>Ga0182792_1000493_pt1 | contig 36549 bp, 29 predicted proteins | sample Passage237B_FD_130497 | JGI IMG/M metagenome (GOLD analysis project Ga0182792, IMG submission 130497) | Cellulose adapted compost microbial communities from Newby Island Compost Facility, Milpitas, CA, USA - Passage2 37B (version 2) (version 2) ...
AAGACAACCTCATGCGCATCTTCGCCTCCGACTGGGTGCAGAAGGCCATGCGCATGATGGGCATGAAGGAAGACGACGTCATCGAGGACCGCCTGGTCAGCCGCCAGATCGAGAAGGCCCAGCGCAAGGTCGAGGCCCACAACTTCGACATCCGCAAGAACCTGCTCGACTACGACGACGTCAACAACGACCAGCGCAAGGTGATCTACGCCCAGCGCGACGAACTGCTGGAAGCGGACTCGATCAAGGACACCATCGACGGCATCCGCGTGGACGTGGTCAACGAGCTGGTGACCCGTTTCGTCCCGGCCGAGTCGGTGGACGAGCAGTGGGACCTGCCCGGCCTGGAGGCCACCCTGGAGGGCGAGCTGGGCCTGCAGCTGGACCTGCAAGGCCTGCACAAGCAGCGCGAGGAGCTGGACGCCGAGCAGATCGAGCAGTACGTGCAGGACGCGGTGGAGCAGCTGTTCGCGCAGAAGGAAGCCCAGCTGGGCGAGGAAACCGCGCGCGCGCTGGAGAAGCACATCATGCTCAACGTGCTCGACCAGAACTGGAAGGAGCACCTGGCGCGCATGGACTACCTGCGCCAGGGCATCCACCTGCGCGGCTACGCCCAGAAGCAGCCCAAGCAGGAGTACAAGAAGGAAGCCTTCAACCTGTTCTCGGAGATGCTGGACAACGTCAAGCGCCAGGTCATCACCCTGCTGGCGCGGGTGCGGATCCGCAGCGAGGAGGAAGTGGCCGCGCTGGAAGCCCAGGAGCGCGCCCAGGCCGAGGCCAAGCTGCGCGCGGCGCAGTTCCAGCACCAGGACGCCGGTGGCTACGGCACCGAGGACGAGGTCGAGCAGATGCAGGCCCGGGTCGGTGCGCAGATGGCCTCCGGTGCGCAGATGGTCGCGCCCAAGGTCGGCCGCAACGATCCCTGCCCCTGCGGCAGCGGCAAGAAGTTCAAGCACTGCCACGGCCAGCTGGACTGAGATCCAGCCCGCGGTTTGAACCAGGAAAGCGCCCCGCAAGGGGCGTTTTTCCGTTTCCAGCCGGCACCGCCACCCGGTAAGCTTGGGCCATGGCTCCTCCGTTGCGTTCCATCCATGTCGTGGCCGGCGTGCTGGTCGATGCGCGTGGCCGGGTGCTGCTGGCCCGGCGCAAGCAGGACAGTGACCTGGCCGGCCTGTGGGAATTCCCCGGCGGCAAGCGCGAGCCGGGCGAGAGCTCGGCCGAGGCGCTGGTGCGCGAGCTGCGCGAGGAGCTGGGCATCGAGGCCGAACCCGGCGAGCTGGTGATGGAGGTTCCGCAGGAATACCCCGGCAAGCGCCTGCGCCTGGAAGTGCGCATGGTGCCGCGCTGGAAGGGCACCCCGCGCGGGCGCGAGGGCCAGGCCCTGACCTGGGTCCAGCCCGAACACCTGTCGCGCTATTCCATGCCCGCTGCCGACCAGCCGGTGGTCGGCGTGCTGCGCCAGCCACCCACCTGCCTGGTCACGCCCGAGCCGGGCGCGGACCTGGCGGCGTGGATGGAAGCGCTGGAGCGCGTCCTGGGCGATGGCTGCGCGCGCCTGCAGCTGCGCGCGCGCGGCCTGGCCGCGGCCGGCCAGGGCGAGGGTTCGCCGTGGTGGCAGCTGGCCAGCCGGGTGGCCGCGCTGTGCCGCCAGGCCGGGACCGAGCTGCTGCTCAACCGCGACATCGCCCTGGCCCAGGCGCTGGGCGTGGGCGTGCAGCTGGGCAGCGAGCAGTTGGCCGCGCTGCAGGCCCGGCCGCTGGCGGCCGAGCTGGCGGTGGGCGCCTCCTGCCATACCGCCACCGACCTGGAGCATGCGCAGCGGCTGGGCTGCGACTTTGCCGTGCTTGGCCCGCTGCATGCCACCGCCAGCCACCCCGGCCAGGCCGGGATCGGCTGGGGCGGCTTCGGGCGCCTGCGCGAGCGGGGCGGCCCGCCGATCTATGCCATTTGGGGGCCGGGGCCGGGGGGCGGGGCCCCAGCCCCGCCTGCACGGCGCCCAGGGCATCGCCGCGATCCGGGCGCTGTGGCCGGTGCCGGCCTGATCCCCCTGCTGGCAGCCGGCGCCCGCTGACTGCGTGTGCCTCTCCGGAGCGGGCCACTTGCCCGGGGCATGGAGAAGGCAGATGAAGATCAGGATGGGGCTGCTCGCGCTGGCGGGCATGATGCTGGGGCTGGGCGCCGATGCGGTGGCCCAGGTGAGGCCGGTACCGAAGATAGACCCGGGCGTACTCCGGGTGGCGACCGAGCGCGCGGCCATGACCCGCTTCGACCCGGCGGTGCATGGCTTCCGCTTCATCAACAACTTCTCCAACAACGTCATCCCCGAGTTCGACTACCGCACCGATGGCCTGTGCGCCGGCATGGTGTTTGCCGCGCTGGACTACTTCAACAGCAACCCGGCCGTGCCCCTGCCGACCCAGGACTATTCCCCGGGCGAGGGCTCGCCGCTGCGCAGCTACCTGTACCAGCGGCAGATGGACTCGATCATGGACCGCAACCACGTCAAGTGGATCGAGCTGAGCGTCAACCCCGAAGGCATCCGCAATGGCGAGTTCTACCGCTGGGGCCTGGAGAAGGGCGGCCGCCTGGACGAGCTCAAGCGCCGCATCCGCGCCGGCCAGCCGGTGCCGATCGGGCTCAAGAGCTGTGGCAACAACTGCGCCGGCGACCACGTGGTGCTGGCCATCGGCTATGACGTTGGCACCTTCACCGGCGAGTTCGTCGATGGGCCTAGCGGCAACCAGCACCTGGTGAAGATCTACGTCTACGACCCCAACTCGCCGGGCCAGCGCTCGGTGCTGGTGGCCGACCCCTACCGCAGCGTGTTCCACATGCAGGGCGACCGCAACTACGCCTGGCGCACCTGGTTCATCGCCGACTACAGCCCCAAGCGCCCGCCGCTGATCACCCGGCCCAGCCGCGAGGTGGTGGTGAGCCTGCGCACCGGCGGCGACGACCTGCGCGGCGGCAACGACAACGTGCACGTGGTCCTGCTGGCGCGCGACGGGCGCGAGCACCGCGCCTCCAACGTCAACTACCGCAAGCGCTGGGTCAACCACAGCACCAACGAGGTCTCCATCGCGCTGCCCGAGGGCTGGAGCGTGGACGACCTGCGCGGCCTGCGCCTGGAGACCACCTTCGGCGGCGGCATCGCCGGCGACAACTGGAACCTGGACTGGCTGTCGGTGCGCTACATCGACTCCAGCGGCAGCCGCCAGCTGCTGGCCCAGGACGGGGACGCGCAGCGGCAACGCTTCACCGGCAGCTTCCGCAGCCGCGAATACCTGTTCCAGTGAGCGGGCGCCGCGGCCTTCAGCCGGCCGCGGCTGCCAGGGCGCGGAAACGCGCGTCCAGCGCGGCGACGGCCCGGTCCAGATGGGCCGGGTCGCCGTCGTTGAGGATGACCTCGTCGGCAATGGCCAGGCGTGCCTGGCGGCTGGCCTGGGCCGCGATCATGCGCCCGGCAAGCTCCGCGTCCACCTCGTCGCGCGCCATCAGCCGCGCGTGCTGGACGTGCTCGGGGGCATCGACCACGACGATCCGGTCCAGCCAGGCATAGGCATCGCGTCCGCCGGCCTCGGCCAGCAGCGGGATGGCCACCACCGCATAGGGACTGGTGGCAGCCCGGCACTGCTGCTGCAGGCGCTGGCGGATGGCCGGGTGGGTGATGGCTTCCAGCACCTGGCGCGCCTGCGGGTCGGCGAAGACCTTCGCGCGCAGCTGGCGGCGGTCAAGCTGGCCATCGGCCAGCAGCACCTGCGGCCCGAAGCGCTCCACGATGGCCGCCAGCGCCGGCTGGCCCGGGGCGACCACCTCGCGGGCGGCGACATCGGCATCGACCAGGGTGATGCCCAGGGCCTGGAAGCGGCGCCCGACCTCGCTCTTGCCCGAGGCCACGCCACCGGTGAGGCCAACGATGAACTGGCTCATGGCGCAGGCTCCGGCGGCTGCAGGGCGGCCCGGGCGGCTCAGGCCAGGCCGGCGAGGCGCATGTAGGCCATGCGCATCTCATCGCCCCAGAAGAACACCAGCCAGCCGGCGATGGCCAGGTAGGGGCCGAAGGGAATCGGGGTGGCGCGGTCGCGGCCCTTGGCCGCCAGCCAGATCGAGCCGACCACCGCGCCCACCAGCGAGGACAGCAGGATCACCGGCAGGATGCCCTTCAGGCCCACCCAGGCGCCCAGCGCGGCCAGCAGCTTGAAGTCGCCGTGGCCCATGCCTTCTTTGCCGGTGAGCTGCTTGAACAGCCACCACACGCTCCACAGCGAGACATAGCCGGCGATCGCGCCGAGCAGGGCCGGCTTGGCCGGCATGTACAGGTTGTCGGTGCTGGCGACCAGGCCCAGCCACATCAGCGGCAGGGTCAGCTGGTCCGGCAGCAGGCGGGTGCGGAAGTCGATGCCCGAGGCGGCCACCAGGAACCAGGTCAGGACCATGGCGCCAAAGCCCTGCCAGCCGAAACCGAAGCGCCACACGCAGGCCAGGGTCAGCAGGCAGGTCAACAGCTCCACCAGGGGGTACTGGATGGAGATGGGCTGGCCGCTGTAGCGCGAGCGGCCGCGCAGCATCAGCCAGCTCAGCACCGGGATGTTCTCCCACCATTTCAGGCGGTCGCCGGTGACCGGGTCGTGGGAGGGCTCGACCACGATCCCCGGCGGCGGCGGGTCGTAGATCTCCGGCTGTTCCAGGATCTCGCGGGCCTCCCGCTTCCACTCCCACTCCAGGCGCCGCGGCAGGCGCAGGATGACCACGTTGAGGAAGCTGCCCACGCACAGGCCCACGCCTGCGGCCAGCGGGTAGCCCAGGAGGGGCTGGGTATCGAGGAACGCCATTGAGACCTTTGATTAGATGGTCGCGGCCAGCTTGAAGATGGGCAGGTACATGCCGATCACCATCGCACCGACCACGCCGCCGATGAAGATCATGATCATCGGCTCCAGCAGGCTGCTCAGGGCATCGACCGCGTTGTTGACTTCCTGCTCATAGTACTCGGCCACCTTGAACAGCATGGTGTCCAGGGCGCCGGCCTCCTCGCCGATGGCCGCCATCTGGATGACCATGTGCGGGAACAGGTTGGTCTGCTTCATGGCCATGTTGACCGGGTAGCCCACCGCCACGTCGTCGCGGATGCGGTGCACGGCCTTCTCGTACACCGAGTTGCCGGTGGCGCCGGCCACCGAGTCCAGCGCCTCCACCAGCGGCACGCCGGCCTTGAAGGTCACCGCCGTGGTGCGGGCGAAGCGGGCGATGGCGCTGTTGTGCATGATCTGGCCGATCACCGGGATCTTCAGCACCACCTTGTCCAGGGTGTGCTGCAGGGCCGGGGAGCGCTTGTACAGATAGATCGACGTGCCCAGGGCGCCGACGATGACGAACAGGATCGCCCACCACCAGCTCACCATGAAGCGCGATGCCCCGACGATCAGCTGGGTGAAGGCGGGCAGCTCGGCGCCGAAGCTGGCAAAGGTGGCCTCGAACTGCGGGACCACGAAGATCAGCAGGATGGCGCTGACGATGATGGCCACGGCGATGACCACCGCCGGGTAGAACAGGGCCTTCTTGATCTTGCCCTTCAGGGACTCGATGTTCTCCTTGTAGCTGGCGATGGTGTCGAGCACCGTCTCCAGCACACCGGCGCTTTCACCGGCGCGGACCAGGTTGCGGTACAGCTCGTCGAACTGGACCGGATGCTTGCTGATGGCCTCGTACAGCGAGGAGCCGCCCTCGATGTCGGTCCGGATCTGGTCGACCATGGCCTTCATCCGCGGGTTCTTGTGGCCGCCGCCGATGATTTCCAGCGAGGCCACGATGGGCACGCCGGATTTCATCATGGTGGCCATCTGCCGGCTGAAGAAGGCGATGTCCTTGGGGGTGATAACCGAGCCGGCCTTGCCGAACAGCGGCTTGGGCTTAGGCTTGACCACTCCCGGGGTGATGCCCTGGCGGCGCAGCTCGGCCTTGAGCAGGTTGGCGTTCTTCGCCGCCTGCTCGCCCTTCATCTTGACCCCGCGCTTGTCGGTGCCTTCCCAGACGAAGGGCACCAGTTGGCTGGTGGACCGCTCCACCGGGGTGGCGGTCTTCCTCACGGCACTGCGGGTCGCGGACATGCTCTAGGTCTCCCCGCCGGCATCCCCGCGCCGGCTTGCTGCCGATGGTAGCCGCTTATTTGACGCCTGGCACGCAGTCCCTTGCACAGGATGGAAGTTATGTGGCCCCGGGCACGCCCGTCGGCGTGGCGTCGGGGCGGCCGCGCAGGGGACGGGTCGCGCCGGATGCTTGGCGCGTGGACCGGGTGGGCCCGTGTCGGAATTCCAGCCTCCGCACGCTGCTGTATCCGTGGACTGACAAAAACCGTCACAAACTGGCAAAATTTGTCAGTATTTCGCATGTGAGACCGGTCACACGGCGGATGTGCCGCCGGCCGGTCCTTTGCGGCAGATGACTGGTAGCATATGGACGCCTAGTGGCGTCGGGGAGTTGGCACATAATGTGCGTACCTATCCGGCGAGCGGCCCATGGGCCGCGCACCCACCCGCGTTCCGGCAAGGGACACGGGGACCAGTTAGGCAACGTGTCCCTTCCATCAACCTCTCTAGGGGAACAACCATGAAGAAGAACCTGCAGGGCTTCACCCTGATCGAACTGATGATCGTCATCGCGATCATCGCCATCCTGGTCGCCATCGCGCTGCCGGCCTACCAGGACTACACCATCCGCACCAAGGGCTCCGAGGGCCTGTCCCTGGCCGCCGCCGCCAAGCTGGCCGTGGCCGAGACCTTCCAGTCCGAGGGTGAGCTGCCGGCCGACAACGACGCCGCCGGCTACACCTCGCCGGAGGGTGCCAAGTACGTCAGCAGCATCAGCATTGACGACGGCAAGATTACCGTCGCCACCCAGTCCACCGGCGCCGACGAGAACTTCAGCTTCACCCTGACCCCGAGCACCGGCGCGACCAAGAGCGAGCCGCTGAGCTGGACCTGCGCCAGCGACGCCGAAAAGAAGTCCTGGGTCCCGGCCAGCTGCCGCTGATCCGCGCTTTCCTGGCGGTACAATGGAAACCCCGGCCTGGCCGGGGTTTTCTTTTGGGCATGGCAGTCCGGTGTCGGGGGTGATATGGGGCGTGGGATCGGCTGGCGCGTCTTGGCGCCTTATGGGGTGCTCGCCATCCTGGTGGGGCTGGCCTATGGCGCGGCCCTGGGCAATGGCTATGTCTGGGACGACCGCTATTTCCTCACCGATTACACCCGGGTGCGGAGCTATGCCGAGGCTTTCGAATACGCCTTCAAGCCCCTGTTCGAGGGCTGGATCTACCTGCGGCCCCTGCCCATCCTGCTGATCCACCTGGAGGCGCTGGCGACCGGGCACTCGCCGGTGCTGTCGCACCTGGTCAACCTGCTGATCCACCTGGCCTGTGCCGTGCTGGTGCTGGCCCTGGCCCGCGGCCTGGTCGCGCGCAGGGCGGGGGCGGTCTGGCGCGGGCTGCCGCTGGTGCTGGCCAGCGCCTTTGCCATCCACCCGGCGCTGAGCGAGAACGTGGCCTGGGTGTCCTCGCGCTTCGACCTGATGGTGACCCTGTTCATGCTGGCCGGACTGCTGGTTTCCGCGCAGGAGCATCTTGCGGCCGGTCGGCGCGCCCTGTGCCTGGGCCTGCTGTTCTTCCTGGCGGCGCTGTGCAAGGAAAGCGCGGTGGTGTTTCCGCCGGTCCTGGCGCTGTACACGGTGCTGCTGGCCGCCGCGCGCGACGGCTGGGGGAAGGTCGAGCTGCGCGCGGCCTTTACCCGGCGCGAGTGGCTGGCCTACGCGGTGCTGTTCCTGGCCGGCCTGCTGTACCTGGGGCTGCGGGCCTGGCTGGTGCCGGGCGGAAGTATCCGCGGGGCAGGGGGCAGCAGCCTGGAGCAGCACCTGGTCATGGCCGGCTTGGCCCTGTTCAAGTACGCCAAGCTGACCCTGCTGCCGTTCGTGGGCAATTCGCCCGCGCACAGTTTCAACTGGGCGGGGCCGGGCAGCTGGTCCGCGTATGCGCTGCCGCTGGGCCTGGCCGCGGCCGGCGTCCTGGCGATGGCGGTGGGGCTGCTGCGGCGCCGGGCCTGGGGCTGGTGGCTGCTGGCTTGGGTGCTGGCCTATGGCCCGGTGCTGCACCTGCTGCCGCTGAATATCGCCGGCAATATCATCACCCAGCGTTTCATGTATTTCCCCACCGCCCTGCTGCTGGCGACCCTGCCCGCGGTCCTGCCCGCGCTGGCGCTGAGCCGGCCGGCGCGGCGCCTGGCCGTCGTGGTCGGCGCGGGCCTGGCCCTGGCTGCGATCCTGGTCTGCCGCAGCATCGTCCCGGTCTGGGCCAATGACCTGGCGCTGTGGCGCTGGGCGGTGGCCATGGACCCGGGCTCGCTGGATTCGCGCGAGAACCTGATCTGGGCCTACATCATCCAGGGAGACCTGCCGGCGGCCGAGGCGGAGCTGAGGTCGCTGGCCGAGGCCGGAATGGAAACCTCGGTCAACGTGGCAGTCAACCTCGGCGCTGCGTATTTCAGTCGCGGCTACGTGGACGAGGCCAGGTACTACTACGAGAAGGCCCGTTCGGCCGGTCCTGGGCCTGATCCGATGCGGGCTTCGCGGCTGGAGGCCAACCTGGCGTCGGTGTATCTGGTCCAGTCCGAGCATCCACAGGCGTACCAGGCCATCTCCGGCGCCCTGGAACTGGATCCACGCAACCAGCTTGCGCTGGCCCAGCTGCTGCTGCTGTGCGGGGAAGAGGGGCTGGAGCGCTTTACGGTCCGGGAGAGCGACCTGGCCGTGGCCCGGTCGATGCTGCCCACGCTGCGGCAGAACCTGGTGCGGCGGGGTGCTCCGCAGGAGTTCCCGGCCCAGGCCTGCGAAAAATCCGGGTGAGTCCCGGGCCGACCCTTCCCTCCATTCCATCCGAGGTGCCAATGGCCAAGCTTCCGGGGGCCGGATCCGCGCTCCACGTGTCCGGCGGCCTGAAACTGGAACAACCGGGATTCTTCCTGGCGGTGCTGTGCTGCGCCCTGCCGATCCTGTTGCCGCACTATCCGCCGGCGATCGACCTGCCGCAGCATGCCGCCCAGGTGGCCAGCGTCAAGGCCTACCTCCAGGGCAGCTGGCCCTTCGCGGACCAGTTCGAGCTCAAGCCTTTCACCCCTTACTGGCTTGGCTACGGACTCATCCTCCTGCTGTCCGGGCTCACCGGGGTGGTATGGGCCACCAAGCTGGTCCTGGCCGCGAGCGCCGTGGGCATGGTCCTAGCGGCCGCCCGCCTGTGCAGGGTGATGGGCGCCGATCCCCGCTGGAACTGGCTGTTGCTGCTGCTCCCGTTCGGCTTCGCCTACCAGTGGGGCTTCCTGAACTTCTATGTCGCCCTGCCATTTGGCCTCTGGCTGCTGGCCAGGGTGCTGGATAGGGGCGAGCGCGGCGGCTGGCGCGGCGCGTTCGGGCTGTTGCTGTGGGTGCACTTCCTGTTCTTCGCCCACATCCTGGTCGCCGGCTATTTCTGTGCCATGGCGCTGCTGCTGCTTCCGGCCCGCTCCTGGCGGACCTGGCTGGTCCAGGCTGCGCCGATCCTGGGCGTGCTGCCGGTGACCCTGGCATGGGTGTGGGGCACGGTGGGGGTCTATCAATCGGGGCTGGCGCTGACCGACTGGGCGATAAGCTGGGATCGCCTCGCCAACCTGCTTCCGGACCTGGTTGGCCTGTATGGCCCCTGGCGGCCGCTGGGCGTGGTGGTGGGGTTGATGGCGCTGGCCGTGCCCGTCCTCACCGGCGGGCGCCTGCTTGCCGAACGCCGCCGGCTGCTGCCCCTGGCGGCCCACCTGCTGGTGGTGCTGTTCCTGCCCAGCCATGTGTTTGGCAACAGCTATACCTATGAGCGCTTCGCGGCGCTGGGCCTGGTCTTCTACCTGCTCTGCTTCGTCCCCGGCCCCCCGCCGTCGGCGCGGCGGCACCTGCGCCTGGCGACGGCCGGCGCGGCGGTACTGGCGCTTGCGATGCTGGGCATGCGCATCGTGGATGCGTTGCGCTTTGATGCGGACACCCGTGCCTATTCCAACGTGATCGCCCAGGCCGAGCCGGGCCGGCGCATGCTGATGCTCATGATCGCGCGCAAGGACGAGAGCTCCGGCCAGCCGCTTTACCTGCATTTTCCCGCCTGGTACCAGGCCGAGAACAACGGGCTGGTGGAGTTCAGCTTCTCCCGGTTTGGCGTCACCCCGCTGCACTACCGTGACCCGAGCTCGTCTGGCGTGCTCATCGGCTTTGAATGGGTGCCGTATTCGCTGGACTGGACCCGGCACCGCGGCTGGCTGTACGACTACGTCATCGTGCGTTCGCCGACGGACGAGTCCGGCCCGCTGTACGGGATTTCCGGCTGCGCGCTGGTGCTCATCGCCAGCCAGGGACCCTGGCAGCTCTATGGCCGGGTACGGCCCGAGCTGCATCCGGACCCGAGGTGTAGCGCCGGCTAGGCCGCCTGCCGCCTAGGCCGCCTGCCGCCGCGCCCGTCCCCGGCTACCGGCAGGCCCGGTCCAGGGCCGCGTCCACCCGTTCGATCACCTCGTCCAGCCGGTCTTCCAGGCCCAGCCACAGGGGCAGGCGGACCAGGCGCGCCGCCATGTCGTCGGTGACCGGCAGGGCGCCCTGGGCGCGGCCGTAGCGCATTCCGGCGGGCGAGGAGTGCAGCGGCACGTAATGGAAGATGGCGCCAATGCCTGCGGCCTTCATTTCGGCCAGGAAGGCGGCCCGCGCCGCCAGGCCTGGCAGCAGCAGGTAGAACATGTGCGCGTTGTGGCCGCAGTGCTCCGGCACCACCGGACGCCGGACCAGGCCTTCGCGTTCCGGTCGCGCGGCCCAGTCGTAGTAGCGCTGCCACAGGGCCAGGCGGCGGGCGGTGATGGCCTGCATCTGCTCCAGCTGTGCGGCCAGGAACGCGGCGCCCAGTTCGCTGGGCAGGTAGGAGGAGCCCAGGTCCACCCAGGTGTACCTGTCAACCTCGCCGCGGAAGAACCTGGAACGGTTGGTGCCCTTCTCGCGCAGGATCTCGGCGCGCTCGACCAGGCCCGGGTCGTTGAGCAGCAGGGCGCCGCCCTCGCCGGAGATGACGTTCTTGGTTTCGTGGAAGCTGAGCGTGCCCATCGCCCCGAAGGTCCCCAGCGGCCGTCCCCTGTAGCTGGCGCCGATGCCCTGCGCGGCATCCTCCACCAGGGCCAGGCCGTGCCGGGCGGCGATGGCTGCGATCGCATCCATCTCGCAGCCCACGCCGGCGTAATGGACCACGCAGATCGCGCGCGTGCGCGGGGTGATGGCCGCTTCGATGAGCGACTCGTCGATGTTGAGGGTGTCGGGACGGATGTCCACGAATACCGGCACCGCGCCGCGGAGCACGAAGGCATTGGCGGTGGAGACGAAGGTGTACGAGGGCATGATGACTTCGTCGCCCGGCTGCAGGTCCAGCAGCAGGGCCGCCATCTCCAGGGCAGCGGTGCAGGAGTGGGTGAGCAGCGCCTTCGAGGCGCCGGTGGCCTGCTCCAGGAGGCGGTGGCAGCGGCGGGTGAACTCGCCATCGCCGGAAAGCTGCATCAGGGCGATGGCCTCCTGGATATATGCGAGCTCCCTGCCCACGGCGAAGGGCCGGTTGAAGGGCACGGGCGCCGGGGCGACACCCGTTGCGCCTGGCTGGAGCTGGCCTTCGGTCATGCTGTTCATCCCTTCGCCCCCAGGGCGATGCCGGCGACGATCAGGCACAGGCCCACGACCTGCCGCAGCGAGACGTGTTCGCCAAAGTAGAAGTGCCCAAGTACCGTCACCGCGACGAATGTGGCGGCCATCATCGGGTAGGCATGGCTCAGCGGCAGGCGGCTGACCGCGGCCATCCAGCAGGCGGAGGCGAGCACGGCGGCCACCAGTGCGCTGAGGATGAGCGGGCTGAAATAGAGCTGCACCACGTAGCCCAGCCGGTCCATGAGCCCGGTCCCGGTGGGGGGCACGGTGCTGATCTTCAGCTTGATCGCGAACTGGCCGTATACCGTCAGCGCGATGGTCATCAGGACGAAGAAATAGGCAGTGGCCTTGCTCATGGCGCGGCGCCCTCCTGGCTGGAAGTGGCAGGGGCGGCAGGCCTGGCATTGCGGCCCCAGATGTAGTCGGGTGCGTCGGCACCGGTATTGAAGACCAGGTCGATGATGCTGACCCCGTGTTCGAACGGCGCCTGGGCCTGTGGATACTCCGGGTAGTGGGCATAGCTCTTGTACTCAAGCTGCACGCCCATGGACTCGAAGCGCGCAGGGTCGATGTAGGCCTGCGCGGCCGGCCCGGAGAGGTAGTGGGTGGCGCCGGACTTGCGGACGATCTCCAGGATCAGCTCGAGCTTGTGCCCTTCGGGGGCCAGGCTGCCGGCGTCGGTGAAGCGCGTGCCGATGCCCAGCACTTCGCGGGCGATGCGCATGGTCATGTGCTGGTTCATCCGCGAAAGGCTGGTCCACGTCTGCCCCAGGTAAAGCTCCTCGAACAGCTCGCGGTACAGCCGGAAGCCCGGCGCCCTGGAGTAGGCGTGACGGATGGTCTGCCAGTGCCGGGCCTGCCAGGTGGGGTCCTCCAGCACGACTTCGCTGATCAGCCGGCTGCGCTTCGATCCGGCGGGAACGCTCAGCCACAGCAGGCCGTTCGGGGTGACGATGCGGTTGCGGCTGCGCCAGTCGCGCACGGTGAACTGGACGCAGTCCAGGAAGATGAATTCGTCCACATCGTGGATGATGTCGAAGTATCCCTTCCACGGGATGTAGGACGACTGGACGATGGCGACGCGATGGGTCATTGCTGTCCCAGGATGGCGCTGCGCACCAGGTAGAGGTTGTCCACGACATGGACCTTGCCCTCGTCCAGGCCAAGCCCAAGCTGCCTGCGCAGTGCCGGGTGGGACTGGATGAATCCCCCGCCGCGCTGGAGCAGGAAGGCATGGGCGAATCCGGCACGGCAGGCGCCCACGATGTCGCGGAAATAGTTGTCGCCGACCATGCACAGGCTGGAGCAGGGCAGGTCCAGCGCGGCGGCCGCGGCCTGGAACGCCGCAAGCCGGGGCTTCTCGCCGCCGGCCAGGCGGGAAAACACCGGCGTCGTGATCGAGGACAGCAGCGGCGAGGCGGCGATCTTGGCGCGCTGGCCCGGCACCGGATTGTCGGTGAGCAGGGCCAGGCGCACACCGGCCTGGTGCAGCGCCGTGAGTGTCGGCTCGACATCCGGGTACAACGGCGCCTGCGCGGGAGTGGCCGCCCGGTAGGCCTCGAGCAACTGCAGCCGCCGCGACTCCTCCCAGTCGAAATGTGCAGCCAGGCGGTCGATCAGCGCGGCGCGTTCGCCCTCGTCGATCAGCCTGAGGGCGACTTCATGGATGGTCTCCGGATCGTCCCAGGCGGAGGCGACCGCGTCGATCGCCAGGCCCAGCTTGCTGGCCACCCACAGCTTGTGGTCCAGCAGGGTGTCGTCCAGGTCCAGGACCAGCCCCCGCGGCCGCTGCTCCAGGACCGGTATGGCGGCGGTGGCGAGGAAGCGGATGCTCCTGACCGGCGCCAGCGGCGCCGGTCGCGGGCTTGCCGGCTCGATGTAGAAGCCGGCGAGGTTGTTGCCCTCCAACAGGGCATGCACGGCCGAGGTGCCGACCCTGGGGTTGACGTCGGACACGAAAGGCTGGCCGCCTTCGGGCACGATGACCTGGACATTGAACAGGCCGCGCCCGCCGCGCTCGCGCAGCAGGCGCGTGGTCGCCTCGAGGATGCCAATCACGGCCTCGGGGCGCTCGGACACAGAGATGATCGAGTAGCCGCCGGAGGTGCGCTCGCGCCTGCGTACGGTAAGGGGTGAAATGGCGCCGTCGCGCCTGATGCAGAAATCCCCGGAGTATTCGACGAAGCTTTCCACGAAGGGCAGCCAGACGTAGCCGGAATCGGCGCCGGACGCGGCCAGGGAGGCAAGCCCGGCGGCGTCGCGCAGGACCAGGGTGCCGTGCCCGCCCCAGCCCCGGCGCGGCTTGCCAAACAGGGGGGTGGCGAAGTCGTGCCCGGCAGGCGCGACAGGCTGCTGCACCGGCAGGCCGGCATCGGCCAGCAATCGCCCGGCGCGTTCCTTGTCCAGCAGTGCTTCCAGCAGCCCGGTATCGCACACGGCCACATCGACGCCGCTGGCCGCCAGTCCGGCCTGCAGCCGCGACAGGGGCAGCAGCTCGCGCTCGGTGGCGGGGAAGACGTGGCCGACGCCGTGGTGGTTGATGGCCGCCACCAGCGCCGCGGCGAAGCCATCCGCATCCGCGAGCGGCGGCACCTGGACGAAGCCGGCGCACCTGTGGCGGTTGATGTTTTCGGCATACAGGTCCGCGACGATGGTGCGCACACCATCCACGCAGGCCAGCATGTCCACCAGGGCCTGGCCCTGGAAGCCGCCGCCGCTGACGACCAGTGCCGATCTCATCGCTTGCGCGCTTCGAGCATGATCCCGTTGGCGATGTCGGGCAGGGCGTAGCCCACCTCGATGAGGGCCTGGTCGAAGGCCTCGCCCAGGCCGAGCGAGCGCAGCTGACCGGACGTCAGCGGCTTGAGCATCAGCCCATGCTCGCGGACGATCTCGTAGCCGCATTCGCGCACCAGGTCCTTGATGCTGGCGGCATCGAAGTAACGCTTGTGGCCCAGCTGCAGGTCCGAGGGGCTGAGGGAGTAGATGTCGGGCATCATCCCGGCGGCGTGACCGAGCAGGCGGTGCAGCGACCTGGCATTGGGCACGGCAACGAACAGGATGCCCGAGTCGGACAGGCACTGGCGGTACCTGCGCAGGATCAGGCCCGGATCGTCCACGTGCTCCAGCACGAATCCCATTTCGATCATGTCGAACCGGCCGTCCAGGACGACATCCTCGAAATAGCCCTGGACGAGCTTCACGAAGTCGGGCGGGGCGGATTCACGGACGTAGTCGTCGATGATCTGCTGGGAGCCCTCGATGACCTGGTATTCGGTGCAGTCCAGGGATTCGAACAGGGACTTGCTCACGATCTGGCGGCCGATGCCCAGGCTGAGCGCGCGTACGTTGCGGGCGCCCTCCATGGCGGCCAGCATCTTCGCCACGTAGGCGTTGAGCAGCAGGGTCTCGTCCCAGTAGTAGGAGAAGGCCTGGCTGTAGGCGGGCCTGTACTGGTCGAGGTCCTCCCTAGCTTGTCCGTTTTCCATGGATCTCTCTCACGATGTAGGTGGGCCGTCCCTGGGTCTGGACGAAGATGCGGGAAATGTAGAGGCCGAGCACGCCCATCAGGGTGATCACGATCCCGCCGGTGCCGATGATCAGCACCGCGATGGAGGTGAAGCCCATCAGCAGCGATTCGGGGTTCAGCAGCTTCTGCACAACGAGGAAGGCCGCGAATGCCGCCGCCGCCGCTGTCAGCGCCAGGCCCAGGCCGAGCACGAGCTTGAGCGGGACGGTCGAGAACGAGGTGATCGCCTCGAACAGCAGTGCCACCCGCTTGGTGAGCGAATAGGTGGTCCTGCCCGTGCGCTGCCCCTTTTCCAGCGGTACTCCGACCTGGTGGAAGCCGGTCCAGTACATCATGCCCGCCAGGAAGATGTTGCGGTCGCCCAGGCTCAGCAGCGCGTCCCTGTAGGCGCGGGTCATCAGCCTCTCGGTGAGGACGTTGGCCGGCACCGGGGTGTCGCTGAGCAGGTTGAACGCCTTCCAGAAGACCTGGCCGCCGACCCGCTCGACGAAGCCGCCCTTGCGCTTGTGCTGAACGCCGTAGACCACGTCGGCCGACATGGTCCTGAAGGTGCTGGCAAGCGTGACCAGGGCCATGGGGCTGACTTCCAGGTCGCAGTCGATCAGGAAGATGTTCTCGCCCGCGGCGCAGGCCAGTCCTGCCAGGGCTGCGCGGTGGTGGCCGAAGTTGCGCGACAGTTCCACCACGCGCAGGCGCGGGTCGCTCCGCCGCTGCTCCAGCAGGTATTCCAGCGAATCGTCCGGCGAGCCGTCGTTGACGAAGACGATCTCGTAGTCCTTGAAGCCCGCGGCAGCGACCGCCTCCCGGGTCAGGCGGATGAATTCCGGCAGGAACCGGGCCGAGCGGTACACCATGGTGACGACGCTGAGTTCGGGGCGCGGCGGCGGACAGGCGTGCCGCTGCTCCGGTGTCGAAGCAACCTCGAAGTCATGCCCCACTGGCTTCACCTTTTCCCCGGTCCGGCCTGGCGGCCCACGCGAACTCTAGACGTGGGCCATCCTACCCGATGCCCCGCGGATGCGTCCCGCATCGCACGCGCGGCGGAGCGGCATGCAGGGCAGGGCGGCGCAGGTTGCGGCCGCCGCTGCGCCAGTCAGTGGTGCAGGGTGATGGGCCGGCCGCTTTGTGGATCGACCAGCATCCACGCGTCATCATCCCTGGACAGGACCGGAAGCGCCCGGCTGCCGGCCGGGCCCGAAGGCCGCCCCTCCCTGCCATCCAGCGGCATCGCGCCCCTGGCGACGAGTGCGGCCACCTCCTCGTAGGGCCGGTACTGGCTGGGCAGCTGTTCCTGGTCGCGGCCGGTCCTGACGTAGATCTCCAGCAGGCGGGCGCGCTCGGCCGGGTCTTCGGGCGGGATCACCCCCACCAGGTAGGGGCCGGTCCAGGGCAGCTTGCGCCATTCGGGGCGGGCGGCCTTGGCCAGGTCTTCCGGGTCCACGTCCCTGGCCGAGACCAGGGTGAAGCGCACGTCGGTGCCGACCAGGAACACCGGGCGGGCCAGCCACAGAGTGTGCAGGCCATAGGCCAGGAACGCGGCCTGGACCAGGCCGATGACTTTCAGGTCGAAGTTCAGGCCCGGCTTGCCGACCCGGTAGATGCACAGGGTCAGGAAGGGGCCGGCGGTGATGTCGATGATGAGCATGACCGCCATCAGCCGGTCCAGGCCGGAGATGCGCCACAGGCCGTGCGGGTACCAGGTCAGCAGCGCCGCCAGGGCGATGCCGGCGATCAGGGTCAGGCTCAGGAGCAGGTGCAGGCCGAAGGCCTTCCAGCGGTTCATCGAGGCGTGCATGGGGACGTCTGTCTTGGTGGAACGGGCCGGCCCCGGCAGGCCGGGCGCGCTGATGCTCGCCAATGCGGGTGGCCGGGTGCAAGGGGGCCGGACCCGCTCGCCGGCCGCTCGGGTTTTGGAGTAGGCTGGCCGGGCACGTGTCGGACTCTGGCGGGGGGCGCGGGAGGGGAGGCATGAGCGGTAGCGCAGCCGATGAGCGAATGTTCGAGTTCAAGGCCGAACCCGGCGAGGGCGCCCGTGCGGCTGCGGCCGAGCCGTTCACCGTGCTCAGCGTCGATGACGATCCCGCCTTCCAGCAGTCCCTGCGCCTGGCCCTGTCCGACCTGCGCTTCGACGACAGCCCGCTGCAGCTGCTGACCGCCAGTTCGGCGGCCGAGGCCGAGGCCCTGCTGGCCCAGCGCCAGGACGTGTCGGCGATCCTGCTGGACGTGGTCATGGAGACCGACGACGCCGGCCTGCGCCTGGTCCAGGCGGTGCGCGAGCAGCTGGGCAACTCCGCGGTGCGGATCGTCCTGGTCACCGGCCAGCCGGGCATGGCGCCGATGCAGGAAACGCTGGAAAAGCTCGACATCAGCGACTACTGGCTCAAGACCGATCTCTACCGCGAACGCCTGCGCGGGATCGTCACCGGCACCCTGCGCACCTGGCGCGAGATCCATGCCCTGAACCGGGCCAAGCGCGGCCTGCAGCAGATCGTCCAGGCCGGGCGCCAGCTGGCCGGACTGCGCGACCTGTCCGAGTTCTCGCAGAACGTGCTGCTGGAGCTGGCCGAGCTGCTGGAGGTTGCGCCCGACGGCCTGCTCTGCGCCCGCATCGACGATGCCGATGGTTCCCTGGCCAATGCCCGCCTGGTCGGTGCCGCCGGCTGCTACGCCGCGCTGCAGGGGCGGCCGCTGCTGGAGGTGGCCGACCCGCTGGTGCGCGACCTGCTGGTGGAGGCGCTGACCCGGCGCACGTCCATCGGCACCCCGTCCAGCCAGGTGCTGTTCTTCGACGGCGGCGAACTGGCCCCGCAGGCGGCCGTGTACCTGGCCACCGAACGTTCCCTGGACGAGGACGAGCAGGAACTGCTGCGGGTGTTCGCCGTGCACGCCAATGCCGGCCTGGTCAACGTGGACCTGGCCTCGCGCCTGGACCAGGTGGCCTATTACGACGACCTGCTGGGCCTGCCCAGCGGCAACGCCCTGCAGCGCGACCTGGAGGCGGTGCTGGCCGGCCCCTCCAGGGCCGATTACAGCCTGCTGCTGCTGGACCTGGACCAGGACGCCCAGGGCAGCCTGGCCCTGGGCCCGGAGCAGGGCGACCTGCTGCTGCGGCGCATGGCCGGGCGCCTGCGCCAGCTCTACCCGCCGCCGAGCCTGGTGGCGCGCCTGCACGAGGGCACCTTCGGCGTGCTGGGGGCCAGTGCGGCCCTGGCCGCCGACCCGGTGCAGGTGCTGGAGCAGGCCGGCGACGAGGAGCCTCTGCCGTTCCTGGGGGTGGCTGCGGCGCGGATCGACCTGGGGGGCTACCAGGGCAGTGCGCGCGGGGCCATCGCCGCGGCGCTGATGCTGCTGCGCCGGGCCCGCGCCAGCGGCGCGCCCGGGGTGGCCGAATACCGCCCGGAAGTGGAGCAGGAGACCCGCCGCCGCTTCCTGGAGTCGCGCGCCCTGTACCGCGCCGTGCGCGAGGACCGGCTGCGGATCGAGCTGCAGCCGCAGTTCAGCCTGCGCAGCGGGGCCATCATCGGCGCCGAGGTGCTGGCGCGCTGGAACGAGAACGGGGAGGAAATCCCGCCGGCGCGCTTCATCCCGGTGGCCGAGGCCTCCGGCCTGATCGTGGCCCTGGGGCGGCGGATCATCGAGCAGGCCTGCCAGGCGCTGAAGGCGCTGGACGCGGCCGGGTTCCCGGACCTGCCGCTGTCGGTCAACGTCTCCCCGCTGCAGCTGCGCCGCCGCGAGTTCCCCGAGGAACTGGCGGCGATGCTGGCCGCGCACGGGATCGCGCCGGCGCGGCTGGAGGTGGAGATCACCGAAGGGGCGGTGATGAGCGACTACCAGGCCGGGCGCGAGGTGCTGGCGCGGCTGCGCCGGCTGGGCTTCCCGCTGGCGGTGGATGATTTCGGCACCGGCTATTCCTCGTTGCGCTACGTGCATTCGCTGCCGGTGACCCGGCTCAAGCTGGACCGCCACTTCACCGCCGAGATCAGCGACGCCTCGGTCCAGCGCAGCGTGGCCGACATGATCATCGCCCTGGGCCAGCGCCTGGGCCTGGACGTGGTGGCCGAGGGCGTGGAGACCCGGCTGCAGGCCGACTGGCTGCTCGGGCACGGCTGCACCGGCGCCCAGGGCTTCCTGTTCGCCCGTCCCGAGCCGCTGGATGCCTTCATCGCCCGCCTCCAGGCCGGGCCCGGGGCCGGATGATCCTGCGCCGCTGGAGGGCCGGGTTCCGCCGCCGCTGGGCCGAGTCCTGGGCCGCGGTGCGCGCCCATCCGCGCCAGGTGGGCATGCTGGCCGCGCCCTGGCTGCTGGGCCTGTTCATCGGCGCGCCGCTGCTCTGGTACGAGGTGGACCGCGCGGTGCAGGGGCCGGCGCGCCAGGCCGGGCGGGACACGGTGGACTACGCCGCCCAGTCGATGCTGCGCTGGCTGGTGCGGCTGCGCGATGACAGCCGCTTCCTGGCCTACCTGACCCCGCGCCTGTCGGGGTTTGGCAATTCGCCTGATTCCCCGCTGGTGGGCGCCTATGCCAGCTTCCTGCTGGCCGGCGGCGACTACCACAAGGTGCGCTGGCTGGACAAGGACGGGCGCGAGCGCCTGCGCATTGACCAGGAGGGCGGCATGGTCCGCCAGGTGCCGCGGGAAGCCCTGCAGGACAAGCGCGAGCGCGACTTCTTCCGGCAGGGCGTGCGCCTGGACCCGGGCCAGGTGCACCTGTCGATGCTGGACCTCAACGTCGAGCACGGCCGCTACGAACAGCCGCCGCGGCCGACCCTGCGCGCGGCCGCGCCGTTCATGCAGGAGGACGGCGCGGTCGGGGTGGTGGTGGTCAACTTCCACGGCGACGTGCTGCTGCAGCGCCTGCGCACCCAGGCCCTGCAGGCCGGCTACGAGCTGTTCCTGGTGCATCCGGAGGGCTACTGGCTGATCGGGCCGGAGCCGGGCGATGCCTGGGGCTGGCAGACCGGCCAGCCCTGGCGCAACGTCGCCCGCTTCGACCCGCAGCTGTGGGCGGTGATGCGCAGCAACGCCCAGGGCCACTGGCGCGACTGGACCTACGCCACCTTGCAGGCGGCCTGGCGCGAGGGCGAGGGCGACCTGCTGGCCCACGCCGACCCGCAGCTGGGCCAGCTGCGCATCCTGGTGCGGCGCCTGGACGGCAGCGCGGTGCGCTGGAAGGCCACCCTGGCCCTGCTGACCCTGGCCACCACGGTGCTGGTGCTGCTGGTGGTGGCCCGCCAGGCCCGGGCCCTGGCCCGGGAATCGGCCTATACCCGGCGCCTGCGCCGGGCCAACCACGCCCTGGCCCAGGCCAACCAGCGCCTGCAGGCGGCCCAGCACGAGCTGGCCCGGGCCCAGCGCCTGTCCTCGCTGGGCCTGATGGTGGCCGGCGTGGCCCACGAGATGAACACCCCGCTGGCCAGCGCCCGCTTGGCCCTGAGCACGGTGCGCAACGGGGTGGAGGCGCTGGAGCAGCAGGTCCAGGCCGGCCTGCGCCGTTCGGAGCTGGAGCGGTTCATGGCCGATGCGCGCCAGGCCTGCGCCCTGGCCGACGCCGAGCTGCTGCGCACCTCGGCCCTGGTCCAGCGCTTCAAGCAGGTGGCGGTGGACCGCGGCTCGCTGGAGCGGCGCCGCTTCGACCTGGCCGAGATCGTGCTCGATGCCGACCCGCGCCTGCGCAAGGGCGTGGCGGTGGACGGGATCGAGCTGGAACTGGAGCTGCAGCCGGGGGTGGCCATGCACACCTATCCCGGCCCGCTGGAGCAGGTGGTGGCCAACCTGCTGGGCAACGCCTTCGTCCACGGCTATCCGGGTGGCGGACCGGGGCGGATCCGGATCCGGGCCGGGGCCGAGGGCCCGGACCGGGCCCGGATCGAGGTGGCCGACGGGGGCGGCGGGATCGCCGCGGCCCACCTGCCGCGGATCTTCGAGCCGTTCTTCACCACCCGCCGCAACCGCGGCGGCACCGGCCTGGGCCTGCACATCGTCCACCAGATCGTGACCGAGGTCCTGGGCGGGCGGATCGAGGTCCACAGCCGCCAGGCCGGTGATCCGGCAGGACCGCCGGGCACGGTCTTCACCGTCTCCCTGCCGCGGGTGGGGCCGGAGCGGCCGCCCCAGGCCTGAGCCCGCGGCCTGGCCGGCGCCGGCCAGGCGGGCGGAATGGCCTTGTGGCACGCACTTTGCGTTATCTTTTCCGCCCAAAGCCTTGGGGAACGATCTGGATGAACGCTGTGGTATCCGCCAATCTGGTCGGCATTACCGGTATTGCCCGTCGCCTGGTGATGGACGGGGCAATGGACGAGGCCACCGCGCGTGGCGCGATGAGCCAGGCCTCCGAAGCCAAGGTTCCCCTGGCGCAGTGGATCGCCGAGAAGAAGCTGGTCACCCCGGCGCAGCTGGCCGCCGCCAACGCGGTGGAGTTCGGCATGCCGCTGCTGGACGCCTCGGCCTTCGACCCGGCCCAGAACGCGATGAAGCTGGTCAGCGAGGAACTGCTGCAGAAGCACCAGGTCCTGCCGCTGTTCAAGCGCGGCGGCAAGCTGTTCGTCGGCACCTCCAACCCGACCCAGACCGCGGCCCTGGCCGAGCTGCAGTTCCACACCAACCTGGCGGTGGAGCCGATCCTGGTGGACGAGGACCAGGTCCGGCGCACCCTGGAGCAGTGGCACAACGCCGGTGACCAGCTCGGCAGCGCCCTGGGCGAGGAGGACGAGGAAGGCCTGGAGTCGCTGGAGGTCGGCGCCGACGACGAGGGCGGCACCGGCGAGTCGGGCGTGGACGCCAAGGGCGACGACACCCCGGTGGTGAAGTTCGTCAACAAGGTGCTGGTGGACGCCATCCGCCGCGGCGCCTCGGACATCCACTTCGAGCCCTACGAGAACGAGTACCGGGTGCGCATGCGCATCGACGGCCTGCTCAAGGCCGTGGCCAAGGCCCCGGTCAAGCTCAACCAGCGCATCGCCGCGCGCCTGAAGGTCATGTCCCAGCTGGACATCGCCGAGAAGCGCGTGCCGCAGGACGGCCGCATCAAGCTCAACCTGTCCAAGACCAAGCAGGTGGACTTCCGCGTCAGCACCCTGCCGACCCTGTTCGGCGAGAAGGTGGTGCTGCGTATCCTCGACGGCAGCGCGGCCAAGCTGGGCATCGAGAAGCTCGGCTACGAGCCGGACCAGCAGAAGCTGTTCCTGGAGGCCATCCACAAGCCCTACGGCATGGTCCTGGTCACCGGTCCGACCGGCTCGGGCAAGACCGTGTCGCTGTACACCGCCCTGGGCATCCTCAACGACGAGACCCGCAACATCTCCACCGCCGAGGACCCGGTGGAAATCCGCCTGCCCGGCGTCAACCAGGTGCAGCAGAACAACAAGCGCGGCATGACCTTCGCCGCGGCCCTGCGCAGCTTCCTGCGCCAGGACCCGGACGTGATCATGGTCGGCGAAATCCGTGACCTGGAAACGGCCGAGATCGCGATCAAGGCCGCCCAGACCGGCCACATGGTGCTGTCCACCCTGCACACCAACGATGCGCCGCAGACCATCGCGCGCCTGATGAACATGGGCATCGCGCCCTACAACATCACCTCGTCGGTGACCCTGGTCATCGCCCAGCGCCTGGCCCGCCGGCTGTGCCCCAAGTGCAAGCGCGCGGTGGAGCTGCCCGAGCACGCACTGCTGGCCGAAGGCTTCACCGAGGAGGAGATCCGCGCCGGCTTCACCGTGTACGAGGCGGTGGGCTGCGAGGAATGCACCGAGGGCTACAAGGGCCGTACCGGCATCTACCAGGTCATGCCCATGACCGAGGAGATCCAGGCCATCGTCCTGGCCGGCGGCAACGCCATGCAGATCGCCGAGACGGCGCAGAAGGCCGGGGTCCGCGACCTGCGCCAGTCGGCCCTGCTCAAGGTCCGCCAGGGCGTGACCAGCCTGGCCGAGATCAACCGCGTGACCAAGGACTGACGGCCCCGCACCGCCCACCGGCGCGGCGGCGCTGGCCCCGGGCCGGGGAAAGGCTCATGCTTTGCCGCTTCCACCGTCTGCGGCCAGCCGATGTTCAGCATTCCGATACGCGTCTACTGGGAAGATACCGATGCCGGCGGCGTGGTCTACCACGCCCGCTACGTGGCGTTCCTTGAACGCGCCCGCAGCGACGCCATGCGCGCGCTCGGGCGCGGCCAGCAGGCGTTGCAGCAGGCCGGGCTGGTGTTCGCGGTGCACTCGATGCAGCTGGAGTTCCTGCGCCCGGCGCGCCTGGACGACCAGCTGCAGGTGACCGCGGAAGTGGCCCGCCTGGGCCGGGCCAGCGTGGTCTTCGCCCAGCGCATCCTGCGCGGCGAGGAACTCCTGCTGACCGCGCAGGTCAAGGTGGCGTCACTGCGGGCGGCCGATTTCCGCCCCTGCCCGATGGAAGAATCGTTGTACCTGGAACTGAAGGCATTGCAGGACGGTTCCAGTCCCTGAAAGCGGCCGCGGCCGTCCTGCATCACGAACGCGTCAGAGGAATCAATAGGATGAGCGGATCGATCCTGGCCCTGGTGGCCACGGTGGTGGAGGCCCTGCCGGAAGAGGCGGCGGAAGCGGCGGCCGCGGCCGCGGTGGCCAGCCATGGCGGCATCAACTACCTGGACCTGATGCTGCGGGCCAGCCTGCCGGTCAAGCTGATCGTGCTGCTGCTGCTGGCCGGTTCGCTGATCAGCTGGGTGATCATTTTCCGCAAGCTGCGCAGCTTCAAGGCCGCCGACCAGGAGGCCGACGACTTCGAGAACCGGTTCTGGTCCGGGGCCGAGCTGGGCAAGCTGTACGCCTCGGCCACCGACCGCAACCGCGTGGTGGTGGGCCTGGAGGCGATCTTCGAGTCCGGCTTCCGCGAGTTCAGCCGCCTGCGCGACAAGCGCCGGCACGACCCCCGCGCCCAGCTGGAAGGCGCCCAGCGCGCCATGCGGGTGGCCTATACCCGCGAGGTCGGCGCCCTGGAGCGCAACCTGGAGCTGCTGGCCAACATCGGTTCCACCGCCCCCTACGTGGGCCTGGTCGGCACCGTGTTCGGGATCATGGTGACCATGCACGACATGGTCAGCCAGGGCGCCCAGGTGGGTATCGCCTCGGTGGCCCCGGGCATCTCCGAGGCGCTGTTCGCCACCGCCATCGGCCTGTTCGTGGCCATCCCGGCGGTGTGGGCCTACAACCGCTTCACCACCCGGGTGGAGCGGCTGTCCCAGCGCTACGAAAGCTTCGCCGACGAGTTCAGCTCCATCCTGCAGCGCCAGGCCGGCGCGGACGAATGAACCGCCCGGTCCCGGCCGCCAGGAGCACGCCATGAGTACCTTTGCCCGGCACAAGCGCCGCAAGCTCAAGTCCGAGATCAACGTCGTCCCCTATATCGACGTGATGCTGGTGCTGCTGATCATCTTCATGGTCACCGCGCCGCTGCTGAGCCTGAGCGTGGACGTGGACCTGCCCAGGTCCAACGCCCGTTCGGTGGACAGCAAGAAGGACCCGGTGATCGTCACCGTGGACGCCGAGGGCCGCTATTTCCTGACCCTGGAAGGCGGCAAGGCCCAGCCGATCGACGCCACCGAACTGAGCGCCAGGCTGTCGGCCTTCGTGGCCCAGAACAAGGACGTGCCGGTGTTCGTGGCCGCCCCGGGCGGCACCGAGTACCAGAAGGTCATGGACACCATGGTCCTGGTCCAGGCCGCCGGGGTGCCGCGGGTGAGCCTGATGAGCCAGCCGGGCACGGGCGCGCGCTGAACGATGCACGCCGAGGTCCTCCACCCCCGCCCCCATGAGCGCGAGCCCGGCCTGGCCGGGCCCTTCGCCCTGGCCGTGGCCCTGCACCTGCTGGTGGCGGCGCTGTTCTGGCTGGCCTGGTGGTGGTCGCCGCAGCGGCATGTGGAGCCGGCCGCCGGCAGTCCGGCGGTGGAGGCCACCCTGGTGATGAACGCGGCCGACCTGGCCGCGGCCCAGCGCCGCGCCGAGCAGGCGCCCAAGCCCGAGCCGCTGCCGGCCCCGGTGGAGGAGGTGGCTCCGGAGGAAACCGTGCCGCCGCCGCAGCCGCTGCCCGAGCCGCGCCCGCAGGACGCCAGCGTCCAGCCCCAGCGCAAGGCCCAGGACTTCCTGCCGCAGCCGGACACGGCCGACCAGGACGAGGCCCGGCGCGACGCCATCGCCCGGGAAAAGGCCGAGAAGGAGCAGGAGGAGCGCCGCCGCCAGCAGCAGGTGGACCTGACCGAGCAGCAGCGGCAGAAGGAAGCGGAGAACCAGCGCCGCCTGGCGGCCCAGGCCGAGGAGGCCGAGCGCCAGAAGAAGCTGGCCGAGATCCGCCGCCAGCGCGAGCAGGCCGCCCGCCAGGCCGAGCTGGCCGAACAGAAGCTGCGCCAGCTGCAGCAGGCCCAGCAGCGCCCGGCCCCGGCCACGCAGCCGGCCCCCGGCGCGCCCGGCGCCGGCGGTTCCAGCGAGGACCTGCGCGCCAGATACGCCACCGCGATCCAGCGCGCCGTGCTGGCGCAGTGGATCCGCCCGGACAACGTGCCCCTGGGCCAGCGCTGCCGGGTCCAGATCAGGCAGCTGCCGGGCGGGGAGGTGATCGATGTCCAGGTCCAGCCGGGCTGTCCGTACGACGAGGCGGGCAAGCGCTCGCTGGAGGCGGCGGTGCTGCGCGCCCAGCCGTTGCCCTACCGTGGCTTCGAGCCGGTGTTCGAGCGCACCCTGATCCTCAATTTCGAGGCCGCCGACCGCTGAGCCGGGCCGGCACGGGGCCGGGCGGGGACGCCCGGGCTGCCCTTGCCACAGCAATCATTCATGATTGCGAAAACGTTCACGCGCCTGCTGCTATCCCTTTACATCCCCAAGGATCCGACCCCTGCCATGAAAGCTCCTTTGCGCTGGTTGTTCCTGCTCCTGGGCCTGATGGTCCCGGCCCTGGCCACGGCCCAGTCCCAGGGGCTGGAAATCGACATCATCGGCGGCAACGCCTCGGCCCTGCCAATCGCGGTGGTGCCCATGCCCTACCAGGGCGGCGCCAACCCGCCGCAGACCGACGTGGCCAAGGTGGTGCGCGACGACCTGGCCCGTTCCGGCCAGTTCCGCACCCTGCCCGAGGAGCAGATGGTCGAGCGCCCGACCCGCGGCGGCGAGATCCAGTACCCGACCTGGCGCCAGCTCAAGCAGGACTACATCGTGGTCGGCCGCGTGCTGGACGCCGGTGACGGCGGCTACCGGGTCGAATACGAGCTGTTCGACGTGGCCAAGGGCGAGCGCCTGCTGGGCCTGGCCATGACCGCCCGGGCCAACGCCATGCGCGACGTGGCCCACCAGATGGCCGACGCCATCTACGAGAAGATCACCGGCGTGCGCGGCGCGTTCTGGACCCGGATCGCCTACGTGACCGCCAGCGGCACCGGCACCGGCGCCCGCTACGCCCTGGTGGTGGCCGATTCGGATGGCTGGAACCCGCAGACCGTGGTCCGCTCGGCCGAGCCGCTGCTGTCCCCGGCCTGGAGCCCGGACGGGCGCAAGCTGGCCTATGTCAGCTTCGAGCGCGGCAATTCCTCGATCTACATCCAGGACATCGCCACCGGCGCGCGCGAACTGGTCTCGGCTTTCCGCGGCATCAACGGCTCGCCCTCGTTCTCCCCGGACGGCCGCCGCCTGGCCCTGTCGCTCTCGCGCAGCGGCAACCCGGAGATCTACGTGATGGACCTGGGCAGCAAGCAGCTGACCCAGCTGACCAACCACTTCGGCATCGACACCGAGCCGACCTGGAGCGCGGACGGTTCGACCATCTACTTCACCTCCGACCGGGGCGGCCGCCCGCAGATCTACCAGGTGCCGGCCACCGGCGGCAGCGCCACCCGGGTTACTTTCCAGGGAAACTATAACGCCACCGCCTCGGTGTCCTACGACGGCAAGAAGATCGCCGTGGCCCAGGGCTCGGGCAATACCTACCGGATCGCGGTGATGGACTCGAGCCTGGGTTCGCCGCGCTGGAGCACCGTTTCCACGGGCCAGCTGGACGAGACCCCCAGCTTCGCCCCCAATGGCAGCATGTTGCTTTACGCCTCGCGCGAGGGCGGGCGGGGCGTGCTGTACGCGGTTTCGGCCGATGGCCGGGTTCGCCAGCGCCTCGTGCTGGCCGGCGGGGATGTGCGCGAACCGGCGTGGTCTCCCTACCGCAGCGTCCGTTAAGAAAGAGCTGTAAACTTTTCCCGGTTGATCCATCGCGTCACCCGGATTCCTTCAAAAACTCACTCCATGCTTCGCAAGGACATGACCATGAACACCACCCGCGTTCTGCTGGTTTCGCTTCTCTCCGTCGCCGTGCTGGCCGGCTGCTCCAAGAAGGTCAAGGAACAGCCCGTGGCCGACACCACTCCGACCGCTCCGAGCACCGCTCCGAGCACCGGCTCGGGCCTGTATGGTCCGGAAGACCTGGACACCGACGCCTGCCTGCGCCAGCGCGTGGTCTACTTCGACCTGGACCAGGACGCCCTGAAGCCGGAGTTCCAGAACATCATCGGCTGCCACTCCAAGTACCTGCGTGACCGTCCGTCGGCCCGCATCACCCTGCAGGGCCACGCCGACGAGCGCGGCTCGCGCGCCTACAACCAGGGCCTGGGCGAGCGCCGCGGCAACGCCGTCAACTCCGCGCTGCAGGCCGCGGGCGGCTCGGCCGGCCAGCTGGAAGTGGTCAGCTATGGCGAAGAGCGTCCGGTCTGCACCGAGTCCAACGAGGCCTGCTGGTCGCAGAACCGCCGCGTCGAAATCATCTACACCGCGCGCTAAGCAATGCTGCGTAGCCGAGCCATCGGTGCGGTGCTGGTCGTGGCGGCACTCGGGGCCGCCACGCCGGCTGGCGCGCAGCAGCGCCTGAGCCTGGCCGACCGCGTGGCCCGGCTGGAGCTGCAGGCCAACAACACCCAGGCCAACCAGGACCTGCTGAACCAGATCAACCAGCTGCGCACCGAGGTGGTGGAGCTGCGCGAGATGGTCGAGCAGCTGCAGAACCAGAACCAGCAGCTGCAGCAGCGCAACCGCGACCAGTACCTGGACCTGGACAGCCGCCTGAACCGCCTGGAAGGCGGCGCCCTGCCGGCGCCTCCGCCGGCGGCCAGTGCCGCCCCGGCCCCGGCGAGCCAGGCCGCCAGTGCCCCTGCCGCCGCGGCAGCCGCCGCCGATGCGCCCCGCGTGTACGGTGATGCCGGCGCCCTGGCCAAGGCCGGCGACGAGCGCAGCGCCTACAGCGCCGCGCTGGACGCGCTCAAGGCCAGCCACTACGACCAGTCGGCGCAGATGTTCCTGCAGTTCCTGGAAGCCTGGCCGGCCGGCGTGTATGCGCCCAATGCCCTGTACTGGCTGGGCGAAAGCTATTACGTGACCGGCAACTACCGGCTTGCCGGCGAACAGTTCCAGGCCCTCATCGCCCGCTACCCGACCCACGACAAGGTGCCGGGGGCGCTGCTGAAGCTGGGCCTGTCCCAGTTCGGCGAAGGCCAGGTCCAGGAGGCCAGGGCCACCCTGCAGCAGGTGATCGAGCGCTACCCCGGCACCGATGCCGCGCGCCTGGCCGCCGACCGCCTGCAGTCGATCCAGCTCAGCCTGGCGCGCTGACCGGCCCGGCCGGGCCTGCACCCGGGTTTGCGGACCGCGCCAGGCGCGGTCCTTTCTTTTTGCCCGGCGCCCCGCGCCGGGGACGTTACGATGCCGCCATGGACACCCAAGCCCCGCAGAACCGCCTGCGGCTGACCGAAATCTTCCTTTCCCTGCAGGGTGAGGCCAACACCGCCGGCTGGCCGACCGTGTTCGTGCGCCTGACCGGCTGCCCGCTGCGCTGCCAGTACTGCGACACCGCCTACGCCTTCCACGGCGGGCAGTGGTGGGAGATCGACGCCATCCTGGCCGAGGTTGCCCGCCACGGCGTGCGCCATGTCTGCGTGACCGGCGGCGAGCCGCTGGCGCAGAAGCGCTGCATCGAACTGCTGCGGCGCCTGTGCGATGCCGGCTACGACGTCTCCCTGGAGACCTCCGGGGCACTGGATATCGCCGCGGTGGACCCGCGGGTGTCGCGGGTGGTGGACCTCAAGACCCCCGGGTCGGGCGAGCAGGCGCGCAACCGCCTGGAGAACATCCCGCTGCTGACCGCGCGCGACCAGGTCAAGTTCGTGCTCTGCGGTCGCGCCGACTACGAATGGGCGTGCGAGATGGTGGCCACGCACGGCCTGGCCGCGCGCTGCGACGTGCTGTTCTCGCCCAGCAAGAGCGAGCTGGACCCGCGCCAGCTGGCCGACTGGATCGTGGCCGACCGCCTGCCGGTGCGCTTCCAGCTGCAGCTGCACAAGATCCTCTGGAACGACGAACCCGGCCGCTGAGGCCGCTTCCCACGGGCCTACAATGGGCCCATCCCCCCGCAAGACAGCAACGATGAAGAAAGCAGTCGTCCTCGTATCCGGCGGCATGGACTCGGCCGTGGTCATGGCCATTGCCCGCGAGCAGGGTTTCGCCGTGCATGCGCTGAGCGTGCGCTACGGCCAGCGCCACACTTCCGAGCTGGAGGCGGCCGCGCGCGTGGCCGCGGCCATGGGCGCGGTGGCGCACAAGACCGTGGACGTGGACCTGCGCGCGATTGGCGGCTCGGCCCTGACCGATGACATCGAGGTGCCCGAGGCCGGGGGCGAGGGCATCCCGGTGACCTACGTGCCGGCGCGCAACACCATCATGCTGTCCCTGGCCCTGGGCTGGGCCGAGGTGCTGGGCGCGGCCGACATCTTCTGCGGGGTCAACGCGGTGGACTACTCCGGCTACCCGGACTGCCGCCCCGAGTTCATCGCCGCCTACGAGCGCCTGGCCAACCTGGCCACCAAGGCCGGGGTGGAGGGCGCGGGCATCCGCATCTACGCCCCGCTGCAGCACCTGGGCAAGGACGAGATCGTGCGCGAGGGCCTGCGCCTGGGCGTGGATTTCAGCCAGACCGTGTCCTGCTACCGCGCCGACGCCCAGGGCCGGGCCTGCGGCCATTGCGACGCCTGCCGGCTGCGCGCGGCCGGCTTCGCCGCCGCCGGCGTGGCCGACCCCACCCTTTACGTGTGACCCCCAGGTGGCGCGGCTGGCCGCAGCCGCGCCCCGATCGGGTAAAATGTCCGGCCGGCGACAGCGCCGGCACCCCGTGGGCCGTTAGCTCAGTCGGTAGAGCATCGGACTTTTAATCCGCTGGTCGATGGTTCGAATCCATCACGGCCCACCATCTCCCGCCGGCGCCCGCGCCGGCCGCCGCACCGCACGGGTGCGCGCGCTCAGCCTTCCTCGCGGATGATTTCCAGCACTTCGGCGCCATAGCGGCCGAGCTTGCTGCCGCCTACGCCGCCCACCCGCGCCAGTTCGCTCGGGGTGCCCGGGCGGAACTGGGCGATGTCGCGCAGGGTGCGGTCGTTGAAGATCACGTAGGCCGGCACGTTCTGCTCGCGCGCGGTCTGGGCGCGCCAGCGGCGCAGGGCGTCGAACAGGGCGCGGTCGCAGGCGTCCACGTGCAGGGTGCTTTCGCTGCGGCGCTCGCCGCCGCCGCGCGAGGAGCCGCCGCTGCCGGGCGGGTCGCGGCGCATGGCCACGGCCTGCTCGCCCTTGAGCACCGGCCGCGCCGCCGCGCCCAGGCGCAGGCTGCCGTGGCCCTCGGCATCGACCTCCAGCAGGCCGGAGACCACCAGCTGGCGGAACACGCTGCGCCAGGCATTGGCGTCCAGGTCGGTGCCGATGCCGTAGGTGGACAGCTCGTGGTGGCGGAACTGGCGGATCTTCTCGGTATCGGCCCCGCGCAGGACATCGATCAGGTGGGCGGCGCCAAAGCGCTGGCCGGTGCGGTAGACGCAGCTCAGGGCCTTGCGCGCGGCCTCGGTCGCATCCCAGGTCTGCACTGGATGCAGGCAGTTGTCGCAGTTGCCGCACACGCCCGGGCCTCGGCCGTTGCCGGCATAGGTCTCGCCGAAGGCGGCCAGCAGCGCCTGGCGCCGGCACATGGCCGATTCGCAGAAGCCCAGCAGCTGGTCCAGCTTGCGCCGCTCCAGCGCCTTGCGCTCCTCGCTGGCCTCGCCCTGCTCGATCATCTGCCGCAGCAGGACCACGTCGCCCAGGCCATAGGCCATCCAGGCCTCGGCCGGTTCGCCGTCGCGCCCGGCCCGGCCGGTCTCCTGGTAATAGCCCTCGATCGACTTGGGCAGGTCAAGGTGGGCGACAAAGCGCACGTCGGGCTTGTCGATGCCCATGCCGAAGGCGATGGTGGCGCACATCACGATGCCGTCCTCGCGCAGGAAGCGGCGCTGGTGCTCGGCCCGGACCTCGGCCGGCAGGCCGGCGTGGTAGGGCAGGGCGGGAATGCCGCGCCCGGCCAGGAACCCGGCCGTTTCCTCGACCTTGCGCCGGGACAGGCAGTAGACGATGCCCGACTCGCCGCTGTGCCCGGCCAGGAAATCCACCAGCTGCCGGCGCGGGTTGTCCTTGTGGGCCACGCTGTAGCGGATGTTGGGCCGGTCGAAGGAGCTGACGAAGCGGCGCGCGCCTTCCAGGGCCAGGCGTTCGGCGATCTCGCGCTGGGTCGGCGGGTCGGCGGTGGCGGTCAGGGCGATCCGCGGCACCTGCGGCCAGCGCTCGTGGAATACGGTCAGCTGGCGGTATTCGGGGCGGAAGTCGTGGCCCCACTGCGACACGCAGTGGGCCTCGTCGATCGCGAACAGGGCGATGCGGCTGCGCTCGAGCAGGGACAGGAAGCGCGGGGTGAGCAGGCGCTCGGGGGCCACGTAGAGCAGGTCCAGGCGCCCTTCGACCAGCTCGCGCTCGACCCGCCGGGCCTGCTCGGCGTCCAGGGTGGAATTGAGGTAGGCCGCGCGCACGCCCAGCTGCAGCAGGGCCTCGACCTGGTCCTGCATCAGTGCGATCAGCGGCGAGACGACGATACCGGTGCCGGGGCGCAGCAGCGCCGGGATCTGGTAGCAAAGCGACTTGCCGCCGCCGGTGGGCATCAGCACCAGGGCGTCGTGGCCGGCGGCCAGGTGCTCGACGATGGCCTGCTGCTGGCCGCGGAAGGCCGGGTAGCCGAACACCCGCTGCAGCACCGCCAGCGCGTCCTCCGGCGGGTCCGCGGCGGGGGCGTCATGGCCGGCCAGGACCGGGACCTCGTGGGGGAACTCCTGCATGGTTCAAGGATACCGGGGCGCGGCACCGGGGTAATGGACGGATGCCGAACGCGGGGTCGGAAAAAGCGACGGCCTCCCGCCCGGGAGGCCGTCGCTGGCCGGACTGGCCCGCGCAGGCGGGCTGAGGCGCTTACTCCTCCAGCAGCGAGCGCAGCATCCAGGCGTACTTCTCGTGGGTCTGCAGGCGCTGGGTCAGCAGGTCCACCGTGGGGTCGTCATTGGCGTCGTCGGCGATCTTGAGCACGCCGCGGGCGGTGCGGCACACCGCCTCGTTGCCCTCGACCAGCTGGGCGACCATGCCGCGCCAGTCGGGCACGCCGTCGCCGCCTTCCTCCTCGTGGATGTCGGACAGGCGGATGAACTCGGCATAGGAGCCGGGGGCGTTGAAGCCCAGGGCGCGGATGCGCTCGGCCACGTCGTCCAGGGCGTTCCACTGCTCGGTGTACTGGTCCATGAACATCACGTGCAGCGAGTTGAACATCGGGCCGGTGACGTTCCAGTGGAAGTTGTGGGTCTTCAGGTACAGGGTGAAGGCGTCGGCCAGGAAGCGCGACAGGCCCTGGGCGATCTTCTCGCGATCCTTGTCGGCGATGCCGATGTGCACCGGGGTGGCGCTGGCGGCGGGGGTGCGGCCCTTGGCCGGGCTGGACTTGCTCTTGGACTTGGTCTGGGTCTTGGCCATCGGAGGCTCCTCGGGGGGTGGATCCAACACGTGGAAGGTGGGGCTGTCACAATAAGACAGTAACGCCCCCCGCGTAATGCAAAGTTTCACACATTCGGATTGATGGACCCCATAGCAGCCCCCTTGCGCGACGCCCTGGACGCGGGCCGGCGCCGGATCGACGACGCCCTGACCCGTGACCGGGGCCGGCTCCACGGCCTGTGGTCGCGCTGGCGCGCGGCCCCGGCCGACCCGGCCCTGCGCGAACGCTTCGAGTCGGCCCTGGCCGCCTCGACCCAGGCCGTGCGCCAGCGGGCGGCCTCGGCCCCGGAAATCAGCATCGAGCAGAACCTGCCCATCGCCGCCCAGGCCGAGCGCATCGTGGAGCTGATCCGCAGCCACCAGGTGGTGGTGGTGGCCGGCGAGACCGGCTCGGGCAAGACCACCCAGCTGCCCAAGCTGTGCCTGGCGGCCGGACGCGGGGTGGCCGGCAGCATCGGCTGCACCCAGCCGCGCCGGATCGCCGCCCGCGCCGTGGCCGGACGGGTGGCCGAGGAGCTCAAGACGCCGCTGGGCGGGCTGGTCGGCTACCAGGTGCGCTTCACCGACAACGTCGGTGCCGACACCCGGGTCAAGTTCATGACCGACGGCATCCTGCTGGCGGAGATCGCTTCCGACCGCTGGCTGTCGGCCTACGACACCATCATCATCGACGAGGCGCACGAGCGCAGCCTCAACATCGATTTCCTGCTCGGCTACCTCAAGCAGCTGCTGCGCAAGCGTCGCGACCTGAAGGTGATCGTGACCTCGGCCACGATCGACACCGCGCGCTTTTCCCGCCACTTCGACGACGCCCCGGTGGTGGAGGTGGAGGGACGCACCTTCCCGGTGGAGGTGCGCTACCGCCCGCCCGGCCAGGCCCAGGAGCCGGCCGGGCCGGCGCCGGGCGCCCCGGGCAAGGGCGGCGGCCGCCGCGAACCGGCGCCGGAGCGCGAGCTGGACCCGCTGGCGGCCATCACCCGCGCCGTGGACGAGATCACCGCCGAGGACCCGCGCGGGGACATCCTGGTGTTCCTGCCGGGCGAGCGTGAGATCCGCGACCTGCACCGGGCGCTGGAGAAGCGCCAGTACCGCGCCACCGAGGTGTTGCCGCTGTACGCGCGGCTGTCGGCGAAGGACCAGGACCGGGTGTTCAACCCGGGGCCGGGGCGGCGCATCGTGCTGGCCACCAACGTGGCCGAGACTTCGCTGACGGTGCCGCGGATCCGCTACGTGATCGACCCCGGCGAGGCGCGGATCAAGCGCTACAGTCCGCGCTCGAAGATCGACCGCCTGCATGTGGAGCCGATCAGCCAGGCCAGCGCCAACCAGCGCAAGGGCCGCTGCGGCCGCATCGCCGAGGGCGTGTGCTATCGCCTGTATTCGGAGGCCGATTTCCTGGCCCGGCCGGAGTTCACCGACCCGGAGATCCGCCGCACCAGCCTGGCCGGGGTGATCCTGCGCATGCTCCACCTGGGGCTGGGCCGGATCGAGGACTTCCCGTTCCTGGAGGCGCCGGACGAGCGCGCCATCGCCGACGGCTGGCAGCAGCTGCTGGAGCTGGGCGCGATCGAGGACGGCCCCAACGGCCAGCGCCGGTTGAGCGCGATCGGGCGGCAGATGGCGCGCCTGCCGGTGGACGTGAAGCTGGCGCGCATGCTGGTGGCCGCCCAGGCCCATGGCGTGCTGCGGGCGATGCTGCCGATCGCCGCCTTCCTCGGCGTGCAGGACCCGCGCGAGCGCCCGCCGGAGGCGCGCGAGGCGGCCGACAACGCCCATGCCCAGTTCGCCGACCCGCGCTCGGAATTCGTCGGCATCCTGCGCCTGTGGCAGGCCTATGACCAGGCCTATGGGGAACTGACCCAGTCCAGGCTGCGGGACTGGTGCGGCAAGCGCTTCGTCGGCTTCCTGCGCATGCGCGAATGGCGCGAACTGCACCGCCAGCTCAAGCTGCTGTGCGAGGAGCTGGGCTGGCGCGAGGAGCCGGCCGAGGCCGCGCTGCTGCCGCTGCTGGCCGGCGCCCCGGCGGCCGACGAGCGCGGCCCGGCCCAGGGCCGGCCCAGCCGCGGCGAACTGCACCGCGCCGCGCGCCTGGCGCGGGAGGGGGTCAAACCGGAGCCGGTCTCGCAGGACGCGCAGGGCGGCGGCAGGAAAGCGGGGAAAAGCGGCGCCGATCCCGGTCCTGCCTTCAGCGCCCGCGAGCGGGCCGCCGCCTACCAGGCCCTGCACCGCGCGCTGATCGCCGGCATGCCCACCCAGGTCGGCCACCGCAGCGACAAGGGGGATTACCAGGCGCCGCGCCAGCGCCGCTTCCAGCTGTTCCCGGCCTCGCCACTGGCCAGGAAGCCACCGCCGTGGGTGCTGGTGGCCAGCCTGCTGGACACCCAGAAGGTCTGGGGCCTGACCGCCGCGGCGATCGAGCCGGACTGGGTGATCGCCGAGGTGCCCGGCCTGCTGGCGCGCAAGCATTTCGACCCGCGCTGGTCGCGCGCCCAAGGCAATGTCCTGGCCTCCGAGCAGATCAGCCTGTTCGGCCTGGTGCTGGCGCCCAAGCGCCCGGTGCACTACGGCCGCATCGACCCGGCCGGGGCCCATGACATCTTCGTGCGCCAGGCCCTGGTGCCCGGCGAGATCGACAGCAAGTCCGCCTTCCTGGCCGCCAACCTCAAGACCCTGGAGCAGGCGCGCGAGGAGGAGGCCAAGCTGCGCCGCGCCGGCCTGGTGGCCGACGAGGACTGGCAGGCGCGCTGGTACCTGGACCGGATCCCGCCGGAGATCCATTCGGCCGTGGCCCTGGACGCCTGGCATGCCAGGCTGGCGCCGGAGAAGCGCCAGGGCCTGCGCTGGAGCACGGCCGACCTGCTGCCGGGCGAGGGCAGCCAGGCCGACCTGTACCCCAGGTACTTCCCGCTGGGCGATGCGCGGCTGCCGCTGCACTACCGCTTCGAGCCGGGCGCGGCCGATGACGGCGTGACCCTGGAGGTGCCGCTGGCCCTGCTCAATGCGCTGGACCCGTCGCGGCTGTCCTGGCTGACCCCAGGCTTCATCGCCGACAAGGCCGCCGGGTTGATCCGCGGCCTGCCCAAGGCCATGCGCCGCAACTACGTGCCGGCGCCGGACTTTGGCCGCGCCTTCTTCGAGGCCTTCCCGCAGCCGACCGCCGATTCGCTGGAAGGCGAGCTGGCGCGCTTCCTGTCCAGGACCACCGGGGCCACGGTCTCGGCCCTGGACTTCGACCCGGCCGCGCTGGAGCCGCACCTGCGCATGAACCTGCGCCTGCGCGAGGAGGGGCCGGCCGGCAAGATCCTGGCCGAGTCGCGCGACCTGGACGCGCTGCGCGCGCGCTTTGGCGAGCGCGCCGGGCGGGCCTTCGCCGCCCGCGCCGGGCGCGCGCTGGCCGCCTCCAGCGCCGAGCTGCGCG
>Ga0182792_1000494_pt1 | contig 36532 bp, 33 predicted proteins | sample Passage237B_FD_130497 | JGI IMG/M metagenome (GOLD analysis project Ga0182792, IMG submission 130497) | Cellulose adapted compost microbial communities from Newby Island Compost Facility, Milpitas, CA, USA - Passage2 37B (version 2) (version 2) ...
CTCCCTCGTCCGGGTTCCATTCCCGGCGGCGGGACCGAGCCGACCGCCGGGCGGCGCGCCACCCGGCGGTACCGTGGCCCGATGGCCGAACGTTGCGATTCCTGCGGGGACGAGGGCACCGGGTACGCCACCGTCCAGCGCGTCTACCTGCTGCTCGACGAGCACCACCGGCCCGCCGGCGAGCAGCTCGCCGACGAGTTCGAGACGTGGTGCCCCCTCTGCCGCCTCAGCTACCCGCACCAGCTCATCGAGGGCGGCTGACCGTTCGGTTCGAACGCCGGCAGCCGAGCACCGAACGCCGGCAACCGGGCACCGGGTACCGGACTCGACGGACGGCGCCCCCGAACCCATCGCCGCACGACCTCACCCTCACCCGGGCTGGCCGGCGGAGCCCGCCGGACCATCGCCGCACGGTCACCGACCCGGCGGCCTCGGCCGGCAGGTGGGACGCGGGCGGTCAGGTCCCGGTGCCGCCCGCCCCGCCCGTGGCGGCCTCGCCGCCCTCGTCCTCGGTGGAGGGCGTGGTGGAGGCCGCCGTCGTCGCCGGCGCGGTGGACGCGGGCGCGGTCGTCTGCGGCGCGGTGGTCGGGGAGGTCGACCCGCCGGAGGTGGGGGTGCTCGACGGGGTCGACGTCCCGCCGCCGCGGTCGTCGGCCTGACCCGTCGCCACCACGACGGTGGTGCCCAGGTCCGACCGCACCGGTCGACCCTCGGCCAGCACGTCGTCGGAGAACTCGGGGAAGTCGAGCGCCGCGGTGGCCGACACGACGGCCTGCATGTACTCCGACCACATCTGCGCCGGGAAGTTGCTGCCCGACACCTCGACGCCGTGCACGTTCTTCATCGGGTTGTTGTTCTTGGGGTAGCCCATCCACAGCGCGGTGGTGAGGTTGGGGGTGAAGCCGACGAACCAGGCGTCCGCGTTGCGCTGGGTGGTGCCGGTCTTGCCCGCGGCGGGCCGGCCGATGGCGGCCTGGCGGCCGGTGCCGCCGTCGATCACCGCCTCCATCGCGTAGGTGACGCGCCCGGCCTGCTCGGGGGTGAGCACCCGGGTCTCTTCGGCGGTGAACGTGTCGACCCGGCCGTCGGGGAACTCCACCCGGGTCACCGCGACCGGCTCCTTGCGGACGCCGCCGTTCATGATCGTGGAGTACGCCACCGCCATCTCCAGCGGGTTGACCTCCACGCCGCCCAGCACCCAGGCGCACAGCGGCTTCTTGCCCTCCAGGCTGGTGACGCCGAGGTCGACGGCCATCTGGCCCACCGCCCGGGTCCCGAGGGCCATCGCCAGCGCGGCGTAGACGGTGTTGGTGGAGTTCTTGGTGGCCGACACCAGGCTCTGCGGGGCGCCGTTGCCGCCCTTCGGCTCCCACGGCTCGCCGTCCTCGCTCCGGCACTCCGGTTCCTCGATCGTGATCTGCGACGGCCCCGGCATGATCGAGTTGATCGAGTAGCCCTGCCGGACCGCCTCCGCCAGGGCGAAGATCTTGAACGTCGAGCCGGCCTGGCGGCCGAGGCCGCCCTGACCCGTCGCCAGGTTGATCTTCGAGTTCTCCCAGTCGGTCCCGCCCAGCATGGTGCGGATGCGGCCCTGGTCGTCGAGGGTCACGATCGCCGCGGAGGGGTCGCCCGGCTCGTCCAGCGTGCCCCGCACCGTCGTGTACGCCTTCTGCTGCATCGACAGGTCGAGGGTCGTGTACACCTTCAGCCCGCCGCCGAGCACCGTCTCGGCGCCGTAGTGCTCGGTCAGCCACTTGCGGACGTGCTCCACGAAGTAGGTGCTGCCGTACTCGGCGCCCTTCACCTTCTGGCCGAACGTCGACGGCTTCGGCGGCGGCTTGATCATCCGGTCCTCGGGCAGCACCGCGGGGTCGTTCGGGTCGAGCGACACGCCGAGGAACCGGGTCAGCTCCTCGTCGCTCACGTAGCCCTCCTCGTGCATCGCCTGGAGCACCACCCGGCGGCGGCGCACCGCCTCGGCCTGCGACTTCTCGCCCCGGTAGGGGTCCGCGCCGTTGGGGCTGCGCAGGAGCCCGGCCAGGAACGCGGCCTCGCCCGCGTCCAGGGTCTCCACGTCGTGGCCGAACCAGGTGCGCGAGGCCGCCTGCACGCCGTAGGCGCCCCGGCCGAAGTACACGGTGTTGAGGTAGCGGGTGAGGATCTCCTCCTTCGAGATCTTCTGCTCCAGCTTCACCGCCATCACCGCCTCGCGGATCTTGCGGGTGAAGGTCTGCTCCGCGTTCAAGTACTCGGTCTTCACGTACTGCTGGGTGATCGTGGAACCGCCCTGGCGGGACGCCGAGCTGCCCCGGATGTCGTGGTAGGCGGCGCGGGCGATGCCCATCGGGTCGACGCCGCCGTGGCGGAAGAAGTCGCGGTCCTCCGCCGCCACCACCGCGTCGCGCAGCACCTGGGGGATCTGCTCCCAGGTGACCACCACCCGGTCCTCGTTGCCGTGGAGCTGCGCCATCGCGTTCGACGCGTCGCAGCCCGTGGCCACGTCCGCGGCGCAGATGAACGACGTCTGCGGCTGGACCGGGTTGGCCCGGGGGTCGACGGGCAGGTCGATCTGGGTCAGCACGTACATGAGCCCCGACGAGAGCACGGTGATCGCGAGCGCTCCGAGCCACACCACCCGGCGGAACCGCCAGAGGATGTTGCGCTTCTTGACCTTGCCCTTGCGGGTGACCTTCAGGTTGTGGACGGGGACGGGTCGGGCGCTGCGCATGGTGGACGGCGACCGGGAGGGCGGAGGGATCCCGGGCGAGGGGAGAGGCTACCAACGACCCCCGTCAACGAGCCCGTCGGGCCGGCCGCTCCCCGCTCGCCGGGGCCAGCAGGAAGGTGCGGGCGAGGTGGTTCCACGAGCAGCCCGGGCACACCTCCACCACGTAGCCGGTGTGCTCGCCGGCTTTGCGGGCCAACGCCTGGAGCTCCTTGCGGCTCGTGACGCACCGCCCGAACGACGGCAGCCGCGGCCCGAACACGTAGGTGACGAGGACCACGTGCCGCTCCTCGCACACCGGGCAGGTGATGGACGTCTCGTCGCCGACCTCCCGGGCCGCCCGCACCAGCTCCGGGTGGGCGTCGCACAGCTCGTTGCGGGGGACGCGGCCCTTCTTGAACTCCGACAGGAGGGCGTGCCGGGCCAGCCGGTGATCGATCTCGCCGGTGCCGGCACCGCGCACGGATCGAGGGCTGAACGACATGGGGGCGAGGTTACCGACGGCCGCTCCAGGCCGCGCCGCCACCGTCGCCCGGCTCCTCGTCGGCGCCCGCGTCCTCGACCCGGAGCGCAGGCGCGCCCCTGAGCAGAGGGTCAAGGCTCACCGGACGCAGTTCAGGTAGATCAACGGGGCGGGCTTCGCCGCGAACACGGTCCGTTCAGAAGGAAGTTGAAGCGGAGAGCTATCCGCAACCCGACCTGTCTCAGATCTCGGGTCGGTCCGGTGCTCGATGAGCAGTCGCCGGTGCCGGAGCCCCGGCGACTGGTCTCGGGCATGCCAGCGCGATCGAGACGCTGGACACCGCTCAACGCGGGCCGGAGCCCCGGCGACTGGTCAACGTCCGCCCGGGCAATGTGGCGGAGGAGGTGCTCTGCTCAACGTGGGCCGGGGCCGGAGCCCCGGCGACTGCTCCGCGATCTCCGCTGCCTTCGCCGGGTCATACAGGCGCGCTCAACGTGGGCCGGGGCCGGAGCCCCGGCGACTGCACGCCGCGGCACCGTCGATCGGGTCGAGGTCCCCGAGCGCTCAACGTGGGCCGGGGCCGGAGCCCCGGCGACTGGGTCCCGCGCCCACGCCAGGGAGCGGTAGACCTCCTCCGCTCAACGTGGGCCGGGGCCGGAGCCCCGGCGACTGCGAGGCGCTCGTCGTCCTCGGGGTCGGGGGTCCACGACGCTCAACGTGGGCCGGGGCCGGAGCCCCGGCGACTGACCTTCGCCATCGGCTCCCCCGTCCGCGGGTGCGGCGCTCAACGTGGGCCGGGGCCGGAGCCCCGGCGACTGAACGCCACCGACGCGCCATCCGCCGAGAACTTCACCCCCGCTCAACGTGGGCCGGGGCCGGAGCCCCGGCGACTGTCTCGGCCTCGGTCAGCCCCTCGACCACCTCAACCGGCGCTCAACGTGGGCCGGGGCCGGAGCCCCGGCGACTGCCCCGCTCGATCGCTCCCGTGTCCCGATCGGTGATCTCCGCTCAACGTGGGCCGGGGCCGGAGCCCCGGCGACTGTCGTCGAGCCAGGTCTGCTCGATCGGGTGGGGCTGCGCTCAACGTGGGCCGGGGCCGGAGCCCCGGCGACTGCGGCGAGCACGCTCCAGATCACCGATCCCCGGCTCGTCCGCTCAACGTGGGCCGGGGCCGGAGCCCCGGCGACTGCGTGACGGTCCCGGCCTTGTCGGCCGCGTGGCTCGCTCGCGCTCAACGTGGGCCGGGGCCGGAGCCCCGGCGACTGGAACGGCGTCGAGAACGTGATGTGACGGATCTTGTCGAGCGCTCAACGTGGGCCGGGGCCGGAGCCCCGGCGACTGAGGAGGGACAGCACGTCCTCGGCGGTCCGGACGCCGCGCTCAACGTGGGCCGGGGCCGGAGCCCCGGCGACTGCCGCGGAGGTGAACGCGTCGAGCGGGTCGACCGCGACCGCTCAACGTGGGCCGGGGCCGGAGCCCCGGCGACTGCCACGGTGTACCGCTCGGGGTGCCGCTTCGACTGCTCCGCTCAACGTGGGCCGGGGCCGGAGCCCCGGCGACTGTCCCGGACTGGGGCATCCGAGCTGCCTACCGCATCCTCGACGCTCAACGTGGGCCGGGGCCGGAGCCCCGGCGACTGCAACGCCGGACTTCACATCCGGATAGGCGCGGTACGACGCTCAACGTGGGCCGGGGCCGGAGCCCCGGCGACTGCCCATGTTTGACGAGTCGGACCTGGACGAGCCCAGCTACGCTCAACGTGGGCCGGGGCCGGAGCCCCGGCGACTGGCCGAGGACCTCGCCGCCCGCCTCGCCGAGGAAGTCCGCTCAACGTGGGCCGGGGCCGGAGCCCCGGCGACTGCACCGTCGGCGTCCAGCATCGTGGTGACCGCATTGCAGCGCTCAACGTGGGCCGGGGCCGGAGCCCCGGCGACTGTCATGGCGTCCTCAAGCAAGGCGCGCTGTGCGACCGTCGCTCAACGTGGGCCGGGGCCGGAGCCCCGGCGACTGCCGTCGGACCGGGTGGTTCATGGCCGCACGGGCCGTCCGCTCAACGTGGGCCGGGGCCGGAGCCCCGGCGACTGCTCTTGCCGGTCGAAGGCAGAGGCTCTCATGGTGCACGCTCAACGTGGGCCGGGGCCGGAGCCCCGGCGACTGCACATCTCCCACAGCTCGGCCGCGCGCAGAGCCGCCGCTCAACGTGGGCCGGGGCCGGAGCCCCGGCGACTGCAGGTCCCGGCGACCACGGGGCTGTTGTGCACACCGGCGCTCAACGTGGGCCGGGGCCGGAGCCCCGGCGACTGGACCTGCTCGGGGGTCAGTTCGATGCTCTTGAGGTCGCTCAACGTGGGCCGGGGCCGGAGCCCCGGCGACTGCTTCGTTCCAGCGCTCAGCGAGTGCTCGGTTCATGCGCTCAACGTGGGCCGGGGCCGGAGCCCCGGCGACTGACACCGCGCATGGACGGGATGATCGGGAGGACGGCCGCTCAACGTGGGCCGGGGCCGGAGCCCCGGCGACTGCCCGACCACCCGGCGTCACCTCACCAGCGAGCAGCCGCGCTCAACGTGGGCCGGGGCCGGAGCCCCGGCGACTGTGCTCTCCGGCGAGCAGCGGGCCCGGGAACTCCGCGACGCTCAACGTGGGCCGGGGCCGGAGCCCCGGCGACTGACTGGCTCGCTAATGTCTGGGAGCACGACGGGATGGACGACGCTCAACGTGGGCCGGGGCCGGAGCCCCGGCGACTGGCGGTCACGGTCATGAGGTCGCCGGTCCGGGTGTTGACCGCTCAACGTGGGCCGGGGCCGGAGCCCCGGCGACTGCCTTCGTGACCCGGATCGACACCACCCCCGGCGAGACCTGCGCTCAACGTGGGCCGGGGCCGGAGCCCCGGCGACTGCGCCGAGACCGCCAGGAGCACGCCCAAGCGAGACGTGCGCGCTCAACGTGGGCCGGGGCCGGAGCCCCGGCGACTGGTCCAGGACTCGCAGCTCAGAGTGTTCTCGATCAACAGCGCTCAACGTGGGCCGGGGCCGGAGCCCCGGCGACTGGGCTGATGGAACGAGAGGCCACGACGTGACAGCAGGTTCCTGCCCGAGATGGACGGTTGGCCGGACGACGTCGTCAGGCCCGCATTTCGGGCACTTGGATGTCAAAGATCACTGGGGGTTCGCACCATCGGGCAGAACGCTGGAGCATCAGAGCAGCCAGGGTTCGTCGAGCGGGTGCCCCTTGTCGCTGGCAAGTTGGACGCGATGGTCACCGAGCGTGCCATCGAAGCGGTAGATGATCACGCTGTCACCGTCTTCGATGACGTCCTGGAGATCTTGGACGAGGGCCGTGTAGGCGGTGGGGGAGACCCGGCACTCGAACACGGAGAACTGCACGCGGCTCCCGTACCGCTGGCACACGGCGGCGACCTCACGAAGCCGGCGCGCTCCTACCGGATCCTGGGTGTCGGCTATGTCGTAGGCGACCACGACGTCCACCTCAGGCTCCGATCACGTACGGCGGGTAGTGGGTGAGATCGCCGCGGAGGTGACGGGCGAGCAGCGTTGCCTGGACCATCGGGAGGGCCCACCGATCCACCTCGCGGTCGAGGAAGGGATGGGCGAGTCGGTCGACCTTGGCGGCTTCCCAGCGGCCGAGGAAGTGCCGGCGTCCGTCGTCGGAGAGGTAGACGGCACCGCCGGGTGTGCGGGTGAAGTGCTCCGGCCCGATCTCCCGTCGGGTGACCATTCGGATGACCAGCCGGTCGACCACGGGACGCAGCTCCTCCAGCAGGTCGAGGGACAGCGAGGGCCTGCCGGAACGAGGCCGGTGGAGGAAGCCGATCTGGTGGTCGAGCCCGACGGCATCGGCGGCTCCGGTCAGCTCGGCGGTCGCCAGGCCGTACGCGAAGCCGAGCAGGGCGTTGACGGGATCACGGGGTGGACGGCGGTTCCTCCCCACGAACGGCAGCGGCGTGGCGGCGGTCTGGATCTCGACGGCCTGGAAGTAGCTGCGAGCAGCATCGCCCTCGATGCCGCGCAGGTGGTCGAGGGAGCGAGCGGAGTCGACACGTTCGAGGCGACGGCGCAGGCGGTCGCCTCGGCGGTTGAGGCGAAACCGGTCCGGCTCGTCAGCGTCGCGTGCCCACCGTCGAACCAGCCGCTCGCCGCTGTGGATCTTCGCCGCGACGATGGTCTTCGCCAGCGTCAACGCCCGCCCGTCATCGAGCGCCCGCTCGTACTGGGCGAGCCGGAGGTGGACGTTGCCGCCCCGCGGCCCGCCCACGACGTAGCGCACCGTTCCCCGCTAGGTCAGGCAGGTGACGCGGACCGACCGTCGCACACAGGCCGCGATCGCGTCGGAGGTGACGTGCGCACTGCCGATCACGGTGACGGCATCGATCGCATCGAGCGGGACGCGGCGCTTCCCGGACTCGGACGAGACGATCAAGCTGCCCTTGGACAGCGACACCCGGCTCCGTCGATCGCTGACGTAGACCGATCTCAGGTATCGCATCCGAAGACCACCCCGTGCACGTAGTCGTCCGGTGATGAGGGCCGGCTCGTCACCTCGGGCAGGCACATCGGCTCGAGCTGGCAGACGGGGCACCGCTCGTCGTGGACGGCGGGAGGAAGGCGACCGCTCGCCACCATCGCTCGGACCTCTGCGATGGTGGCGAGCGTGTCGCTCCGCAGCGCCTCATCGATCGGCACCGGGTGTCGCCGACGAGGTCCCCCGTACCAGATGAAGCCCTCCGTCACCGGGCGACCGAGCATCTCCTCGAGGCACAGCGCCTGTGCGCACAACTGCCGATCGGCGGTCAGCCCGTGCCGGGTGCCCGACTTGTACTCGACCGGGACGACCCGGCCATCGGGCCAGATCTCGACCGCGTCTGCCCGACCGCTGAGCCCGTAGGTCTCGGACCAGAGCGGTATCGAGCGGAGCACGAGGCGACCCCGCTCGCGGCGGTGCTCGCCCGAGTCGACCCGTCGATGCTCGTGGTTGCCCTTCGTCGTCGCCACGTTGTCGGCCCACAGGCCGTCGATGTGGATGAGCCCCGCCTGACGTGGGCAGTACCCGTGGTGCTCGATGGCCGAGATCTGCACCACCACCTCCCCCTCACCCCAGGTCATGGCCGTCGAACCGCTCCGTGGCCTCGGGTGGTGTCCATCGTCGACTGTGCCCGAAAGGACCTGCTCTCCCACCGACCGACGACGGTCGGCCACCTCGGCTCCCGTCGGCCGCTCCGGTCGGGCTGCACCGCGTCCAGCGCGGCATCGATGCCCCAGCGGTCGAGCGGTTCCGTCCAGGCGAACCACTGGAGCGCGCGGTCCTTCACCCCCCGCTGAACCGCTCCGCGGCTCCCGAAGCGGACGGGCAGCAGGGCGAGCCCGAAGAAGGCGAGCAGCTCGGTGACGGGGTCGATGAGCTGCGCGCTGCTGTCGGCCATCGAGCTGATCCGACCGAGGTCGAAGCCGAGCCCTTGGCCCGAGATCCGCTTCGGGCGGCCGAGGGCGGACGCAGCGACGTCCTCGAGTTGCACGGCGTGGCGAGCCATGATCATGAGGCGGTCGTGGATGGTCCGTCCGGTGGGTGCCGGAGGGTGCAACTGGCCTCGGCCCACCTCGTAGGACCGGTTGGCCTGCGACCAGACCCCGTCGGTGTACAGGGACGAGAGCATCCAGGCGCACGGATCGTCGCGACGCTCGGCTACCCGCTGCTTCCACTCCTCGACCGAGGGGTTGAGCGGCAGCGCGGAGCTGCCCGCGTCACGGGCGATGGGCCAGTCCGCCATCGCCTCCTGCGTGGGCCAGCTCTCGTGGATGAGGTCGAAGGGGTCGTCGTCGCCGGGGGCGGCGATCACGGCGATGGGGCCGGGCTCGTCGGTCCAGCGGAGCGTCAGCGACGGCACGAGCACCGTGGTGCCCAGGGCGGCGAGCCACCCGTTGAGCCAGTCGGCCGGCCAGCCGGGGCACTCGTGTTCGGTCATGCCAGGTCCTCCTGGGGCGCGGTCGTTGTTTCGAGGGCGACGGTCGGGTCCGGCGGCCCCTCGTCCATCAGCGAGCGGGAGACGGCGTGGTCGGCCCGCCGGAGGACGGCCTCCAGGAGCGCGAGGCCCCAGTGGCCGTACTGCTCGGTCAGCTGCCCGAAGCGGCTCGGCTGGGTGGCATCGGTGGCGGCCAGGTTGGCCGGCGCGGTCACCTCGTGACCGGCGATGGTGGCGGTCACCTCCGACGAGGAGTCGTCGTCCACGCCCTCGAGCAGCGGCCGACCGTAGCCGTGGTGGGCACCGACGAGGTGCAGGACCAGGTCGACGTCGTGGCGCTGCGCCTCCTCGGGCCGCTGCGCGAACCATCGGGCGGCGAGCCGTGCCGAGAGCGCCTCGTGTCGGCCCCCTGCCGGCCAGCCTGCCGCCACCCTCGCCGCGCGCCACGAGCCGACCGGGCTGGACGACTTCGCGAGGAGCTGGTCCGACGAGCCGCCGAGCCAGCGTTGGAAGCGCCCGTCGGCCTTCCCGATGTCGTGGAGCAGGGCGGCGAAGGCCACGTCGTCGGTGAGCGACGTGTCGAGGCCGAGGTGTGCGGCGACGGTGCGAGCCAGGTGACCGACCGCGTCGCCGTGGCGATCCAGCTCCCGTGCCTCGGGCGACGGGGCGCTCCTGGCCGAGAGGTCATCGGTGACGTCGAGCAGCTTCTGGCGCGTCCGTGGCAGCTCGATCCTGGGCCGTCCGCTCGACGGCCGGGTCAGGCTGGGCCTGCGGAGAGCGGCCAGGGCGGTTCGGAAGCCGTCGATCTCGGACGCTCGCAGCATCGTCGGATCGGTGACCGGCCGGTCCTCGGCGGTGATGGTCGCGCTGAGCTGCTCCAGCGCGAGGTCGGCCGACCGGAGCAGCGCCGCGAGGTCGCTGCCGCCGACCGGCTCACCGAGGTCGACGCGCTCGACCAGCTCGCGCACGGTGGTGAGGAGGTCGATCACCGTCGAGTGCGCCGCCGTGCCCGCGAGGGGAGGTTCTTCACCCGGGGTGGGCGACAGGAGGCCGAGGCGGACCAGACCGAGCCACGTGGCGAGGACGGCGGGGTCGAGCACCAGGCCACCGCCCAGCAGGCTGACGTCTGCCACGGGCTCGCGACGGACGGGATCCCAGCCGCCCGGCCCGTACCGACCGTCGGAGCAGGCCAGCAGGACGATGGCGTGCGGCGGTACGTCGGGCACCCGGGTCCAGCGGATCGAGTCCTGATCCTCGCTGAGCACGGCCACCCGGGCCGTCTCGTCGAAGGCGCTCCTGAAATCCTGGAGCGGGACGTCGATGGTCTCGTGGTCGGTGACGGTCGGCCACACGGCCTGTGGTCCGCTCGTCTCGTGTCCCGGTAGCACCTGGCGCCAGCAGACCGTGAGCACGGGTCGCCGGTCCGCGAAGCCGGAGAAGTAGGGCTCGACCGGAGCCTCGCCGATCGGTGGGCGGCTGGTCTTGGCCCATTCCCACAGGATCGCGGGGAGCACCTCGGGGGCCGAGTCGGGATCGTCGTCCGGCGGCCCGAGGATCTCGTCGGCCCGACCGGGCGGCAGGTGCACGACGTCGTCGACCGCGGCGGCGACGAGTGCGTCGTAGACCTGCTGCGGCTCCTGTCCGTACAGCCCCCAGCTCTTCTCGGCGCCGCGGCCGGTGGGCGGGGTGTGGACGTAGGTACCGGTCGCGTCGTCCAGCTCGCCGAGACGGTTGAGGCGGCCGAGCCGCTGGACGAGGGACCGGCGACCGCACGCCTCGGTGACGAGGTGGTCGAAGTCGAGGTCGGCGCCCACCTCGAGCGTCTGGGTGGCGATCACCACGAGGGGGCGTTCGCGCCGTTCGATGCGGGACCCGGACGTCAGGCCGGTGGCCGGAGCGGTGAGGTGATCCCGTATCGGGGCCGCATCGCGCTCACGGAGCTGACCGGTGAGCAGGACGATCTCGGCGTCGGCCAGCCGGTCGCCGATGGCCTCCCGGACCTCGCGCGCCCGGGTGGGTCGGTTGGCGAACACGACGCAGGTCGGCGGCGACGGCGCTCCGCCGATCAGCTCGACGGTGGCGTCGGCCATGACCTTCGCGACCTTCGCCTCGGTCTTGGCCTCCACCAACCGGATCGCCTTCGACGCGTGCACGCGCTTGGCGATCAGGTGGTGGGTGAGGTCGTCGGCTTCGAGGACGAGGCGACGCTCATCGGGAGCCGAGCCCGTCGCGGTCAGGGAGACGATCGTGGGCGTCTGCCGGCCCGGCGGGAGCAGCGAGCGCTCCGGCTGGTCGCAGCGGTCCAGGTCGGACACGAGCTTGGCCAGGTGGGCCGACAGGTGCGCCTCGTCGAGGAGCACGAGCGAGTCGGTGCCGGCCATCGCCGCATCGATGGGCCGCATCGATCGGGAGACGCCGTAGCCGCGGAAGAGCAGTCGGGACCCGAACATGGGCACGGTGGACAGCAGCACGGCCGGTTGCGCGGGATCGGTCGGGCGGCCGCTCGCCGCTCCACCCCGGAGGCGGATCACCTCCAGGGGACGGCCGGAGGGGCTGCGCCGGGCGAGCCCATCCGCGACCCGACCGATCGCGGTGTCGGTGCCGACGGCATCGCACAGCCGCTCCGCGAGCGCTTCGGCGTGCTGCGTGGTGGCGTCCACCAGCAGGCGGCGGTTGACCACCCACCAGATGCGGGTCGGGGCCACGCGGTCGCTCGGGTCGCGGTAGCCGTCGAGACCGAGCTGCCAGACCGCGACGTCGAGGCACGAGGTCTTGCCGGTGCCGGTGGGGACGCCGATCTCCTCGAACCACTCGCCGCCGGCGGCGAGGTGATCGGCCAGTCGGCTCTGCCACGGGAACGGCTCGTGGCCGGTGATCTCCTCGTAGAACGATGCGAAGGAGGGGAAGGGAGGTCGGTCAACGGTCATGGTGGCCACCTCCTCCGGTCGTCTCACCGTCGGTGACCTCGGCCACGGGTACGCAGAGGCCGAGGCCGAGGTGGCGCCCCGAACCGATGCACACGATCCCGGTGACCTCCTCGCCGAAGATCAGCTCGACGTGGCCGTAGGGCATGTTCGGCCGCCCCTTCCGGTTGATCTCGTGAGGTCGGAGGTCCACCGCACCGGGTGCCAGCGGGTGCCGGGAGCTGCGAACCGCCACCGGGGCGGGTAGGCCCGCCCGTGAGCACCAGACGGATACCTGCTCGAGGTCCACCGGCACGCCTCGGCGTTCGTGGAGGGCCGGGAACGCGGTCACCCACCGACGGCCCCGGGCGTGCAGCCAGCGGCCGGGTCGTGCGGTGTTGGGCTTGGGCTCACCGGCGTGGGCACGCAACCGACGGGTGATGCCGGGAGCGGTGAGGGTCGGGAGCTCCTGGCGCGGACCGGACGGCTGGAGGGCGCTGCGGACGCCCTCGACGTGGCGTGGCTCGGTGTCGGGCGGGAGCACCACGGCGAGGGCGTGGATCACGCCGTCCGCGTGCTCACCGCCCACGTTGGGCAGCGCGAGGAACGAGGCGCGCGGACCCGAGTCGCCCTTCGGGAGGTGCCCGTGGAGGAGCGCGGGCGGCTCGTGGCCGTTCACGTCGTGGTAGCGGGCCAGGACGAGGCCCTTGAACGCGTCGACCAGCGACACGACGCGCCGCCCGGAGACGGGGGCGTCGAGTCGGTAGACCAGCATCGTCGGCCGGGCCGGCTCGTCCTCGGGGATCGGGTCGTCCGACGAGCGGTAGGCGGCCAGCCGACGCAGGCCACGGGACTGCTGGCGCGTCACGGAAGGGCCGTGCTCCACCCACTGGTCGTAGTGGGCATCGAGCGCGTCGAGCATGCCGGGGACCACCACGCCGAGCGCCAGGCCGCCCACAGCCGACGGTTCGTAGCGGTGCTCGGGCGCGGCCGGAGGCACGCGGTCCCCCACCGTGACGTGGACGGGGGAGTCCGCGCAGCCGAGGTAGCCGATCCGGGCCGCTCGGCGCACGAGGCCGTGCAGCACCACGTCGTCGGGTGTCTCCTGCCAGACGAAGGTCACCTTCGGGTGCCGGGGGGACACGCGGACCCCGGGTCGGATGCCGACACCGCCGCGAGCCTGGTACTCCAGGTGCGCCGAACCCTTGACGGCGCCGCCGTCGTCCCGCACGACGAAGCGGGTGCGCAGCGGTTGGTGGTGGACCTGGCCCGGCCCGTCGGCGTGGATCACCGGGGGCGCGCAGCCTTCGAGGAAGGCCAGCTCGCGGCCGTCGGTGACCCGGCAACGGTCCCGGGTGCCGTCGGCGGCCACGAAGGCGGAGAAGAGCCGGGCCGGCGCCGGCGGCCACTCCCCGAGCACCTGCTCGCCGGTGACCGCGAGGCCGTCCGGGTCGGCTCGGTAGGTCCCGTGGAGCAGCTCCACGGTGACGGTGAGCATCAGAGGTCCCCCAGCGGCCAGGTCGACCGGATGGCGTCGGCGAGCTTGGCCTTCGGGGTGAGGCGCAGGGGCTCACGACCCCAACCGTCGAGTGGCAGGTCGAGGCTCCTGGCATGCTCGATCGCGGTCGTGACGAGCGCGCGGGCGTCCTCCAGGCTCGGCAGGTCGAGGGCCGTGGCACCGGCGCCGCCGAGGTGCGTGAGGGTCTGGGAGACGGGGACCAGATCGGCACCGGAGCGGAGCGCGAAGGGGCGACCGAACGCCGCCACGTGGCCGTGGAGGGCCACCGCGGCCACGAGCGCGCGGGCCGCGGCATCGTGGTCGGGCTGGTCGGTTCCGAGCGACACCCGGCGGAGCTGGGGGAACGAGAGCGTGGCCTGCTGGGTGATGCGCGTGAAGGAGACACCGGCCAGCGCGCCGGCCCCGCCGCCCATGAACGGCACCTGGCCGTGGCCCAGGTTCGACAGCTTGTCGGCCTTGCCGTCCTTGACGGTGCCCTTCCCGAACTCCCAGGTGGTCTGGTCGTCGGGGTTGCTGGTGGCCTTCTCGTCGATGGAGAGGTTCAGCGGGTCGCCCTTCAGGCCCTGTCGCCGGATGTGGTCGCTGACGACGGCCGGGTTCCAGCCGATGATCTCGGAGGTCCAGGCCCGGGCGTGCTTCGCGTTCGAGCGCTTCTTGCCGAGGTGCGACTGCCAGAACCCGTGGGCGAGCGCTTGCGGGAACCAGGCGAGCAGCGGTCCTGCGGTCCAGGGGGTGGCGTTCAGGATGTTGCGTCCGACCTCGGTCTTCAGGAGGTCCACGCCGTCGATCTCGGCGTCGCGGAGGTACGCGTCGGCCGCCCGGTGGGGGAACTGCCAGCTCGAGAGCTGGGCCGGGACGTGCGGGGGCAACGTCTCGATGCCCGAGAGGTCGAGGACCAGCTCGGGCAGGCCGAGGGCCCGGGCAGCACGACGGTTCGCCTCCTCGACCCGGTTCGCGCCGTCCGGGTTGTTGCTCATCGAGATCACGTCGACCGGTTGCTCGGCGTCGACCGATGCCCAGCGCTTGTCCGCCTGGAAACCGCCCTCGTAGGTGGGGGGCGAGACCGGCGAGCCGGGCCCGCCGATCGGTTCCAGCTCGGCGTCGAAGCGCAGCGCGGCGTCGGAGCTGTCGTCGGCGCAGGCCGCCAGCAGCAGGTCGGTGGTCAGTTGGTCACCCATGGTGGGCCCTCCCTGGTTGGATTCGGTGTTTGGCTGAGCGACTTTAGACTAACCCGCACATGTACGCAACCAGCGAGCCGATAACGTCCCCCGGTGTGCCGACCGGGCCCGCGTTGAGCGATGTGCGGGTTGGTGGGCGGTGACGTCCGAGGACGCACCGGTCGCCCGGTCGGCACCCTCCGCGATCTGCGCCACGCCTTCACCCATGTCCCTCCGGTACGGTGCCACTGTGACACGTGGTGGTGACCCGTGCGTGGGATCTCGGCCGCGTGCGCCGAGCCGACCGTGGGCGAGCGATACGTGGGCCCCGTCGGGAGCGCCGGGCCGACGCACCGAGCTCCCACCCGGGCCTCGCCCCCTACGGGGTGATGCGGGCAGCGTCGTTGGCGAGCCAGATGGTGGAGCGAAGGATGTGGGGGATGCGGGTCGCGTCGTCGATGGGGACGAGGAACGGGTCCCGGTCGAGCAGCTCGGAGACCGCTTCGAGCTGGGCGAGGAGCCGCTCTCGGTGCTCGCGGCCGAGGCGCCACGACGGCAGCCGCACGGCGGCCGCGGCGGCCAGCTCCAGGAAGTCGACCAGGTGCAGGAGGGCGTCGACCGCCTGCTCGCCGATCGCGTCGCCGTGGGTGGCGAGCGTGGCGAGCAGGTCGAGCGCGTAGCGCTGCGTCGACCCGCCGAAGACCTGCGCCGAGGCGATCGGGCCCGGGTCGGGGCGGGTGGGCAGCATCGCGTCGACCAGCGCCTCGACCGCACCGAACTCGTACGCGGCCTGCAACGTCAGGTTGATGTTGTCCCGGAACATGAACAGGTGCGGGTGGTCCCGCCAACCGCTGTGGCAGAGCGTGCGCAGGTCCTCCAGCGCCTGGTCGTCGCCGTCGACCATCCGCCGACCGATGTCGTCCAGCCGCTCCCGGAGGTTCGCCCGGCTCGCCGGGTAGTGGAACAGGCTCTGCACCTGGCGGTGGAAGCCCTCGGCGGCGGTCCGGTCGCCGTCCACCGGATCCTCGCCGTGCTGCTCGATCGGCAGCCGGGCGTACTGGAGGAGCAGGTCGAGGTCGTCCTCGGGGCGATCGGCCTCCAGGTAGGTGGACAGCGCCTCCAGCGCCCGCATCTCGTACTCGTCGGGGCTGATGGTGTTGCTGCGGAGCCGGCCGGCGACGACGTCGAGCGCTCCGACGCAGCGGTCGTACGCACTGGTCTCGTCTGCGCTCGTCATCTTCCCTCCGTCCACTGCGTCACCGTGCCCGATCGAGCGGTCACCCTACCGGTAGCGAACCGGCGCGCCCCCCTCGGCCCGCCTGCCCCGACGTGCCCGCGCCGCGCGGTGACGGACGGCCGCCGGCCCGGTCGTGACGCCGGTCATGGGGGTGGTCCGGCGGCCGCTCCGCTCGGCGGCTCCGGAGCCTGCGGCGGCCACGACGGGCCCGACCTGCCCGGTGGTCCGGGTGGCGGCTGCGGTGTCCCCGGCGGGGGACCCGGGGCCGGGCCGGGTGCGGGCGGGGCCTCGGGCGCGGTGCCCGGCGCGGCGACGAGGGCGTCGACCAGGCGCGTGGCCCGGCGGGCCGAGACGACGCCCGCGGTGAGCACGATGCGCGAGCCGTCCACGAAGAGCAGCTCGATGCGACCGCGCTCCAGCGGTCGCGACCGCCGACGCACCCCGGCCACCGCCCGGCGGGGCACCGCCGCGGTCGCCCGCTTCGACCGCACCGGCACCGACGACCCCTCCGGCAGCACCTCCTCGTCACCGTCCACGGCCAGCAGCAGCCGACGATCGGTCACCGCCAGCTCCACCGAGGCGTCCCGCAGCCCCGCCTTGACCAGCGCCGCCAGCGACGTCGCATCGCCCTCACCCACATCGCCGCCGAGCAGGCGCTCGACGTTCACGTCCAGGCCCGGCAGCGGGTCGGCCAGGAACCCGGCCACCGCCAGGAACCCCGCCGGCAGGGCCGGCAGCCGCTCCACCCGCTCCAGCGCCGCCCGGACCGCCGCCTCGATGCCCTGCGGGTCGGTGGGCGCCTGCTCGATCCGGTCGTCGCCGACGAACGCGGCCGCCACCATCCCCGACGCCAGCAGCGCCTCACCCGGTTCCAGGACCTGGCCGTACGCCGCGTCGCGGGCCCGCCGCAGCCGCTCCTTCGCCTCATCGAACACCCCGGCGACCCTAGGTCGCCTCGACCCCGTGTCATCGGCGGGCACCCCGTCGTTCGACAGGCTCACAGCGACGGGTGGCCGATCCGGCTCGTGGCGCACGCACCGTCGGCGGACCCGGAGGGGGTCGCCGCCCACGCCGGTGGCCGCCAGACTAGAAACGCTGCATCCCCCAGGAGGACCCGTGAGCCGAACAACCCTTGCCACGACGGTCACGCCCGGCACCGCCACGGCCGTCGTCGGCGCGCGGGCGGCCGCGCTCGTCGACGTCGCTGCGGACGACCCGCGAGCCGACCCGCTCCTCGAGGCGATCGCCGAGGGCGGCGGCCTCCGGGAGATCCTCGACGCCCTCGCCGCCATCGGCCTCAACCAGCTCCCCTCCTTCGGCGTGGTCGTGGACGAGGAGCGGGGCCTGCGCGCCCTCTCGCGGGGCACCGTCCGCGTCGAGATCACCGCGAAGGTCCCCCTCGACGGCTCCGCGCTCAGCGGCGCCAACCTGCACACCTGGCGGGAGGTCGCCGTCCCCGGTGCCCGCGCCTGGGAGCTCCACCTCGAGCGTGACGCCGCCGATCCGCTCGTGCCGCTCTCCCACGGCATCGTGGACGCCGACCGCCTCGCCGGCACCGTCCAGGCCGACGAGGCGGACGCTCCGGCCGGGGCGCCGGAAGGGCTCGCCGCCGCCCGCGCCGAGCCGCCCGCGGCCGACGCCGCCCCCGGCACGCTGATCGACGCGGTGCCGTCGGCTCCCTCCGCGCCCGTCCCGCCCATGCCCGTGCCACCCGATCCCGTCGCCCCGCTCTCGGACGACCCCTACGCCGCCGAGCCGGGGACCGAACCGTGGTCGGGCCCGCCCGCCGGCGTCGCCCCGGCCGAGCCGGTCGGCGCACCCGTCGAGGCCGGCGCGGGGTGGGACGACGGTGCCGTGGACGACCCCTACGCCGCCGACGCGCCCCACGCCGAGCAGCCGTACGCGGGCCAGCCCTACGACGCCGACCTGGACGAGCCCTACGACGACGGCGGCTCGACCGCCGCGACCGGTGCCGTGCCCGCCACCGCCGGTCGCCTGGTCTGGGACTCGGGCCGGGTGATCGAGGTGGACGGGCCGATCCTCATCGGCCGCAACCCGCCCGACGGGGTCATCATCGACGGCGTGGAGGCGCTGCCGTTCCGGGTCCCCGACCCCGACGCCGTCCTCTCCCGCCAGCACCTCGAGGTCCGCGTCTCGGGCACCGAGGTGTTCCTGGTCGACAAGAAGTCCCGCAACTTCACCACCATCGTCCGACCCGGCGAGCCGGCCGAGCGCCTCCTGCCCGGTGTCCCCACCCTCATCCCACCCGGCACGGTCGTCGCGCTCGCGGACGTCGCCAGCTTCACCCTCGAAGCCGACGACGCCCGCTGACGCCCCACCGCCTCGACCGGCCGGCACCGCCGGTCGGTCCGGGGCTTGTCGAGGCGGGCGGTAGCGTCGGCGGCCATGGCCGACCGATCGCTCGTACTCGTCAACACCGGCGACGGCAAGGGCAAGTCCTCGGCCGCGTTCGGCGTCATGACCCGCGGTTGGGCCCGGGGCTGGACCGTCGGCGTCATCCAGTTCCTCAAGGGCGGTGCGTGGAAGACCGGTGAGCAGAAGCTGGCCGAGCAGCTCGGCATCGACTGGCACACGCTCGGCGACGGGTTCACCTGGGAGTCCGACGACCTCGATCGCACCGCGGAGCTCGGTCGGCTCGCGTTCGACAAGGCCCGGGACGACCTGGCGAGCGGCCGCTACGACCTGCTGATCCTGGACGAGATGACCTACCTCGTCTCCCTCGGCTGGGTGCCGGTGGACGAGGTGGTGACCGCGGTGCGTGACCGCGCCCCGGCCACCAACGTCGTCATCACCGGTCGCGACGCGCCCCCGGCGTTGGTCGAGCTGGCCGACACGGTCACCGAGATGCGCAAGGTCAAGCACGCGTACGACCGGGGGATCGAGGCCCGCAAGGGCATCGAGTACTGACGACCGCCGAGCCGGTCTCGGCCGTGCACCCGGTGCGATCGCCCGTCGGGCCCGGGGTCGCTCCGGTGGACGGGTCCCGGCAGGGGCGGCGCCGGTGGGGGAGAATCGGACCACCCGATGTCCACGGAGGTTCGGTGATGGGGCTGTTGGATCAGGCGACCGAGGCGATGGGTCAGCTCTGGGGCTCCCAGGCCGAGCTGCTCCAGCTCATGACCCGGCTGCCCGAGGTGCTCGGCGACGCGGGCCAGCAGATGCACGACGCCGGCGTCGGTGCCGAGGTCGCTGCCGACCTGCTCACCAACGACCTCCTCGACCTCGCCAACAGCTCCGCCGACCTGCTCGCCGCCATCCACCGCAACACCGCCACCTTCGCCAACCTGGCCGGCGAGCTGGGCGATCGCATCCGCCGGGTGCCGCTCATGGGCGACGTCGCCGCGCCCTTCACCCAGCTTCTCACCACCGCCCGGGAGATGAGCGACACCCTGGAGCGGGTGAGCCACCAGGTCCGCGACCTCGGTACCGGCCTCAGCGCGGTCGGCGAGGGCCTCGGCGCCATGTCGTCGTCGCTCAAGGGCAGCGGCACCGCCCTCGCCGCCGTGTCCGGCAAGCGCATCCAGAAGCGGGCGTCCGCCCCGACCGCCGCCGCGCTCGCCACCGATCAGGCCGCCCGCACCGCCCGGGCGGCAGCCCGCACCGCGGTCGGCACGGCCGTCGGCACCGCCACCGCCGTCACCCGGCCCGTCGCTGCCACCGCCAAGCGCGCCGCCCAGGCGGCGACGAAGCCCCCGAGCGTCGGCCGCCGGGCGACCCCGCCCGACCGGGCCTCGGCCCCGGCCACCCAGCCGCCCCCGCCCGCCCCCGGCCGCTTCGATCCGGTCGACCCTCCGACCGGCGCCGGGCCGGTGGACGAACGTGTGGCGCCATCGGGGGACGGGTCGGTCACCGGGAAGGCGGGTGCGGCCGAGACGGTGCCGGTCGAGAAGACCACGGGTGCGAAGGAGGCCGTCGGGGCGAAGGCGGCCGGAGCGAAGAAGGCTTCGGCCAAGAAGGCCACCACGACCAAGCAGGCCGCCCCAGCCGAGCAGGCCGCCACGGCCAAGAGGGCCACCGCCAAGAAGCGGGCCGGTGGGACCAGGAAGGCGCCGGCCAGGAAGGCGACCGCCGAGAAGGCGGTGGCGAAGAAGACCACCGGAACGAAGAAGGCGACCGCTAGGGAGCAGGCTCCGGCCAAGCAGGCCGCCACCAAGCGGGCCGCGCCGAAGCGCTCCTGACCCACCCCCCCCCGCCAGCGCGGCGCCCCGGACGGTCCGCGATGAACCCGAGGGCCACGCGCCGTCTCCGATGGCGTGGAACCCCTGCGCGAACCTCCCGAGCCTGCCGGTACCGTCTCGATGATGGACGGCGCCCCCATCCCGACCCACGACGAGGGGGCGTTCCACAAGCTGGTCGTCAACACCCTCGTGAGCGGGGTGACCAGCACGTTCCTGTGGTTCGCGCTCACGTTCTGGGTGTACCTGGAGACCCGATCGGTGGTGGCCACGGGCATCATCGGCGGCTCGTTCGGCCTCGTGGGCGCGATCGTCGGCCCGTGGTTCGGCACCTACGTCGACCACCACCGCAAGCACCCGTCGATGGTGCTCGCCAGCGTGGTCACCACCGTCGCGTTCGGCGTCGCCGCGCTCGTCTACGCCCTGGTGGACACCGGACCGCTCCTGCGACTCGGCCTGCCCTGGTTCTGGCTGCTGGTCGGCGCCACGCTCGGCGGCTCGGTCGCCGGCATGGCCCGCAGCATCGCCATGTCGACCTGCGTCACGCTCCTCGTCCCCGAGGACCGGCGGGACAAGGCGAACGGGTTGGTGGGGACGGTGACCGGCGTGGCGTTCGCGGTCACCTCGGTGTTCAGCGGCCTCGCGGTCGGCTTCCTCGGCATGGGGTGGGCGATCGCCATCTCGGTGGCGCTGACCACCGTCTCGCTCCTGCACCTGCGCACGATCCGCTTCGTCGAACCGGAGCCCACGCCGCGGGCCGAGGGCGCGCCCCACGTCGACCTGAAGGGGGCGCTCGACGTGATCCGCAGCGTCGACGGCCTCTGGCTGCTGGTCGCCCTCGCCGCGTTCAACAACCTGCTCGGCGGGGTGTTCATGGCGCTCCTCGACGCCTACGGGCTGGAGCTGGTGAGCGTCCAGACCTGGGGGCTGCTGTGGGGCTTCGTGAGCTGCGCCATGATCGTCGGCGGCCTCATCGTCGCGAAGCGGGGCCTCGGGCGGTCGCCGCTGCGCCTCATCATCGTCGGCAACGGCCTCAACTGGATCATGTGCGCCCTGTTCCCGGTGCGGAGCAACATCGTGCTGCTCGGCCTCTGCATGGTCGTGTGGCTCGGGGTCACGCCGATGATCGAGGCCGCCGAGCAGACCGTCCTCCAGCGCGTCATCCCCTTCGAACGCCAGGGCCGGGTGTTCGGCTTCTCCCAGCTCGTGGAGAACGCGGCGTCGCCGGTGACCAGCATCCTCATGGGGCCGTTCGCCCAGACCGTCGCCATGCCGTTCATGTCCGAGGGCGGCCTCGGCGCCCGCACCATCGGCAGCTGGTTCGGCACCGGGCCGGTCCGGGGCCTGGCGCTCGTCTTCACCGTCGCCGGCCTCCTGGGCCTGGTCGTGACGCTCGCCGCGTACCTGTCGCGGCCCTACCGCCAGCTCAGCCGGGCCGAGGCCCGGAGCCGTCCGGACCCCGACCCCGGCTCGGACCCCGGCGTCGATCCGGGCCTGGGCCCCGACGCCGGCGGTCCCGAACCGGGCTTGGACCCCGGCCCCGAACCGGGGCCGACCCCCGCCGTCGCCTGACGGGCCCGAGCCCGCCGTCGCGCCGTGCCGGGCGGGGGCCGGGCTGCGGGCGACCCGAGCCACGGCGCCGGGCGGTGCTCGTCTACGTTGTCGGGCGACCCGCGCACGGCTCCGCCGTCGCCCCGACGAACCAGGAGCCCCGGATGGCGGGTGGCCTCGCCGCTCTCCTCGACGACATCGCCGCCATCGCCAAGGCCGCGGCCGCGTCCATCGATGACGTCGGCATCGCCGCCGGCCGCGCCAGCACGAAGGCCGCCGGCGTGGTGGTGGACGACGCCGCGGTCACGCCCCGCTACGTGCAGGGCTTCGACCCGTCCCGCGAGCTCCCGGTCATCAAGAGGATCGCGATCGGCTCGATCCGCAACAAGCTGCTCATCATCCTCCCGATCGCGATGCTGCTCAGCCAGTTCGCCGACTGGGCGCTCACGCCGATCCTCATGGCCGGCGGCTCCTTCCTCGCCTTCGAGGGGGCGGAGAAGCTGTGGGAGAAGGTCCGTGGCCACGAGCCCGACGCCGCCGAGCCGGTGGTGGAGGTCGGCCCCGACCAGGAGGCGACGATGGTCGCGGGCGCCATCCGGACCGACCTGATCCTCTCCGCCGAGATCATGGTGATCGCGCTGGACGACGTGGCCTCCGAGCCCTTCTTCAGCCGCCTGGCGGTCATGGTGATCGTCGGCCTCGTCATCACCGTCGCCGTCTACGGGGCGGTGGGCCTGCTCGTGAAGATGGACGACGTCGGCCTGCACCTCACCCGGACGAGGACGGGCGGTCTGGCCGCCTTCGGGTCGAAGCTCGTCGCCGCGATGCCGAAGGTGATGGCGGCGCTGTCGCTCGTCGGCATGGTCGCCATGCTCTGGGTCGGCGGCCACATCCTGCTCGTGGGCACCGACGAGCTGGGCTGGCGCTGGCCCTACGACACCGTGCACCACCTCCAGGTGCGGGTGGAGGACGCCGTCGGGTTGCTGCCGGGCCTGTTCGGCTGGGTGACCGCCACCCTCGGTGCCGCGCTCGTGGGCGTGCTCGTCGGCGGGGTCATCGCCGCGGCGCTCCACCAGGTCCACGTCCGCCGCCATCGCGACGATGGGGCCGGACACGACGGGCACGACGGGCACGACGGCGACCACGGCGAGCCTGCCGAACCCGCGATCGGTTGACGCCGTTTCGGCCGCCAGGTGACGAGGCCCCCGATGCGGGGCCCGGGGGGAGGCCGTCGCGCCCGCCGGACGGTGGGGTGGTGGCCGGGGAGCGGGAGAGGAAGGCCCGAGCCGCTACCCGAGGCGTTCGTCGATCAGGTCCCGGAGGACGACGGCCTGGTTGTGCGCCTCGTCCTTCGCGCCGTAGACGAGGGTGATGCGCCCGCTGCGGGCCCGGGTCACGAGGCCGTCGAGCGCGCCGGCCGCCGGTGCGTCGGCCAGCTCGGCCCGGTAGCGCTCCCGGAACCCGTCCCAGCGTGCGGGGTCGTGGCCGAACCACTTGCGCAGCGCCGTGCTCGGCGCCACGTCCTTCACCCAGGCGTCGAGCGCCAGCTCGTCCTTGCTGCGGCCCCGGGGCCACACCCGATCCACCAGGATGCGGGCACCGTCGTCGTCGCCCGGCGGGTCGTACGCGCGCCGCAACCGCACCCGGCTGCTCACCGCTGCCACCTCGCGTTCATGCCGTCGAGTGTAGGAACGCCCGCGGCACCCCGCGGGGCCGGCGACACCGGGGCGGGATCGGTGCGGGCGACGTAGGGTGCGGGCCCGCCGACGGCAAGAGGACACGAGGAGCGGTGATGCGAGATCGATTCGTGCAGAGGTCGGTCGTGGTCGCGCTCGGCGCGGTCGCGGTGCTCGCCGCCGGCTGCGGCGTCGGTCGGTCGAGCGACGGCGACACCGGCTCCGCCGCCACCACCACGACCGTGCCGGCCGCCACCACCACGTCCACCGTCGCGGCCACCACCACGGAGGCGCCCGGGACCACGACCACCGAGGCGACCACCACCACCGAGGCCGAGGCCACGACGACGACCGCCGAGCCGACCGATGCCGGGCCGCCCACCCCCGAGCAGCTCGCGGTGGCGTTCGTGCAGGAGGCGCAGGAGGGCGGCGACCCCGGCCGCTACGCCGCGGACCCGAGCGTGGCCACCGAGGCGATCGACAGCCTGGCCGACAAGACCTACGGCGGCCGCTGGCGCTTCACCATCCACCCCACCTACGAGGCCCCCGGCAACCAGGGCTTCCCGCCGGGCGCCTGCCAGCTCGTCGGCGACGTCACCGTGGCCTGCCCGGTGCTCGTGGAGCGGCTCGACGCCCCCGACGACGGCACCGACGACATCTTCGTCGCCTACCTCCGGCCGGACGGCGCCACCTACCAGGTGGTCGACTTCGAGTGGATCTTCCAGGGCTGATGGGCTCGGACCGGAGCGGGTGATCCGGCAGGTCGTGCGAGTGCCCACGGCCCTACCGCGCCCGGGTTCGTCGGCCGCTGACGAGCTCGGCACCGCCCGAGTTCCCTGACGAGGCCTCCGCGGTCCCCCGAACGGGGGTCAAATGGGGTGCTCGGCGTGGCAGATCGTTGTACCGCGGCAGGTCTCATGGTCTCATGCCGCCGTCAGATCCGCGGATCGGGGTTGCCCGTTCGCGGACGATCGCCCGTGTCCGCGCGGCGGTCGACCGAAGCGATGTCGAAGGGAACGAGCTGGATGAGCGGTGTGAGGACGTGGCGCCTGCCGGCGCTGATGGCCGTGGTGGTGGGATCGATCCTGGCCGGCCTGGCCGACCGACAGGTGCGCGCCGCGCCGACACCGCCCGCAGGCTCCTCGGTGTACCTGGGGAGCGCCCACCAGACGGGCAACAGCCCCGGCAACCGGCTGGTGCCCGTCTACGTCGACCGGGACCCGGCCTCGGGCGAACCCGACTTCTGGGCCTACTGCATCGAGCACGACGAGACGAGGCGTACCGACCGAGGCGCCGTGGTGGGCGACTGGTCGAGCTTCGTCGGCAGCAACTACTTCGCCAGCGATCCGGTAGCGGCGCGCAAGGTGGCCTGGATCCTGGTGAACAGCTACCCGTCCCTGACCGCGGCCGAACTCGCTGTCGCGTCCGATGTCGACGGCCTCACCGCGGCCGACGCCATCGACGCCACGCAGTACGCGATCTGGCGCTACACCGACCTGACCTGGGACGCCGACTGGGCCTACGAGAACGATCGGGTGCGTGACCTCTACTGGTACCTGCTCGACGGCGCCAACGCGCACGGCGGCTACACCGAGGCCGAACTGGCCGCGCTGGGCGGCTCCGTCGCCATCGACGGCCCGACCTCACCGCAGGTGGCGGGCACCCTCGCCGGCCCGTTCGTCGTCTCCACCGACCGCCCCACGGCCGTGGTCAGCGTCGATCCGGCACTCGCCGTCACCGACGGTGCCGGGGCTCCCGTCGACCTCTCGGCGGTCGTCGATGGCCAGGAGCTCTTCCTGGACCTCCGCGGCGAGACCGGTGCCGGCTCCGCCACGCTCACCGCCACGATCGAGTCGCCGGGCGGGACCGGCATGGTGGTGAGCGTGGACACCCACCTGGCCCAGCGGTCGCAGTCGCTCATCCTCGTGAGCGCGGCGGGCGCGACCGCCGGCGCGTCGGCGACCCTGGACTGGGCTGCCGACCAGGCACCTGAGCCTCGGATCGGCACGACCGTCGCCGTCGTGGGCTCCGACGTCAAGGTCCTGCCCCTCACGGGCGGCACCGTGGTCGACCGCGTCGCCTACGAGGGGCTCACCCCGGGGGTGGAGCACGTGGTGACCGGGACCATCCGGACCGCACCCGACGGTACCGACACCGGCATCACCGCCTCGACCACCTTCACGCCGACCGAGGCCTCGGGGACGGTCGAGGTCACCTTCGAGATCACCGCCGAGCAGGTCGCCGGGCTGGCCGGTCGGGACCTGGTCGTGTTCGAGCACGTCACCGTCGACGGCCGGCCGATCGCCGAGCACGCCGACCCGACCGACGAGGACCAGACGTTCTCCGTGGAGGAGGAGGACACCACGACCACCACCTCCACCTCGACCACGGTGCCGACCTCCACGTCGACCACGGTGCCGGCCTCCACGTCGACCACGGTGCCGGGCACCACCTCGACCACGGTGGGGGCGTCCACGTCGACCACGGTGCCGGGTTCCACCTCGACCACCGCGGTGAGCACCACCACGACGTCGGGCGGCGGCGCGACCACCTCCACCACCTCAGGCAGCGCGGTCGTACCCGGCACGCCGGCCGCCGACGGTGGTGCGCCCGGCGGGGGAGCGGGGGCGAACCGGTCGCTGTCCCGCACCGGCGCGGCGAGCGAGGAGCTCACCCGGATCGGTGCGCTGCTGCTCCTGGGCGGCGCGATCGTGCTCGCCGTGCGCCGGCGCAGCGCGCAGGCCTGACGGTCCCCGTCCGGGGAGGGCTACCGAGCCGCTTCCAGCCTGCGTCGGGGGGCGCGGGCTGGAAGCGGCCGGTACCAGCATCGAGGCGGTCACCCCGGGCGCGCCGATGACGGGTGCGATCCGGGGCGGCGCCTCCGGTCGAGGTCGCGGCTCTCACCACGCCCTCGATCCCCACGCTTGGCGATCACCGACGTCCCCGCCGGTGATCGGCGCCGGGGTCGTGGTTGAGCACGGCCGGAACGGGAAGGTGTCCGGTCATGCAGGACGAACAGGACCGCGCCGAAGCCCTTGACGACGACGTGGGCGTGGACCCAGCTCCCGACCGGCCCCCGGGCGCACAGGCGTACGGGGCCGCGGGCGCCGAGCCCCACGCACCCGAGTCGGTGGCCGCTCGGGCCGCCCGGGAGGAGCCGGACCCCGCGGCCGAGCAGCCCGAGGACCGGCCGCCGTTGCAGGAGGACGGGGACCGGGTGGTGGAGGAGGACGACCCGACGCTCGCGGATGTGGCGACCGAGCGGGCCGCGCCCCGACCGGCCGAGGAGCAGGCGGTCCAGGACCCCGACGACGGCGCTCCGGTGCCGCCGGCCGATCTGGAGGACGAACCATGACCTTCCCCGACCCGCGTGCCGACGACCAACCGGCCGAACCCTGGTCGGCCAGCGACCACGAGACGGTCACCACCGTGCTGGAGCGCTGGGCCGGCGAGGGCATCACCGCCTCGTTCACCCCCGGCGGTGAGGTGGGCGCGCTGCACTGCGACGCCTGCGGCTCCGACCAGCCCGCCGCCCGCTTCGAGGTGATCGAGGAGCGGCGGCTGGAGGGCGCGTCGGACCCCGACGACATGGTGCTGGCCGTCGCCGCCCGCTGCCCCGTGTGCGAGCGCGAGGGCTCGGTGGTGCTCGGCTTCGGGGCCGAGGCGAGCGTGGACGACGCCGAGGTCGTCGTCGCGCTCGCCCGGCCGCCGACCGACAGCCCCTGAATGCCCATCGCTGGCCTCGTCGCACGCCACCGCACGCGCCGCACGGCCGTGCCGTGCTCGGCTCGGCCGCGTTCGACCGGTCGAGTGCTCGGCGGGGAGCGGGCGGCAGAGGTCGACCGGTGTGGCCGAGCGACGACGAGCCCGGACGTCGCCGGGCGGTGGCGTTCGGGTTTGGGTGACCGGCTGCCGGGCAGTGGCCCGCGGCACCCGACCACAGGAGCATCCGATGGACACCACCACCGACGCAGGCCGGATCACCGGCACCGCCGACAAGGACTACAACCTCATCTGGTTCACGCAGGCGTGCCTCGACAACGCCTTGCGGCTTGAGACCTACTGCGAGGACGCCCGCCGGGCCGGCGACGACGAGCTGGTCGACTTCTTCGAGCGCGCCCAGCACGACAGCCGCAAGGGCGCCGAGCAGGCCAAGGCCATGCTCACCCGCCGCCTCGGCGCGGCGTGAGCGCCCCCACGGATCGGAGCCCGGGCCCGGCCGCCAGGACGGTGGCCGGGCCCGGCCCCGAAGGCCCGGCGGAACCCGCTGAGCGTGCCGAGCACGCGACCGAACCCGCCGAGGGTTCGGCGGATGCCGGTGCGGCCACGGGGGCGGGGTCGTCGGTCGGCGACGAGGGGGCGCCCGACGAGACCGGCGACGGGGGCGTGGGAGACGACCGCCTCCGCGGCGACGCCGAGCCTCCGGCGGTGCGGTTCCTCCAGGGATCGTTCCTGGGCCACTTGCTGCACCCGATGCTGACCGACCTGCCGATCGGCTTCTGGACGAGCGCCTGGGTGCTCGACCTGGTCGGCGGCGAGCGCAGCCGGGACGCGGCCGACCGCCTGGTGACCCTCGGCGTGCTGGCCGCGCTGCCCACCGCCGCCACGGGCCTGGCCGATCGACGCACCCGTGACGGCGACGCCCGCCGGCTTGCCACGGTGCACGGCAGCCTCAACGCCCTGGCCACCGGCTGCTACGCCGCGTCGTGGCTGCTGCGCCGCCGAGGCTCCCGCGGCCTCGGGGTCGGCGTGTCGCAGGTCGGCGCGCTGAGCGCGACCATCGCCGGCTACCTCGGCGGGAAGCTGGCCTTCGGCGACGCACCCGACGGCCACGACGCCTCGCCCGACGCCGCCGGTCCGCCGACCGGCCCCGCCGCCCTGCGCTGAGCGCGACCCCGACCGCTGGAACCGCCGCACCGCCTGGGCGTCCGGGTCAGGAGCCGGTCTGGGCGTGCGGGGCGTGGACGGGCGTGGTCGAGGCGATCGCCCCGGTCGGCCCGGTAACCCGCCCAAGCCTGCCCGCCGAGGATGACCACGAACAGCAGGGCCAGCACGATGCCGAGCCCCCGGGGCCGGATGATGCGTCGGAGTGCGTCCATGGTCGAACCGCTTCCCGCGAGCCGCCTCTCGCACACCCCGCACACCGCGGGTCCCGTTCGGCCCGTGTCCCCCTAGGTTGGGCTCCGGTCACGAGAGGAGCGGTCCATGTCCCGCATCGTCATCTTCGGGGGTCACGGCAAGGTCGCGCTGCTGGCGAGCCCGCTGCTGGTCGCCGCCGGGCACCAGGTCACCGGCATCGTCCGCAACCCGGACCACGTCACCGACGTGGCCGCCACCGGCGCCGCGCCCGTGGTGGCCGACGTCGAGGACCTCTCGGTGGCGGGCCTCACCGAGCTGGTGCGCGGCCACGACGCCGTGCTCTGGTCGGCCGGGGCCGGCGGGGGCAACCCGGCCCGCACCCGCGCCGTGGACCGCGACGCCGCCATCGCCTCGATGGACGCCACCGTGGCGGCCGGGGTGGACCGGTACGTGATGGTGTCCTACCTCGGTGCTCGCCGGGACCACGGGGTCGATCCGGACAGCTCCTTCTTCCCCTACGCCGAGGCCAAGGCCGAGGCGGACGAGCACCTGCGGGCCTCGCCGCTCGCCTGGACGATCCTGGGACCGGGCACGCTGACGCTCGGACCGGCCACCGGCCGGGTCGAGATCGCCACGAACCCGGCGAGCGGGAGCGTGCCCCGAGCGGATGTCGCGGCGATGGCCGTCGCGGTCCTCGCCCGACCCGAGTCCGCCCACCGGACCATCCCCTTCAACAGCGGTGAGGTCCCCATCCCCGACGCGCTCGACGCCCACCTCGCCCGCTGAGCACCCGCCCGCCCGCACCGACCACGGCGATCGCCGGTTCATCTTCCCGGGTCGGAGGTGGGTGGGGCACCCGCCGGGTGGGACGCGCGGGCCGGTGGAGCGCTTGCTCGTGGACCTGCTCGTGATCGAGGCGGTCGTTCGTGGCCGTTCCCTCGTGGCCGTTCTCGTGGGACGGTCCGCGTCAGCGGTGGGCGGTGGTCCGGGCGAAGCGGGTGACGGTGTCGAGGAGGTGGCGCAGCTCGTGGTCGGGCGGGGGCAGCTCGTAGGCGGTGTGGTGGCAGAGCCGGGACAGGCGGTTCCAGGCCCAGGTGACCTCGCCCGCGAGCGCGGCGTCGTCCAGGTAGAAGGGCAGCGAGACGAGCTGGTCCCGGCCGGTCGCCTCGACCATCGCCGGGAGGACGGCCTGCCACCACCGGGTCAGCGCCGCCTCCAGGCCCTGGCGGGTGAGGAGCGCGGCGGCGAGGGTGGCGTCGGCACCGAGGTCCCGGTCGGGTCCCTCCAGCAGCCTGCACGCCAGCGCCACCAGCTCCTCCGGATCAGGACCCGGGCCGGGAGCGGACGAAGGCGTGGGCGCGGGTGTGGGGGCGCTCATGGGCGGGCGGCCGTGCGGAGCTGGCCTTCGAGGTGGCCGACGAGCGCCCGGGTGGCCTCGATGAGGTGCTCGGGGTCGGTGTCGAGCCGGCCGTGGGTGCCGCGGTTCAGGGCCTGGACGGTGTCGACGGCCTGGGAGCCGTAGGAGCGCTTGAGTCGCCCGTAGACGTCGCTGCCGCGGTCGCCGTCGCCGAACAGGGCGAGCGCCAGCCGGGTGACGGTCGTGGTCTGGGCGCGGATGGTGGCCTCGACCTCGTGGAAGGGCCGGCCGGCGGCGAGGAGCCGTTGGCGGCTGAGGTCGACGGCGACCGCCTCGACCGCCTGGCGGCAGAGGCCCGGGAGCACCCGGCGGCGGGCGGCCTCCGGGTAGCGCTGGCTGCGGCTGACGGCCCGGGCGTCTTCGAGGAGGCGGTGGCTCGGGGAGGACACCTCCCGCAGGACGATCTCGGAGCGGGCCCGGCGGCTGACCTCCACGACGCGGGCGTCGAGGCCGAGGCGGCGGCACGCGTCGGGAAGGCGCTCGTCGTGGCTGAAGACCACGACCTGGCGGTCCCGGGCCACGGTGTCCAGCACCCGGGCGAGGCCGTCGACGCGGGCGGCGTCCATCGCCTGGACCGGGTCATCGATGAGGACGAAGCGGAACGGGCTGGCGTCCTGGGTGGCCCGGGGGAGGAAGAGCGCGAGGGAGAGGGCGTGCAGCTCGCCCTGGGAGAGGACGGCCATGCCGGGGGCCTCGGCATCGTCCACCGTGACGGCCAGCGCGAGCTTGCGGCGGGTGGCGGCGCCGTCGAGGCGGAGGTCGTCGACCGACACGTTGGAGTCGTGGCGCAGCTCGTCCCACACCTCGCGCACCTGCTGGGCGATGGGGGCGAAGCGCTCGGCGCGGACCCGGTCGGACTCGGTGCGCACCCACGCCGCGGCGGCGTCGAGCTGCTTGGTGCGCTCGGCGGAGACCTGGGCGGTGCGGGCATCGGGCAGCCAGGCGGCGAGCCGTTCGGCGACGGGCCGCCACCGGTCCTGGCGGCGCGCCCGCTCGGCGGCCGCCGCCTCCCGGACGGCCGGGATCGCGTCGGCGACCGCCGCGACGGTGCCGTCGAGGTGGTCCGCGACCACCCCGGCGTCGGTTGCCGGGTCGAGGGCGCTCCAGTCGAGCGCCGACCACCGGGCCCACGCGCCTCGGAGGTCGGCGGTCTCGATGCCGGCCGGTGGGTCGGTGACGACCGAGGGCGCTCCGGCGGCGAGGTGGCGGGCCTCGTCAAGGCTGCGCCGGGTCTGCCGGTCGAGGTCGCGGACCGCCTCGGCCTGCCGGGCGTGCTCCTCGGCCTGCCGGCGGGCCCGGTCGCGCCAGGCGTCGTCCAGCGCGCCGGGTGCCTCGCAGACCGGGCAGGCATCGCCGCCGTGCGCGTCGTGGTGCGCGAGGGCGTCGCGCAGCAGCCGGGCGAGGCCGTCGGCGCGGGCGGCGTCGGTCCCGCGCAGCTCGGTGGCCCGGTCGTGGAGGTCGCGCAGCTCGGCTGCGAGGGCGTGGGACCGCTCGACGTCGGGGCCGGACAGCTCCGCGAGCGCGTCGAGCCGGCGCAGCTCGCCGTCGGGCGGCGGGGCGGCGTCGACCAGCGACGCGAGGGCGTCGAGCTTCCAGGTGCGCACCTGGCTGCCGAGCGCGGCGCGGGCGGCTGCGGCGCGCTCGTCCGCGCTGTCGGTGAGGAGGTCGCGGATCGCGTCGGCCTCGGCGCGGGCCCGCTTGGTCAGCTCGGTGAGGCGGCGCTTGCGCTCCCTCAACCGGTCGCCGACGGCGCTCCAGTCCTCCAGGCCGAGGAGGTTGGAGAGCCGGTCGTGCAGCTCGCTCGGGCGGGCGCGCAAGAGGCTGCCGAGGTCGTCGTAGGACAGGAACGGCCGCCAGGTGACGCCGGGTTCGTCCAGGTGGAGGTCCGCGAGGGTGGTGGCCGGTGAGCCGTCGACGCGCACCGTGGTGGTTCCCGAGCCCACGTCGTCGGCGTCGGCGGCCCAGGTGGTGGTGACGGTGGTGCGCTCGCCCTGGCCGTCGGTGCGGAGCCGGACCTCGATGCGGCGGGCCCCGTCGTGGTGGAGGTTGCGCCAGCCGTCGCGCCACGAGGTCGCCTTGTCGGACCAGCGCTGGGTCGTGCCGGTGAGCGCCGCCTCGGCCGCCTCCGCGAACGACGACTTGCCCGATCCGTTGCGGCCCACCACCAGGGTCAGCCCCGGCCCCGAGGCCAGGCCGAGGGTCTGGGCCGGGCCCACGCCCCGGAAGCCCTCGACGGTGATCCCGTCGAGGTAGATGCGCCTCGGTTCGGGCCGGTCCTCGGCGGCGGCCTCGGGCCGGTCGACGGCGCCGCCGCCCACCACCTCGTCCAGCGCGTCGTCGCCCAGCGCCGCCGCCAGCACCAACGTCTCGACCGCATCGTCCAGCTCCGCGGCGTCCAGCCGGGCCAGCAGTTGCTCGTTCACCATCGTGGGCTCCCTCCGTCCCCGGGAAGGTACCCGTCCCCTGTGACACCCCTCGTCTCCGGGGGCGGACCGCCGACCCGCGACGGCCGGCTCACCGTCCACCCGGGTGTCGGGTCGGTCAGGTGACGGCGCGCGCCTGCGGCCAGGGACGGCCGAGGGCGCGGGCTGCGGGGAGGATCCGCTCCAGGTGGTCCAGCTCCTCGTCAGCGGTGGCCAAGCCGGTGTCGAGGATCACGAGGTCGACGCCGAGCTCCGCGAGCCGCCCGAGGCGGTCGAGGGTGCGCTCGGCCGAGTCGGTGGGGCCGAAGGGGCCGGTGGTGCTGATGACGAGCCGATCGAACGGCTGCCCCTCCTCCTCGCAGCGCTCGCGGAGGACGGCGATCTTCGGGGCGGCGAGGTCCTCCAGGACGTTGCAGGCGTCCGCGTGGCGGGCGACGAGGCGGAGGGTCCGCTGCTCGCCGCCGCCGGCCACGAGGATCGGCGGTCGTCGCAGGGGCGCGGGCACGTTGCGGGGCTCGGGCAGCTCGACGTGGGTGCCGCGGAACGGCGCCCGGTCGTCCGCGAAGAACCCCCGAGCCGCTCGGAGCACGTCGTCGAGCACCTCGAAGCGCCGGCGGAGGGGCGGGAACGGGAGGCCGAGGCCGACGGCTTCGTCCTCGTTCCAACCGGCGCCGAGGCCGAGCCAGGTCCGGCCGCCGGCGAGCACGTCGAGGCTGCTCAGGGCCTTGAGGGTGAGGCCCGGAGCCCGGTAGGTGGCGGCGGTGGCGAGGAGTCCCAGCTCGACCCGCTCGGTCGCCGCGGCGAGCCAGGTGAGGGCGACGAAGCCCTCCAGCATCGGTTCGTCGGCGGTCCCGAAGCGCGGGATCTGGAACAGGTGGTCCATCGGCCAGATGCTGTGGACGCCGAGGTCGTCGGCCCGCCGCCCGAGGCGGGCGAGCGCGGCGCCGGTGTCGCCGGGGCCGCCCGGTGCTCGGAAGGTGACGGGGTGCAGGCCGATCTCCACGTGCCGATCCTGCCCGCCGTCGGACCTCGGCGCGGCCCGGATCGTTCCGCTCGACGGGATGTTTGTTTCAGACAGGTTGCGTTTGGGGCCCAGCCCTTCTCGGCCGGGACGCCATGTGTCACAGTCGCGCTGGTACGAGACAAGTGTTCCGCACAACGGAACACTTCCAGAGAGAGTACGGAGAACCACGTGACCACCCCGACCCCGGCGCCCCCGACCACCTACCCACCAGACGCCCCGTGGGCGGTGCTCGGCGACGGCCGGGCCGTGCTGGTCGGGAGCCGGTGCCCGGACTGCGGGTGCAAGGTCTTCCCCGCGCTGGAGTCGTGTCCCTCGTGCGGCGCGGCGTCGGTGGAGCCGGTCGAGCTGGGACCCGAGGGCGTGCTCTACAGCCGGACGACCGTCCACGTCGGCCGGCGCCCCTTCCCCCGCACCTACACCCTCGGGATGGTCGACCTCGACGACGGCGTCCGGGTGACGGCGCAGGTCGACGGCGGCCACGACCTCCCGCTGGACGCCCGGGTCGAGTGCGTCGTCGGCCCGGTGAGCGGCGATGCCGACGCCACGACGACCAGCTACCGGTTCCGCGCCGTCACCGGCGCCGGCGAGGGCGACGCGCGCGTGGAGCGTGCATCGTGACGCAGCCGGTCTGGATCCTCGGCACCGGCATGGTGCCCTTCGGCAAGCACCAGGACGTGAAGCTGGAGCTGCTGGCCGGCCGGGCCGCTCGCGAGGCCATCGGCGACGCCGGCGTCGACAAGGGCGCGGTGGACGAGGTGTTCTTCGGCAGCTCCTACGGCGGCCCGCTCGTCGGCCAGCGCACGATGCGCGACGTCGGCCTCGCCGGGCTGCCGATCACCAACGTCGAGAACGCCTGCTCCAGCGGCGCGACCGCGCTCCGCGACGCGGTCGCCGCCATCCGCTCGGGGCGCATGCGGACCGGCCTCGTCGTGGGCGCCGACAACCTGACCCGCTTCGCCGGCGGGACCATCCCGCTGGAGGCCACCGACCTGGAGGTCAACCTCGGGGTCGTGATGCCCGCCGTCTACGCCATGCGCGCCCAGCGCTACCTCGCCGAGACGCCGGCCGGCCCCGAGGACCTCGCCGAGGTCTCGGTCAAGGCGCGGCGCAACGGCGCCGACAACCCCTACGCGCAGACCCGGTCCGCCGTCGATCGCGACGAGGTGCTGGCCTCGCGGATGGTCGCCGACCCGCTCACCCTCCTCATGTGCTGCCCGACCGGCGACGGTGCTGCGGCGGTGGTGGTCACGGGCGACGAGGAGCTGGCGCGCCGGCACGGGGGCTCGGTCGAGATCGCCGCCTCGGTGCTCGCATCCGGTCGCTACAACCCGGGCTACAAGGACATCTCGGTCAGCGAGCTGACCCGGCGCACCGCGGCCGAGGCGTACGCCGCAGCCGGGTTGACGCCGCAAGAGGTCGACGTGTTCGAGGTGCACGACGCGTTCGCGATCGCGGAGCTCATGTACTACGAGGCGCTCGGGCTCTGCGGGGTCGGCGAGGCGCGGGAGCTGCTGGCCGACGGCCACACGGCCCGCAGCGGCCCCCAGCCGGTCAACCCCGGTGGCGGCCTGCTCTCGCGCGGCCACCCGATCGGGGCGACGGGCCTCGCCCAGATCTGCGAGTCCGTCTGGCAGCTCCGGGGCAGCGCCGGGCCGGTGCAGGTGGATCGACCGGCCCGCACTGCGCTCACCCACTGCACCGGCGGCGGCATCACGGGCCTCGATCACGGCGCCTGCGCCGTCCACATCCTGGTGGCGGCCTGACGTGGCGCGATCGAAGGGTCCCCTCCACGGCCTCGTCGTCGTGGACCTGACCCAGTTCCTCTCCGGTCCGTACGCCACCCAGATCCTCGCCGACCTCGGGGCCGAGATCGTCAAGGTCGAGCCGCCCCGCGGCGACAGCTCGCGGGCGATCCGGTCGAACCTCATCGGTGATGAGAGCGCCTACTTCCTCAGCATCAACCGCTCGAAGCGGTCGGTCGCCGTCGACCTGAAGCGACCCGAGGGCCGCCAGGTGGTGCTCGACCTCGTGGCCCGGGCCGACGTCGTGATCGAGAACTACCGACCGGGGATCCTCGACCGCCTCGGCCTCGGCTACGACGCGCTCCGGGAGCGGAACCCGAGGGTCGTCCTCGCCTCCATCAGCGGCTTCGGCCAGGACGGCCCGTACCGCGACCGGCCGGCCTACGACGTGGTGATCCAGGCCATGTCGGGGGGCATGAGCTTGACGGGCCCGATCGACGGGGAGCCGGTGCGGGCCGGGATTGCGATCGGCGACCTGAGCGCCGGCATGTGCGCGGTCATCGGGGCGCTCGCCGCCGTGCGGGAGGCGGTCGAGACGGGCGAGGGGCGCCACGTCGACGTCTCGATGCTCGACACCCAGCTCTCGATGCTCACCTACCAGGCCACCTACTACCTGGCGTCGTCGGTCGTGCCCGGCCCCCAGGGGCGCGACCACGTGAGCATCCCCACCTACCGGTCCTTCCGGTGCGCCGACGGGCGCGACCTCCTGGTCGCCGCCAACACCGAGCGGATGTGGCAGGACCTGTGCCGGGCGATCGGCCGGCCGGACCTCCCCGACGACCCCGACTTCGCGGACAACGAGCAGCGGCTCCGCAATCGCAAGCGGCTCGACGACGTGCTGGAGGAGGCGTTCCGGGAGCGCTCCGCGGTCGAGTGGGACCGGGAGCTGGCCGGCCTCGGGGTGCCCGCGGCGCCGCTCTACGACCTGGAGGGCGCGCTCCGCAACGAGCAGGTGCGCCACCGCCGCATGGTGCTCGACCTGGCCGACGCCGACGGCAACCCGGTGCCGGTGATCGCGAGCCCCATCCGCTTCCTCGACGGCCCGCTGCGCGAGCCGGCCCGGCCGCCGCGCCTGGGCGAGCACACGGCCGAGGTCCTGCGGGACCTGGGGCGCACCGACCGGGAGATCGGCGAGTTGGCCGAGCGCGGCGTGGTCGTCGTGGCCGGCGAGGGGAGCACCTGATGGCGCCCGAGCCGATCGTGCTCCTCCACCCGATCGCCCTCGACGGGACGTGCTGGCCCCGCGCGGTGACCGACCTCGGGACGACGATCGCCCCCGACCTGCCGGGCCACGGCGATCGGCGGGACGAGCCGGGGGCCGCCCCCCCCGCGGCGCTCCCCCCGGGCCCGTGGGGCCAGCTCGGGCGGCGCGGGGGCGGCGGGCCC
>Ga0182792_1000496_pt1 | contig 36482 bp, 30 predicted proteins | sample Passage237B_FD_130497 | JGI IMG/M metagenome (GOLD analysis project Ga0182792, IMG submission 130497) | Cellulose adapted compost microbial communities from Newby Island Compost Facility, Milpitas, CA, USA - Passage2 37B (version 2) (version 2) ...
CTCGAGAGCGACCGCGCGCACGACATGGACTCGCTGGCGCAGCGCCACCTGGGCATCCGGACGCTTCCCTACACCGAGGTGTGCGGCAAGGGCGCCAAGCAGATCGGCTTCGACGAGGTCGCGCTCGACCGCGCCACCGAGTACGCGGCCGAGGACGCCGACATCACGCTGCGCCTGCACCGCCACTTCGCCCCGCGCCTGGCCGCCGAGCCGGCGCTCGCCGCGCTGTACCGCGACATCGAGCTGCCGACGCTGCACGTGCTGTTCCGCATGGAGCGCACCGGCGTGCTGATCGACCCCTTCCTGCTGTCGCAGCATTCCGAGGAGCTGGGCCGCCGCCTGCACGAGCTGGAGCTCGAGGCGCAGTCGCTGGCCGGCCAGCCGTTCAATCTCGGCTCGCCCAAGCAGCTCGGCGAGATCCTGTTCGGCAAGCTCGGCCTGCCGGTCATCAAGAAGACCGCCACCGGCCAGCCTTCGACCGACGAGGACGTGCTCACGCAGCTCGCCGACGACTACCCGCTGCCGAAGCTGCTGCTCGAGCACCGCGCGCTGGCCAAGCTCAAGAGCACCTACGCCGACAAGCTGCCGCGCATGGTCAATCCGCAGACCGGCCGCGTGCACACCAGCTTCTCGCAGGCCACCGCGGTCACGGGCCGGCTCGCCAGCTCCGACCCCAACCTGCAGAACATCCCGATCCGCACGCCCGAGGGGCGCCGCATCCGCGCCGCCTTCATCGCGCCGCGCGGCCACGTCATCGTGTCGGCCGACTACTCGCAGATCGAGCTGCGCATCATGGCCCACCTGTCCGGCGACGCCCGGCTGCTCGAGGCTTTCGCGCGCGGCGAGGACGTGCACCGCGCCACCGCGGCCGAGGTCTTCGGCCTCGCGCCGGCCGAGGTCTCGAGCGAGCAGCGCCGCTACGCCAAGGTCATCAACTTCGGCCTGATCTACGGCATGAGCGCGCACGGCCTGGCCAGAAACCTCGGCATCGAGCGCGGCGCCGCCCAGGGCTGGATCGACCGCTACTTCGCCCGCTATCCGGGCGTGGCGGACTACATGGAACGCATCAAGGCCGAGGCGCGCGAGCGCGGCTACGTCGAGACCGTGTTCGGCCGCCGCCTGTACCTGCCAGACATCCGTGCCCAGCAGGTCGGCCGCCGCCAGGCCGCCGAACGCGCCGCGATCAACGCGCCGATGCAGGGAACGGCCGCGGATCTCATCAAGAAGGCGATGATCGCCGTGCAGCGCTGGCTCGATGCCGAGGGCCTGAGGTCGCGCCTGGTCCTGCAGGTGCACGACGAACTCGTGCTCGAAGTGCCCGATGCCGAACTCGAGCGCATCCGCGCCGAACTGCCCGCGCTGATGGGTGGCGTGGCCGAACTCTCGGTGCCGCTGCTGGTCGAGATCGGAGCGGGGGAGAACTGGGACCAGGCGCACTGAGCGCGGGCCGGATCCCCGTCCCGCCGGAGCCGCCATGCCCAACCGACTCGCCGCCGAGACCTCGCCCTACCTGCTGCAGCACGCCGACAACCCGGTCGACTGGTGGCCGTGGAGCGAGGCCGCGCTGCGCGAGGCGCGCGTGCAGGACAAGCCCATCCTGCTGTCCATCGGCTATGCCTCGTGCCACTGGTGCCACGTCATGGCGCACGAGTGCTTCGAGGACGCCGGGGTCGCGGCGCGGATGAACCGCGACTTCATCAACATCAAGGTCGACCGCGAGGAGCGTCCCGACCTCGACCTGATCTACCAGAACGCCCACCAGCTGCTGCTCGGCCGCCCCGGCGGCTGGCCGCTGACGCTGTTCCTGACGCCCGACGGCCTGCCGTTCTTCGGCGGCACCTATTTCCCGAAGACGCCGCGCTACGGCCTGCCCGGCTTCCCCGCTCTCCTCGACGACGTGGCCCGTGCCTTCCGCGAGGAGCGGCGCGCGCTCGAGGCCGGCGGCGCGAAGCTGCGCGCCGACCTCGCCCGCCTGAGCGCGCCCGGCACGCCGGCCCACCACAGCGAGCTCGACGCCCGTCCGCTCGAGGTCCTGAGCGACGTCCTCGCGCAGGCGTACGACCGGCGTCACGGCGGCTTCGGCGAGGCGCCCAAGTTCCCGCGTGCGAGCGACGTCGAATTCCTGCTCACGCGTGGCGTCGCGCACGGGGACTCGCGTGCGCTGGACATGGCGCTGACCACGCTCGCGCGCATGGCCGGGGGCGGGCTGTTCGACCATCTGGGCGGCGGCTTCTTCCGCTACAGCACGGACGCGCGCTGGGAGATCCCGCATTTCGAGAAGATGCTGTGCGACAACGGCGTGCTGCTGCGCCTGTACGCCGACGCCTGGCGCGTGCGGCCTGAGCCGGCCTTCCGCGAGGCCGTCGAGCGCACCGCGCGCTGGGTCATGGACGAGATGCAGGCCGGAGACGGCGGCTATTACGCCGCGCTCGACGCCGATTCCGAGGGGCGCGAGGGGCGCTTCTACACCTGGGACCGCAAGGCCGCGCAGGCCGTCGTGCCGCGCGAGGCGTGGCCGGCTTTCGAGCGTCGCTACGGCCTGCGCGAGCGGGCGAACTTCGATGGCGCCTGGCATCTGTACGTCGCCGAGGAGCTCGAGCGCACGGCGAGGAAGACCGGGCTCGACGCCGCGACGCTGGAGGCGCATCTGGCCTCGGCCCGCGAGGCGCTGCTGGCCGAACGCGCGCGCCGCGCGCGCCCCGGCTGCGACACCAAGCGGCTGGCGGGCTGGAACGGCCACATGATCGCCGGCATGGCGCACGCCGCGCGCGTGTTCGGACGCGCGGACTGGCTCGATTCGGCGCGGCGCGCCTTCGCCTTCGTGCGCACGCGGCTGTGGCGCGACGGCCGGCTACTCGCGACCAGCGACGGCGGGCCCGGCCGGCTCAACGCCTATCTGGACGACCATGCCTGTCTGATCGACGCGGCACTGGAACTGCTACAGCACGGCTTCGACCCCGCGGTGCTGGAGTTCGCCGAGGACCTGGCCGACGCGCTGCTCGACGACTTCGAGGATCGCGAGGCGGGTGGCTTCTTCCTGACCCGCCACGACCACGAGACGTTGATCCTGAGGCCCAAGCCGCTGCACGACAACGCCACGGCCTCCGGCAACGGCGTCGCCGCACGCGTGCTCGGACGGCTGGGCCACGTGGTCGGCGAGCGGCGCTACCTTGACGCGGCCGAGCGTGCCGTCCGTGCGGCGTGGCCGCTGCTGGCGCGCAATCCTGCCGGCTGCGCGGGCCTCGCGCTGGCGCTGGCCGAGGTGCTGGAGCCACCGACCGTCGTCGTGCTGGCCGGTGACGCCGCGCCGCTCGCCGAGGCCGTCGGCGCGCGCCATCGGCCGCACGTGCTCGCGGTGTGGGCCGCGCCCGACGGGCCCGGCGTACCGCCGGCGCTGACGCGCGGCACGGACGGCGCGGCGGCCGCGGCCTGGGTGTGCCGGGGCCACGCCTGCCTGCCCGCGGTGACCGACCCCGCGGCGCTGCGCACGCTGCTCGACGCACCGGGTTTTCCCGGGTAGGCAAAGCCGGGTGACTCGGTTAGTATCGCTCCACCCCGCAGCACAACCGTTTTTCAATCACAACAGGGAAGAGAGGGAATCATGAAGGCACTCCTGTCCATCGCCGCCGCAGCCAGTCTCCTCTGCGCCGCTCCCGCCTTTGCCGACGAGGCGCTGGCCAAGGCCAAGAACTGCATGGCCTGTCACTCGATCGACAAGAAGCTCGTCGGCCCCGCCTACAAGGACGTCGCAGCCAAGTACGCCGGCAACGGTGACGCCGTGGCGACGCTGGCCGGCAAGATCAAGAACGGCAGCTCGGGTGTCTGGGGTCCGGTCCCGATGCCGCCCAACGCGGTCAGCGAGGACGAGGCCAAGAAGCTCGCCGCGTGGGTGCTGAGCCAGAAGTAACCGGGCGCCACGCGAACGCAAAAAGCCGGCATTGCCGGCTTTTTTGTTGCCCGCGCGCGGCGCGCCTCAGTGCGCGACGGTACGCGGCGGCATCGAGAACAGCGCCTCGGCGTCCTCGGCGCGCACCGGACGGGCGAAGTAGTAGCCCTGCATCACGTCGCAGCCGAGCGCGCGCAGCATGGCCGCCTGCTGCGGATGCTCGACGCCCTCGGCGACGAGTTCGAGGTCGAAGCCGCGTGCGATGCCGATGATGGCCGAGATGATGGGGTTGGTCATCAGCCCGCCCAGATCCTTGACGAAGCTGCGGTCGATCTTCAGCGCGCTGATCGGCAGCTTCTGCAGATAGGCCAGCGCCGAGTAGCCGGTGCCGAAGTCGTCGATCGCGATGCCGACGCCGGCCTCGCGCAGCGCGCGCACCTTGGCGGTCACGCCGGGGCTGTCGTGCATCATCATGTGCTCGGTGATCTCGAGCGTGATCTGGCCCGGCGGCAGGCCGTGGCGGGCGATGCAGTCCGTGACCTCGGTGACGATGTCGCCGCGCTCGAAGTCGTTGGGCGCGAGGTTCAGCGACATCTTGACGTCGGTGTGTCCGGCGGCGCGCCAGCGCGCGAGCTGGGCGCAGGTCTGCTCCAGCACCCACTGCGAGATCTCGCCGATCAGGCCGACTTCCTCGGCGATCGGCACGAAGGTCGACGGCGTGATCAGCCCGTTGTCCGGATGGTTCCAGCGCAGCAGTGCCTCGACGCCGACGACGCGGCGGCGCGACAGGCTGACCTGCGGCTGGTAGTGCAGCTCGAACTGCCCGCGCGCGAGCGCGGCGCGCAGGTCGTTCTCCAGCGTCAGCCGGCCCTGGTGCGTGGTGTTGAGCTCCGGCGCGAAGAAGCGGAAACCGTTCTTGCCCGAGCGCTTGACCTGCGACATCGCGATGTCGGCGTGCTGCATCAGCGTCTCGCAGGTCTCGCCGTCGGCCGGGTGCATCGCGATGCCGATGCTGACCGTGACGCGGAAGTCGCCGTGGCTCAGCGACAGCGGCGCTTCCAGCGTGGCGAGGATCTTGCGCGCGATGGCCTCGGCGCCCTCGGCGCCGCGCACGTCGGGCAGCAGGATCATGAACTCGTCGCCGCCCACGCGCGCCAGCGTATCGTTGCGCCGTAGCGCGCCGGACAGGCGGGCGGCCACGCCGCGGATCACGGCGTCGCCCTCGGTGTGGCCGTAGGTGTCGTTGACGAGCTTGAAGCGGTCGATATCGACGAACAGCACGGCCAGCGCGCGGCCGTGGCGGCGCGCCTGCGTCAGTGCCAGTTCCAGCCGGTCGCGGAACAGGCCGCGGTTGGGCAGGCGCGTGAGCTGGTCGTGGTAGGCCTGGAAATTGATGATCTCTTCGGCGCGCTTCTGGTCCGTGATGTCGCGGGCGATGCCGTACAGCCCGGACGCGCCCTCGGCGCCGTCGCGCGACGACATCGGGATGCCCTGCAGCACGACGTCCAGATGGCGCTCGCCGGCCACGCCGCCGGCGCGGCGCAGGCGCAGCTCGAGCGTGAAGGCGCTGTCGGCGCGCTCGCGCTCCTCGAGCATGGCGTTGAAGCGGTCCGCGTCCTCGCCGACAACCAGGGAGGCGAAGGGCTGGTGCAGCAGATGGTTGCGCTGGTACCCGAGCAGCTCCTCGATGCGGGGATTGACGTAGCTGAAGCAGCCGTGCTCGTCGAGGGTGAAGATCAGGTCCGGCGAGTGCTCGACGAGGAAGCGGTGCAGGCGCTCGGAGGCGCGCAGGCGCTCGCTCATCGCGCGGTTGGCGCGCTCCAGCACGGTCCGGTGCAACGCGCTCTGCACCGCGCGCTGCAGCTGCGCGACGTGATATGGCTTGCGCACGTAGTCGTCGGCGCCGCGACGCAGCGCGCCGATGACCGCGTCGATGGCGTCCTCGCCGCTGATCATCACGACCGCCTCCTCGCGCTCGTGCTCGGAGAGCCAGTCCAGCACGTCGAGGCCGGTGCCGTCGGGCAGGCGGTAGTCGAGCACCAGCAGCTCGTAGCGGCCGTGGGCGAGCTTGTGTAGCGCCTGCGCAACATCGGAGGCCTGGTCGAACTCCCGTCCGGGGGCCGCGAGCAGCTGCGGGAGGGTGCGGCGCAGGGAGGCGTCGTCATCGACGATGAGGATCCGGGCCGTGGTCGTGGCGCCGGTGACGGACTCGGACAACGGTTGCTGGAAGAAGGCGTCGCCGGGAATGACCATGAGCTCCGTGCCGAGTCGGAAAAGGGACGGCCTAATCTAGTCGCAAACCGTCGGCACGAGCAACTGGAAGCTCGTCCCGACGCCGTTCTGGCTGCGGCACAGGATGCGCGCGCCGTGGCGTTCGAGCAGCTCGCGCGAGATCGCGAGTCCCACGCCCTGATGCTGGCCGCCCTTGGTGCTGGGCTGCGGTTCGAACAGCCGGTGCAGGCGCTCGGGCGGCAGGCCGGGGCCGTTGTCGATGACGCGCAGCTCCAGGCAGCGGGCACCGTCGGCGATCAGCTCGCCGGCCACGATGACGCTGCAGCGTCCGCCCGGATGCAGGATGTCGGCCGCGTTGTGCAGCAGGTTCAGCAGCACCTGCCGCAGCGCCGAGGCCGGCATCGCCAGCAGCGGGATCTCGGACGGCATGCGGATGTCGAGGTGGATGCCGCGCGGCGCGAACAGCGTCTCGCCGACCATCGCGCGCATGTCGCGCAGCAGCGCGCCGACGTCGCAACGCGGCGCCTCGGGCGCGTCCTGCGGCGGTTGGGCGACGGCGTCGATGAGCCGGCCGAGGCGGTCGAGCTCGTCGCCGAGCAGGCGCATGTCCTCGTCCAGCCCGCGCTCGTCGTAGCGCTGCGGAATCAGGTGCAGGTAGTTGCGGATCACGCTGAGCGGGTTGCGCGCCTCGTGCGCGATGCGGCGGGCGTGCTCGTGGTGGCGCTGCTCGATCTCGGCGCGCAGCTCGGCCTGCAGGCGGGCGTGCTCGCGGCCGGCCATCGCCGCGCAGGCGGCGGCCTCGGTCAGCGCGACGAGCATGCGCGTGAGATCGGTGGCCGGCAGCGGCGAGCGTTCGGGCGCCATCACCAGCGCGCCGGGCGCGCCCGCGGCGCGGAACGGGATGCAGACGAAACCGCCGCGGCGGAGCCAGCGCGCGAGCTGCCAGTCGCGCACGGATCGACCGGGCAGTTCCTCGCCGTGCCATGAGGTCGGCGTCTGGCTGCGCAGGGCCAGCGCGAGCACGCTGGCGTCGTCGTCGAGCGCGCAGGCCGACTCGTCGAACAGCGCGGCGACGCGCGCCGGCCCGGCCAGCGGCAGGGCCTCGAGCTTCTGCCCGGCGGCGAGCACGACGAGCAGCGGTGACTGGTCGCACAACAGCCGCGTGGCGGCCTCGTAGCGGCGGCGCAGCGCGTCCGCGTCCAGTCCGGCGAAGCCGCGGTGGGCGAAGCCGGCGAGCGCGGCCTCGACGAGCCGTGGCGGCGTCGCGGCGAGCGGGGCCGGCAGGGCCGGGTCGGCTCCCTCGGCCTGGGCCGGCAGCGAAGGCGCCGGGCACGCCGCCGTGACGCGGGCCAGGCTTTCGGACGGCACGCGGCAGACGCGGGCGCAGGCCTCGGCCCACTGCTCGGGATTGGCCGCGAGGCGGTTGGCGCCCCACACGACGGCGCACAGCGGGTGCGCCGTGGCGACTTCCTCCTCGGCGCCGTCGGCGAGCACCAGCGCGTCGGCCACCTCGGGCGCGACGCCGCAGGCCTCGGCGAGTTTTGCGTTGAGGACGCGCGCGGGCAGCGTCGTCCCGTGCGTGGCGCCGAGCCGAAGCAGCTGCGCGAGGCGCGACCACATCGCGGCCAGCGCCGCGTCGTCGGCGCGCCCGTCCAGCCCGCATTCGGCCGCGAGCGCGCGCGCGAGCTGGGCGGCGTAGCGCGACTGCAGGCGCAGCGCGATGTCGGTGCGCGAACCGTCGGGCGGGGCGGGACGGGCGAGCAGCCAGGCGGTCAGCAGGTCCGGGCCGAGGGCCTCGACGCGGGCGCGCACGGCGGCCGCGAGGCCGGGTCCGGTCAGCGGTTCGCCGCCGAGCGGGATGGCGTGCAGCAGGGCGTGGAGCAGGACCGGGTCGTCGAGGAAGGCCGCGCAGGCGCCGTCCAGATCCGGCGGGGTCGCGCCGAGCATGCCGAGCAGCGCGTCGCGCTGCGCGGGAGAGGCTGCATCGTGCAGGAGATCCTGCGGACGGAGCATGCTCGTGCCCATGGTCGGTGGCGGACGGATACGATGTAGGAATCGTCCGATTGTACCCAAGGGCGCGGACCGCGGCCGGTTTTCACGGCCGCAGTTGGTTCAGGCCGTGAGATTGTCGGCAAAACCGAGCGCGGAGAGCAGGGCGGCGTTGACCTGCTCGGGACGCAGCTGCAGTTCCTCGACCTGGCGCGCGAGCGCCGCGCCGTCGAAGCCCTCGGTGAGCTTGGCCAGCCGCAGCAGTGGGGCGTATTCGCCGGTGTCGTACAGCAGCGCGTCGACGACGCCCGCGGGCAGCGTCATGGCCTCGATGATCTCCGCCATGCCGGTGCCGGTCAGCAACGGCAGCAGCGAGAAGGCGCCGGTGATGAACAGGTTGTCGTGGTGGCTGCTGTCGAGCCAGGACGCGCCGAGGATCTCCATGAAGCGGCCGCGCGTGATCGCGGTCTGCATCAGCGCCGGAGCGGCCGGGTCGCGGCTGGCCGTGACCAGCAGCAGCGACAGCCACTTGTTGAGCGCGTCGTAGCCGAGGATGCTGACCGCGTGGCGGAAGGACTGGATCTCCACCATCAGGCCGAAGCCGGCCGAGTTGATGTAGCGCAGCAGCTTGTAAGAGATCGCCACGTCCTGCTTGAGCAGGCGCTCGATCTGCACGATGTCGGCGTTGTTGCGTACCAGGTTCAGCAGCTGGACGATCTGGCCGTGCGCCGGAGACAGCGCCCTGGAGGGCGGATGGCCCTTCAGGAAGAACCAGCCCGAGGCGCCCTCGTAGCCGTTCTGGGTCGCGGTCTGGAACGCGGCGAGATCGGCCAGTCCCCAGGCCAGCGGTACGCCGGGCGGGTTGGCGGGCGCGGGGTTCTTGCGCGCGTCGCTGATGACGAAGCGCCATTCGGATTCCGGCGGCACGACGGTCTGGGGCGTGTGCCAGGCGAGGCAGGTGTGGATGCCGGCCTCGCGCAGCTGGCCGAGCAGCTCCAGCGTACGCGGGTGGGCGATGGCCTGCGCCGGGATCTCGACCATGGCGTTCGGCGGCGCCTGCCACGCCATCAGGTCGGGCGTGGGAACCAGGCGCTCGAGCGAAACGAACACCGGATGGTGCGAGGGCCACACGTCCTGCAGCGCGTTGAGCGACTCGACCACCGCAGCGACGTCGGCCCCGTGGGCGATCAGACGGTTGGCCGTGATGGCGCGCTTGCGGTTGACGACCGGTTCGCGCGTGAAGAGGGTCGCTTGCGTCATGGGGCTCAGGCGCTGGCGAAGGTGAAGGCGTCGGCGAAGAAGGCGTCGGGCCGCAGGCGGCAGCGGGCGACGAGGTCGGCGCGGGCGGCCTCGATCATCGCAGGGGCGCCGCAGGCATACACCTCGTGGCGGGACAGATCGGGCAGGTCGGCCATGACGGCATGATGGACGAGGCCGGTGCGGCCTGTCCAGCGGTCGGCCGGCGTGGCCGCCGACAGCACCGGCACGTAGCGGAAGCCGGGCACCGTGCGCGCCCATTCCTGCGCCAGCGCGTCCATGTACAGGCCGGCACGGTCGCGCGAGCCCCAGTACAGCGTCAGCGCGCGCTTGCCTCCGCCGGCGAGGTGTTCCTCGATGATGCTCTTGATCGGCGCGAAGCCCGTGCCGCCGGCGATCAGCACCGCCGGCGCGTCACCCGGCGCGAGCCCGAAGCCGCCCAGCGGCCCCTCGAAGCGCAGGATGTCGCGCGGCTTCATCGCCGTGAACACGTGGTTCGTGAAGAAGCCGCCGGCGATGCGGCGGATGTGCAGCTCCAGCTCGTTCCCGCCCGGTGCGTTGGCGATCGAGAAGCTGCGCCGGCGTCCGCCCTCGAGCAGGAAGTCGATGTACTGGCCGGCGCGGAAGCGGAACGGCTCGGAGGCCGGCAGCCGGACCTTGAGCACGGCGACGTCGGGGGCGGGGAATTCCAGCGACTGCACGCGGCACGGCAGCTTCTTGACCGGCACGTCACCGGCGCGCGTGACGTTGCGCACCGTGACCGTGACGTCGCTCAGCGCGCGCGCCTGGCACAGCAGCGCCGTGCCGGCGGCGCGCTCGGCGGCGCTGAGCACGTCGGCCGATACCGCGCCCTGGTCGATGCGGCCGCTGTCGATGTGCGCCTTGCATGCGCCGCAGGCGCCGTCGCGGCAACCGTAGGGCACGACGAAGCCGGCGTCGAGGGCGGCCTCGAGGATGGTCTGGTCGGGGCGGATCGCGAAGTGCTGGCCGCCGGGCTGGAGCGAAATCGTGAAGCTCATCGGACGTGGGATAATCCTGCGATGAAAAGAATCCTGATCGTCGGTGCCGGCGACGTGGCCGGACGCGCGATCCCGTGGCTGGCGCGGCGCTTTCGCGTGTTCGCGCTGACCCGCCGGCCCGAGGGGCACGAGCGGTTGCGCCGGCTCGGCGCGGTGCCCGTGCTGGCCGATCTGGATGACGCGGCCAGCCTGTCCCGGCTCGCCGGCATCGCCGACGCGGTGCTGCACTTCGCGCCGCCGCCCGCCGAGGGCGAGGGCGACGCGCGCACGGCACGGCTGCTGGCGGCGCTCGCGGGCCGGCGGAGTCTACCACAGCGGCTGGTATACATAAGCACGACAGGGGTTTACGGCGACTGCGCGGGCGCGTGGATCGACGAGACGCGGCCCTGCCGGCCGGCCACGGCGCGGGCGCGTCGGCGCGTCGACGCGGAGCGCCGGCTGCGGGCCTTCGGCGCGCGCACCGGCTGCGCGGTGGCCATCCTGCGCGCGCCCGGCATCTATGCCGCCGAGCGCCTGCCGGTCGAGCGCCTTCGCCGCGGCGACCCCGTGCCGGTGCCCGACGAGGACGTGTTCACGAACCACGTCCACGCCGACGACCTCGCGCGCATGGCCTGTCTGGCGCTGTTCCGGGCGCGGCCGGGGCGCGTTTACAATGCCGTCGATCGCTCGGACCTGAAGCTGGGCGAGTATTTCGCGCTCGCCGCCGGGACCTTCGGCCTGCCCGCGCCGCCGCGCCTGACGCGCGCCGAGCTGGAGCGGCGCCTGTCGCCGGTGTCGCTGTCGTTCATGCGCGAGTCGCGCCGCATCGACGGCACGCGCCTGCGCCGCGAGCTGCGCCTCGAACTGATCCACCCGACGGTCGCGGACGGCTTCGCCGCGGCCCTTGCCCACGGAGGAAGCCCCGCGTGCTGATCGTCAAGTCGCTGCACATCGTTTTCGTCGTCTCGTGGTTCGCGGGCCTGTTCTACCTGCCGCGCCTGTACGTGAACCACGCCATGGCCGAGGACGAGGCCACGCGCGCGCGCCTGGCCCTGATGGAGCACAAGCTCTACCGTTTCATGACGCCGCTGGGCGCGCTGGCGCTGGGCTTCGGCCTGTGGCTGTGGCAGGGCTATGGCTTCTCCGGCGGCTGGCTGCACACCAAGATGACGCTGGTGCTGACGCTGGTGGCCTATCACCTGTACTGCGGCAAGCTGCTGCGCGACTTCGCCGCCGGACGCAACACGCGCGGCCACGTGTGGTACCGCTGGTTCAACGAGGTGCCCGTGCTGGTGCTGTTCGCAATCGTGTTCCTGACGGTGCTCAAGCCGTTCTGATCGGAGGGCCGGATGGCCGAAACCTTCTTCTCCCCCTGTCCGCGCGGACTGGAAGCGGCGCTGGCCGACGAACTCAATGCCCTCGGCGCCGCCGCGGTCGAGCCCACGCACGGCGGGGTCGGCTTTCGCGGCGACTGGACGACCTGCTACCGGGTGAACCTCGAGTCGCGCATCGCCACGCGCGTGCTGTGGAAGATCACCGAGGGGCGCTACCGCGGCGAGGAGGACATCTACCGCATCGCCTACGCGCCGACCTGGGCGCGCTGGTTCACGCCGGACGAGACCATCCGGGTCTACGTCACGGCCCAGCGTTCGCCGCTGAAGAGCCTGGAGTTCGTCACGCTGCGCATCAAGGACGCGGTGTGCGATCACTTCCGCAGCGTCTCGGGCCGTCGGCCGAGCGTGGATACGGCCAATCCGGACGTGCGCGTGCACGCCTTCCTGACGCGTGATGCGGTCACGCTGTACCTCGACACCTCGGGCGAGCCGCTGTACAAGCGCGGCTTCAAGCGCGCGGCGGTCGAGGCGCCGCTGAAGGAGAACCTCGCCGCCGGCATCCTGCGGCTGGCGGGCTGGACGCCGGACGAGGCGCTGGTCGATCCGATGTGCGGCAGCGGCACCTTCCTGATCGAGGCGGCACAGATCGCGCTGGATGTGGCGCCCGGTCTGGGGCGGCGCTTCGGTTTCGAGAAGCTCCGGAACTTCGACCGCGCGGCGTGGGCGAAGCTGCGCGCCGACGCCGAGGCGCGGCGCAAGCCGCCTCGCGAGCTGGCGATCTACGGCTCAGACATCGTCGCCGAGCAGGTGCGCCGCGCCGGCGTGAACCTGGAGGCGGCGGGGCTCAAGGATTGCGTGCGCCTGATGCGTGCCGACATCCTCGAGCTCGACCCGCCGGCCGGGCACGGCGTGATGGTGACGAACCCGCCCTACGGCGTGCGCATCGGCGAGGAGAGCGAGCTGGCGGCTTTCTACCCGCAGCTCGGCGACGCCCTCAAGCAGCACTGGGCGGGCTGGCGCTGCCACTTCCTGAGCGCGGACCCGGCGCTGCCCAAGGGCATGGGGCTGAAGGCGAGCCGGCGCACGCCGCTGTTCAACGGCGCGCTGGAATGCCGGCTGTACGAGTACCGGATGTTCGCCGGCAGCGGCCGCAAGGACGCCGCCTAGACGATGTCGAGGTTCTGCGTCCCGGCGAGGAAGTCGCGTTCGCCGTGGCGGCTGTTGAGCTTGATCTGCAGGCGCAGGTCGTTGATCGAGTCGGCGTTGCGCAGCGCGTCCTCGTAGGTGATGAGCTCTTCCTCGTAGAGGTCGAACAGGCTCTGGTCGAAGGTCTGCATGCCCAGCTCGCGCGAGCGCTTCATGACCTCCTTGATGCTCGGCACGTCGCCCTTGAAGATCAGGTCGGCGATCAGCGGCGAGTTGAGCATGATCTCGACCGCCGGCACGCGGCCCTTGCCGCCCTTGAGCGGCAGCAGGCGCTGCGAGATCAGCGCGCGCAGGTTCAGCGAAAGGTCCATCAGCAGCTGCTGGCGGCGGTCTTCCGGGAAGAAGTTGATGATGCGGTCCAGTGCCTGGTTGGTGCTGTTGGCGTGCAGCGTGGCCAGGCACAGGTGGCCGGTCTCGGCGAAGGCCACGGCGTAGTCCATGGTCTCGCGGTCGCGGATCTCGCCCATCAGGATCACGTCCGGCGCCTGACGAAGCGTGTTCCGCAGCGCGGCTTCCCAGCTGTCGGTGTCGATGCCGATCTCGCGCTGCGTGACAATGCAGTTCTTGTGCTGGTGCACGAACTCGATCGGGTCCTCGACCGTGATGATGTGGCCGTGCGAGTGCTGGTTGCGGAAATCGACCATCGACGCGAGCGAGGTGGTCTTGCCGGTGCCGGTGCCGCCGACGAAGATCACGAGCCCGCGCTTGCTCATCGCGACCTCCTTCAGCACGGCCGGCAGGCCCAGCTCCTCGAAGCTCGGGATGGTCTGCGAGATCGTGCGCAGCACGAGGCCGACGCGGCTCTGCTGGATGTAGGCGTTGGCCCGGAAGCGGCCGATGCCCGGCGGCGCGACGGCGAAGTTGCATTCCTTGGTCGACTCGAACTCCGCGGCCTGGCGGTCGTTCATGATCGCGCGGGCCAGTTCCGCCGTGTGCTGCGGGGTCAGCACCTGGTTGGACTGCGGCACGATCTTGCCGTCGATCTTGATCGCGGGCGGGAAGCCGGCGGTGATGAAGAGGTCCGAGCCACCCTTCTGCACCATCAGGCGCAGCAGGTCGTGCATGAACTTGAGTGCCTGGTCGCGTTCCATCTGTGCTCCGTGCGGGGCGCGGCGGTCAGCCGTTGAAGGCGTCCTTGTTCTGGGCGCGCAGGCGCGCCTCGGCGTTCGAGACGATGTTGCGGCGGACCAGATCCTGCAGGCACTGGTCCAGCGTCTGCATGCCCAGCGACTGGCCGGTCTGGATCGACGAGTACATCTGCGCCACCTTGTTCTCCCGGATGAGGTTCCGGATCGCGGGCGTGCCGAGCATGATCTCGTGCGCGGCGACGCGGCCCGTGCCGTCCTTGGTCTTGAGCAGCGTCTGCGAGATCACCGCGCGCAGCGACTCGGACAGCATCGCGCGCACCATGTCCTTCTCCTCGGCGGGGAAGACGTCGATGATCCGGTCGATGGTCTTGGCCGCCGACGAGGTGTGCAGCGTGCCGAACACGAGGTGGCCCGTCTCGGCGCCGGTCAGCGCCAGGCGGATGGTCTCGAGGTCGCGCAATTCGCCGACCAGGATCACGTCCGGGTCCTCACGCAGGGCCGAGCGCAGGGCGTTGTTGAACGACAGCGTGTCGCGGTGCACCTCGCGCTGGTTGATCAGGCTGCGCTTGGAGGTGTGCACGAATTCGATCGGGTCCTCGATCGTGAGGATGTGCGCGTACTGGTTCTCGTTGATGTAGTCGACCATCGCGGCCAGCGTCGTCGACTTGCCCGAGCCGGTCGGCCCGGTCACGAGCACGATGCCGCGCGGCTGCTCGGCGATCTCCTTGAAGATCTTCGGCGCGTTCAGGTCGTCGAGCGTCAGCACTTTGGACGGAATGGTCCGGAACACCGCCGCGGCGCCACGGTCCTGGTTGAACGCGTTGACGCGGAAGCGCGCGAGGTTGGGGATCTCGAACGAGAAGTCGCACTCGAGATCGTCCTCGTACTGCTTGCGCTGCGCGTCGTTCATGATGTCGTACACCATCGCGTGTACGTCCTTGTGCTCCATCGGCGGCAGGTTGATGCGCCGGATGTCGCCGTTGACCCGCAGCATCGGGGGCAGTCCGGCCGACATGTGGAGGTCGGAGGCCTTGTTCTTGACGGCGAACGCGAGCAGTTCGGTAATGTCCATGGGCGATCGGGAGTCTGTGGGTCGAAGGGGCCGTCTGGAGCGCGGTGCTATACTCGGCGCCTGCTGGAAACACAGGCCGGACGCCGGTATATGACAACAATCGCTGCCAACTTGCAAGCCGTGCAGGCGAGGATCGAGGCCGCTGCGAAGGCCGCCGGACGCGACCCGGCGAGCGTGCGTCTGCTCGCCGTCAGCAAGACCTGGCCCGCCGCCTGCGTGCGCGAGGCCGCCGCCGCGGGCCAGACGGCCTTCGGCGAGAACTACGCGCAGGAAGGGGCGGCCAAGATCGACGAGATCGACGACCCGCGCCTCGAGTGGCATTTCATCGGTCCGCTGCAGTCGAACAAGACGCGGCTCGTGGCCACGCGCTTCGACTGGGTGCATTCGATCGAGCGCGAGAAGATCGCGCGGCGGCTGTCCGAACAGCGCGACGCGCACCGTCCGCCGCTCAACGTCTGCATCCAGGTCAACGTCAGCGGCGAGGCGAGCAAGAGCGGCGTGGCGCCCGACGAGGTGCTGCCGCTCGCGCGTGCCGTCGCGCAGCTGCCGCGGCTGCGGCTGCGCGGACTGATGTGCATTCCCGAACCGACGCCCGACGCGGCGGTGCTGGGCCGGCGCTTCGCCTGCCTGCGCGAGCTGCGTGACCGGCTCGCGGCCGAGGGGCTGGCGCTGGACACGCTGTCGATGGGCATGTCCGACGACCTCGAGGCCGCCATCGCCGAAGGCAGCACGCTGGTGCGTGTCGGCAGCGCCATCTTCGGCCAGCGCGCCTATCCCAACCCCACCACGGAGTGAGCTCCGGCATGAAGATCGTATTCCTCGGCGGCGGCAACATGGCTTCCGCCCTCATCGGCGGCATGCTCGAACGCGGCTTCGCCGCCGCCGACATCCTGGTCGTCGAACTGTCGCGCGAGCGCCGCGACTGGTTGCAGCAGAACCTCGGCGTCGGCGTGGCCGCGGACGTGGGCATGGCGCCCGGCGCCGACGTGCTCGTGCTGGCGGTCAAGCCGCAGCAGATGCACGAGGCGCTCGCGCCACTGGCCGGCCGTCTGGACGGCGCGCTGGTCATCAGCGTCGCGGCCGGGCTGCGCGTGGCCGACCTGTCGCGCTGGCTCGGCGGTCACGCCCGCATCGCGCGCGCGATGCCGAATACGCCGGCGCTGATCGGTGCGGGCGTGACCGGCGTGTACGCGCCGCCGGCCGTCGATGCGGCCGGGCGCGAGGTGGTCGACCGCATCCTGTCGGCGGTCGGCAGTGTCGTGTGGGTGGACGAGGAGGCGCGCATGGACGCCGTCACCGCCGTCTCGGGCAGCGGCCCGGCCTACGTGTTCCACTTCATCGAGGCGCTCGAGGCGGCGGCCGTGGCGCGTGGCTTCGACGCCGGCACGGCGCGTCGTCTGGCCATCGACACGGTGCTCGGCGCGGCGCGGCTCGCGGCCGGGTCCGACGATTCGCCGTCCGTCCTGCGCGAGAAGGTGACGTCCAAGGGGGGCACGACGGCCGCCGCGCTGGCGGTGTTTGCCGAGGGTGACCTGATGGGGCTGGTCGGCCGTGCCGTCGGGGCGGCCGAGGCGCGCGGCCGCGAGCTGGGCGACGCGCTGGGAGGCCGCTGAGGTGCTGGCGCAGATCCTGTTGCTGCTGCTCGACGTCGTCTTCGGCGCGTTCACGCTGCTGCTGCTCGCGCGCTTCTTCATGCAGTGGCAGCGCGTGCCCTTCCACAACCCGCTCGGACTGTTCGTGCTGAAGACCACGGACTGGCTGGTGCGGCCACTGCGGAGCGTGATCCCCGGCCTGTGGGGACTGGACATGGCCAGCCTCGTGCCGGCCTGGCTCGCGCAGGTGCTGTTCGTGGGGCTGGAGCTGGCGCTGCGCGGCGTGCCCTTCGACGGCGGTGCGGGCGTGGCGCTGGGGCTCGCGGGCATGGGCCTGGTCGAGCTCATGCGCATGGCGGTGTATCTGGTGTTCGCGCTGGTGCTGGTGTCGGCCGTGCTGTCGTGGATCGCGCCGCATTCGCCGGCCGCGCCATTGTTCCACCGTCTGGCCGAGCCCATGCTGCGGCCGTTCCGCCGCATCATCCCGCCGATCGCCGGCGTGGACCTCTCGCCGCTGGCGCTGCTGCTGTTGCTGCAGATCCTGCTGGTGGTGCTGGCGGGGATGGGCGGCGCCTTCGCGCCGCTGATCGTCCGCGGTTTCTGAGGGCTCAGCCCTCGTACATGATCTGGCCCTCGACCAGCGTGTAGCGCACGCGGCCGGGCAGTTCGTGGCCGAGGAAGGGCGTGTTCTTGCCCTGGCTGCGCAGCTGGTCGCGCGTGATGCGCCGGCGCGCGGCCGGGTCGAACACGCAGATGTCGGCACGGGCTCCCGGCGCCAGATGGCCGGCCTTGGTGATGCCGATCAGGCGGGCCGCGTCCGAAGTCACGCGCGAGAGCGTCGTGGCGAGATCCAGCCCCGCATCCTCCCCCCACTTGAGCGCCAGCGGCAGCAGCAGCTCGAGGCCGGTCGCGCCGGCCTCGGACTCGCCGAAGGGAGCAAGCTTGCCGTCGTCGTCGACCGGCGTGTGGTCTGAACACAGCGCGTTGATGCGTCCATCGGCCAGCGCGGCGCGCAGCGCGTCACGGTCGCTCGCGGCGCGCAGCGGCGGCACGAGGTGGCAGTTCGGGTCGAAGTAGCCGATGTCCTGGTCGCACAGATGCAGGTGGTTGATCGATACGTCGCAGGTCACGTCCATGCCCTCGGCGCGGGCCTGTTCGATCAGCGCCAGTCCCTCGGCGCTCGACAGGCGCGTGACGTGCAGGCGCGCGCCGGTGGAGCGGGCGAGCCGCAGATGCGTGAACAGCGCCACCGTTTCGGCCTCGACCGGGATGCCGGTCAGGCCCAGCCGCGCGGCGACCTCGCCGTCGTGCGCGCAGCCGCCGCGTGACAGGAACGGTGCCAGCGGCTGCAGCCAGACGCGGAAGCCGAAGGTCGCGGCGTACTGCATCGCGCGCAGCAGGACGGCATTGTCGACGATGGGGACGTTGGCCTGGCTGAAGGCGAAGCAGCCGGCCTCGGCGAGCTGGGCCATCTCGGACAGGCGTTCGCCCTTCAGGCCGATGGTCAGCGAGCCGATCGGATAGACGTGGGCACGGTTGAGCTGTTTGGCGCGGTGGCACAGCATCTCGACCAGGCCGGGCTCGTCGAGCGCCGGGTCGGTGTCGGGCGGGATGGCCAGGCTGGTGACGCCGCCCGCCATCGCGGCGTCCATCTCGGACTCGAGCGTGGCGCGGTATTCGAAGCCGGGTTCGCGCAGCCGCGCGGCGAGGTCGACCAGGCCGGGGCAGACGACGAGTCCGCTGGCGTCGAGGACGCGCTGTGGCTCGAAGCCGTCCGGCGCCTGGCCGAGGGCGACGACACGCCCGGCGGCGATGTAGAGGTTCTGCACGGCATCGACGCCGTGGGCGGGGTCGATGACGCGGCCGTTGCTGATCTGGATCTTCATGTCTGGGGCGGGCTCCGGTCGGTCAGGCGGCGAGCATGCTCATCACGGCCATGCGCACGGCAATGCCGAAGGTGACCTGGTTGAGGATGACGGCCTGGGCGCCGTCGGCCACGGCGGAATCGATCTCGACGCCGCGGTTCATCGGTCCTGGGTGCATCACGATGGCGTCGGGCCGCGCGCGCGCGAGCTTCTCGGCGGTCAGGCCCCATACCTTGTAGAACTCCTGTGGCGTCGGCAGCAGCGCGCCGTTCATGCGCTCGTTCTGCAGGCGCAGCATCATGATGACGTCGACGTCCTTGAGGCCGGCGTCCATGTCGTGGAACACGCGCACGCCCCAGGCCTCCAGGCCGCTCGGCAGCAGCGTCTTGGGGCCGATCACGCGGATCTCGGGCACGCCCAGCGTCTTGAGCGCGGCGATTTGCGAGCGCGCCACGCGCGAGTGCAGCACGTCGCCGACGATAGCCACCACCAGGCGCGTGAAGTCGCCCTTGAAGTGGCGGATGGTGTACATGTCGAGCAGGCCCTGGGTAGGGTGGGCGTGACGGCCGTCGCCGGCGTTGACGACGTGGATGTCGTTGCGGCCGTTGGCGATCAGGTGCTGCGCGATCAGGAAGGGCGCACCGCTGGCGGCGTGGCGCACCACGAACATGTCGGCCTGCATGGCGCACAGGTTGTCGACGGTGTCGAGCAGGCTCTCGCCCTTGGCCGTCGAGCTCGTCGACACGTTGAGGTTGACGACGTCCGCCGACAGGCGCTTGGCGGCGATTTCGAAGGTCGTGCGGGTGCGCGTGGAGTTCTCGAAGAACAGGTTGAACACGCTCTTGCCGCGCAGCACCGGCAGCTTCTTGACCTCGCGCTCGGCCACCTCGGTCAGCGGCGCGGCGGTGTCGAGGATGGCGGTCAGGATCTCGCGCGGCAGGCCGTCGAGCGTCAGCAGGTGACGCAGGCCGCCGTTGGAGTCGAGCTGGGGGTTACGCATCGATCAGCCTCAGGGAGAGGGCGCCGGTCTCGTCGCGGCTCAGCTCGAGCGTCTGCGAGGCGGGCAGGGGTTGGGGCAGGGTGTGGGCGCAGTAGCGCGCGGCGATCGGCAGCTCGCGGCCGCCGCGGTCGACGAGCACGGCCAGCTCCACGCAGGCCGGGCGGCCGTAGTCGAACAGTTCGTTGAGCGCGGCGCGCACGGTGCGGCCGGTGTAGAGCACGTCGTCGACGATGACGATGTGCGCGTCCTCGACGTCGAACGGGATGTCGGTGCGCTGCGGGTTCGGCGGCAGGCCGCGCGCGCCGAGGTCGTCGCGGTAGAAGGACACGTCGACCGAGCCGATCGGGCCGTCGAGGCCCAGCGCCGCGTGCAGGCGCTCGGCCAGCCACACGCCGCCGGTGCGGATGCCGACCAGCGCGGTCTTGGACGTCACGTGCGGGCGCATCTGCGCGATCAGGGTCTCGAGCAGGGTATCTGCGTCAGGAAGTTGCATGGGCGGGTCCGTTGAGGAAGTCCTGCAGGATGATCTGGGCGGCCACGGCGTCGATCTGCGGCTTGCGCGACGGGCCGCCGCGCCGTCCGGCCTCGTTCAGTGCGGCCTCGGCCGCGGCCGAGGTCAGACGCTCGTCCATGGGGTGCACGGGCAGCGCGAAGCGGCCGTGCAGCTGGTTGGCGAAACGCCGGCAGCGGACCGTGAGCTCGTGCTCGGTGCCGTCGAGGTGGCACGGGATGCCGACGACCATGGCCACGGGCCGCCACTCGGCCACGAGCTTGCCGATGGCGCCGAAGCGCTGCTCGTTCGTGGCGGCGGTGATCGTCGTCAGCGCGCTGGCCTGGCGGGTTTCCAGCTCGCCGACCGCGACGCCGATGCGCGCGGTGCCGAAGTCGAAACCCAGCACGGTGCCGCGGGCCGGCAGCGGCGGGTTGGCCGCCGCCTCAGGCATGTCCGGCGACCTCGGAGAGGTGGGTGAAGTCGACGCCGAGCCGCTGCAGCGCGGCGGCGAAGCGCTCCTCCGGCGGCAGGTCGAAGATGATCGAGTGCTCGGCCGGGACGGTCAGCCAGGCGTTGGCGGCCAGCTCCTGCTCGAGCTGGCCGGCCGACCAGCCGGCGTAGCCGAGCGTGACCAGCACCTCCGACGGTTCGCCGTGTTCGCTGAGCGAGACCAGGATGTCGCGCGAGCTGGTCAGGCCGACCTCGTCGTCGATGGTCAGCGTGGAGTGCCAGCTGCCGGGCGGGCGGTGCAGCACGAAGCCGCGGTCGGTCTGGACCGGGCCGCCGAAATACACCGGCTGGGTCGCGAAGCGCTCGTCCTCGAGCGGCAGGTCGACGCGCTCGAACAGCGTCGAGAGCGTCATGTCGAGCGGGCGGTTGACGATGATCCCGAGCGCGCCCTGGTCGTTGTGTTCGGCGATGTAGGTGAGCGTGCGCGAGAAGTTCGGATCGGCCATGGCGGGCATGGCGATCAGGAAGTGATTCGTCAGGTTTGCGATGATGGCGCTCATGCTTGGCATTTTACGCCTTCGCGGCGCCCGCGTGACGGAACCTGAGCCGTACCGCCCCGTCCAACCCGCCCGCTCCTCCGAGGCTCCCGCATGCCCTCCTCCGCCCTCGTGTGGTTCCGCCGCGACCTGCGCAGTTTCGACCACGCGGCCCTGCACCACGCGCTGACGCGTTTCGACCGCGTCCACTGCGCCTTCGTCTTCGATCGCGCCATCCTCGACACGCTGCCGTCGCGGCGCGACCGGCGCGTGGCCTTCATCCGCGAAAGCCTGGTCGAGCTCGACGCCTCGCTCGACGCGCTGGCGCGCGGGGCGGGCGGGGCCGGCGCCGGACTCATCGTCCGTCACGGTTTCGCCACCGAGGCGATCCCGCAATTGGCTGTGGAATTGGGCGTGACGGCCGTGCTGGCGAACCGCGACTACGAACCGGCCGCGCGGGCGCGCGACGCGACCGTGGCGGCGCGGCTCGCCGCGGTCGGCATCGGTTTCGGGGACTTCAAGGACCAGGTCGTGTTCGAGCGCGACGAGGTGCTCACGCGCGAGGGCCGGCCGTACGGCGTGTTCACGCCCTACGCGCGGGCGTGGCGGGCGCGGCTTTCGCCGCGCGCTCTCGCGCCGCATCCGGTCGTGCCCCATGCCGCGCGGCTCGCTCCGCGCACGGTGCGCTGCGGCGTGCCGGCGTTGGCCGGCCTCGGCTTCGCGGACGTTCCGGACCTGCGCGTGCCGACCGGCATGCGCGGCGGCCATGCGCTGTTCGACCGATTCTGCGGACGCATCGAGCGCTACCACGAGGCGCGCGACTTTCCGGCCGCGGGCGGGGTGTCCGGGCTGTCGACGCACCTGCGGTTCGGCACGGTGTCGGTGCGCGAGCTCGTCGCCTACGCTCAGTCGCGACCCGGCGAGGGGCCGCGTGCCTGGCTCGACGAACTGATCTGGCGAGAGTTCTACCAGATGATCCTGTGGCACCACCCGCACGTCGTCGAGCGCTGCTTCCGCCCCGAATGCGACGCGTTGCGCTGGGAGGACGCGCCGGAGCATCTGGCCGCGTGGCAGGCGGGACGAACGGGCTATCCGCTCGTCGATGCGGCGATGCGCCAGCTCGAACGGACGGGCTGGATGCACAACCGGCTGCGCATGGTGACGGCGTCCTTCCTGACCAAGGATCTGGGCATCGACTGGAGGTTGGGCGAGCGGCACTTCGCCGACCGGCTGCTCGACTACGATCTGGCCGCGAACAACGGCGGCTGGCAGTGGGCGGCCTCCACGGGCTGCGACGCGCAGCCGTGGTTCCGCATCTTCAATCCGGTGACGCAGTCGCGCCGCTTCGATCCGCGCGGCGACTTCATCCGGCGCCACGTGCCGGAACTGGCCGGGGTGCCGGAACGGCACATCCATGCGCCGTGGTGCATGGACGACGCGGAGCAGCGGCGGTGCGGGGTGAGGATCGGTGCGGACTACCCGGCGCCCGCCGTCGACCACGCCGCGGCGCGGGCGCGCACGCTGGCGCGCTTCGAGGCCGTGCGCGCCGGCTGAGGCCCGGCCGGGCCTCAGTGCGTGGCGCCGGCGCGGACGTAGCGGTCGATCAGGCGCAGCAGTTCGTCCTCGTCGTAGGGCTTGCCGAGGTACTCGTTGGCGCCGAGCTTCTGCGCGTAGTCGCGGTGCTTGTCGGCCAGGCGCGAGGTGATCATGATCACCGGCACCTCGCGCATGCGCTCGTCCGCGCGCAGGTTGCGCACGAACTCGAAGCCGTCCATGCGCGGCATCTCGATGTCCGACAGGATCACGTCGGGCACGCCTTCCTCGAGCTGGTCGAGCGCGTCCGCACCGTCCTTGGCCGTGAGCACGCGGTAGCCCTCGCGTTCGAGCAGGCGGCCGGTGATCTTGCGCACGGTCAGCGAGTCGTCGACGACCATCACGGTCGGCACGCGGGCCGCGTCCGTCGCCGGCGCGGCGGCTGCGGGCGCCCCGTCTTCCGTCGCGGCGTCCGGCTCGGTCACCGTGAGACGGCTCGCCAGCGCGATCGGGTTGATGATCAGCACGATCTCGCCGTCGCCCAGCACCGTCGCGCCGGAGACGCCGACCACGCGCAGCAGTTGCGGTCCGGCCGCCTTCACGACGACTTCCTGGTTGCCGCGCAGCGCGTCGACGTGCACGGCGAGGTTCTCGCCGCCGGCGCGCAGCAGCAGCAGCCAGTTGAAACGCTGGATCTCGGGCACGGCGCGGTGGTCGCCGAGCAGCTGCGGCAGGTAGCGGTAGCTGAAGCGCTGGCCCTGCCACTCGGCAAAGCCATCGGCGCGCACGCGCTCGACGGCGTCCGAGCGAAGCTCCAGCGCCTGCGCGATCATCGTCGACGGGATCGCGTAGGTGGTCTGGCCGGCACGCACGAGCAGTGCCTGCGTGACCGCGAGCGTAAGCGGCAGGTAGATCCGGAAGCGCGTGCCCTGGCCCGGGCTGGCGTGCACGTCGATGCGGCCGCCCAGTGCGGCGGTCTCGGCGCGCACGACATCCATGCCCACGCCGCGGCCGGCGATCGTGGACACCGTCTCGGCGGTGCTGAATCCGGCGGCGAAGATCAGGTTGATGAGGCGGCGCTCGTCGACGTGCTCGTCGGGCGTCAGCAGGCCGCGTTCGATGCCGCGCGCGCGGATGGCCTCGTAGTCGAGGCCGCGACCGTCGTCGGACAGGTCGATCGCGATCTCGTTGCCGATCTGCAGCACGGACAGCGTGATCTGGCCGATGTCGTCCTTGCCCGCGGCGCGGCGTTCCTCGACCGGCTCGATGCCGTGCGCGACGGCGTTGCGCAGCATGTGCTCGATGGCGATCGTCATGCGCTCGAGCACGCTGCGGTCGATCTCGATACGGCCGCCGCGGATGTCGAGGTTGACGCGCTTGTTCTGGTCCTTCGCGCTCTGGCGCACGACGCGGTGCAGGCGGTTGGCGAGGCTGTCGAACGGCACCATGCGCACCTGCATCAAGCCCTGCTGCAGGTCGCGTGTGACACGGCCCTGGCTGTGCAGCGCCAGTTCGGCGTTGTCCAGGTTGCGCAGCAGCTGCTGCTGCACCGTGGTCACGTCGCCCACGCTCTCGGCCATCATCCGCGTCAGTTCCTGCAGGCGCGTGTAGCGGTCCATCTCCAGCGGGTCGAACTCGCCGTGGGCCGAGTCGGCCTGCGCGATGCGCGACTGCATCTGCGTCTCGGCCTGCAGCTCGACCTCGCGCAGCTGGTTGCGCAGGCGAATGACGTTCTCGGTCAGGTCCAGCAGCGAGCGGCGCAGCGTGCGCAGCTCGCCGTCGATGCGGGTGCGGGCGATGCCGATCTCGCCGGCGGTGTTGATGAACTGGTTCAGCGTCTCGGCACGTACGCGCAGCGTGCCGCCCTGCACGGGCTCGGGCGCGACCTCGCCGGTCTCGATGGCCACGCCCGCGGGCTGCGGGGCCGGCGTCTCGTCCACGGCTGCGGCGGCTTCCGCCACGGGCGCCGGCGCGGGGGCAGGCACCTCGCCGCCGGACAGCATGGCGAGGATCTGCGCGGCCTGGTCCAGACCACCGGTCAGGTCGTCAATCAGTCGCGCGGCGTCGTGCTGGCGCGCCAGGCCGCTCTCGAGGCGGGATTCGAGCCGGTGCACGTGCTCGCCGAGCCGCATCGCGCCGGCCATCCGCGCGCTGCCCTTGAGGGTGTGCAGCTGGCGCGCGGCCAGGCGCGCGTGCTCGGGGTTCGCGGGATCGGACTGCCACAGGCGCAGGCGCTCGTTGAGGCCGGCCATGAGTTCGTCGGCTTCCTCGAGGAAGATCGGCAGCAGCTGCTCGTCGAGGTCGTCGTGCACGCGGCTGGCGACGTCCTCCTCGTCCGTTTCGGCGTCGTCCCGGCCGCGCGGTGCGGGCGCGGCGGCCTCGGCCGGTGCCTCGTCGGCCGGCGCGGGCGCCTCGGCTTCCGCCGCCCCGGTGGCGATCTCGGCCTGCTGCTCGGTCAGCGGCGGACGGCCGACGCCGTCGAGCTGCTGTTCGAGTTCCGGTACCTGCAGCGGCTGGCGGCCCTGCGTGACCTCGGTCAGCATGGCCTGCAGCGTGTCGACGGTGGTGCTGATGACCTCGACCTGCTCGGCCGTGGGGGCCTGGTCGGTCTGGCGCAGGCGGTCGAAGGCGAACTCCAGCGCGCGCGCGAGGTTCTGCAGTGCCGGTACGCGGGCCGTGCCCGAGATGCCGGAGAGCGTGTGGGCCGTGCGCTGCAGCCGGTCGGACGGCTTGCCGGGGTTGCGGCGCAGCGGCTTGACCTCCTCGGCGAGCACGTCGAGGTGGCCGCGCGCCTCGTTCAGGTACAGGTCGTAGAGCTGGCGGGACAGCTCGTACTCGCCGATGCGCACGGTGTTCTGCGCCGTCGCGGGGGCCTCGGCCACGGGGGCGGGCGTCTCGGGTCCGGCCGGTTCCGGTGCCTCGGCGGCTTCGGGTTCAGCGGGCGCCTCCGGTTCGGGCGTCGCCTCGGCGTCGGCCGGGGTGGCTTCCTCGGGCGCGGATTCGTCGGCCTCGAGTCCGGGCGCCTCGATCGCGATGTCCTCGAGCGCGGGCAGGCCGGCGTCCTCGATGGCCTCGATCGCCGCATCGGCGTCCGCTTCCGCGGCTTCGGGCGTCTCCGCGTCCTCGTCGTCCGGCGCGTCGAGTTCGAGCGAGGGCAGGTCGCCGAAGTCGAAGGCGGGCATGTCGGGCAGCGGGACGTCATCGGCCCGCGGGGCGGCGTCCTCGTCCGGATCGGCCCCGGCCGTGACCGGCGTTTCGTCGACGGCGGGTTCGGCCGAAGGCGCGGCGACGGACTCGGGGATCGTCGGTGCGGCGGACGCGGGCGCTGCCGCCGCGTCCTCGCCATCCGGGGTCGATGCGCGCAGGCGCTCGGCCTCGCGCGCCTGCGCGCTGAAGTCGTGGCCGTGGCTGCCGCCGGATTCGATCTGGGCGACCCAGGCGTCGAAGACGCGGTGGGCGTCGGTGATCAGCGCGTGCAGGTCCTCATTGACCGGCAGGTCGAGCTGCAGCCAGCGGTTGAGCGTCTGTTCGATGGTCCAGGCGGCCTCGCCGAACTCGGTCAGGCCGACCATGCGGCCGCTGCCCTTGAGCGTGTGGAAGCCGCGGCGGATGTCGACGAGCGAATCCTGGCGGCCGTGCGGCGCGAGCGCGCGCAGGCCCTCGCCGATGGAGCCGAGGACCTCGTGCGCCTCCTCGATGAAGATGCCCAGCAGCTCGGCGTCGATCTCGGCGTCGGTGGCCGGCGCGGGGGCGCTTGGAGCCGGCGCGGCGACGCGCTGCGGCGGTTCGGGCGCCTCCGTGGCTTCGACCGGCTCGGACGTGTCGTCGAAGTCCAGCTCGAAGGAGGGGTCGAGTTCGGCCGGCTTGCGGCGCTGGTCCGGGGGCAGGAAATCGTCGAGGTCGGCCTGGCCGTGCTGCAGCGCGCTGACGTAGAAGCCCAGCGTCGAGAGCCGGTCGGCCAGCGTGTTCAGTTCCTCGTCCTCGGGTTCGGCGTCGCTCGCGGCCAGTTCGGCGACCCGTCGTGCGGCGTCGCGCACCAGCGCGGTCGCCTGCTCGCCGCCGATCAGCATCAGCGCGCCCTCGATCTGGCGTAGCGGGGCGGCCAGCTGGGAGAGCGGGGCGCGTTTCTCGTGGTTGCGGAAGAAATCGTCCAGCGTCTGTTCGATCTGGCCCAGGCTGGACGCGATCTCGCGCGCGACCTGCTGGCGTGCGTCCCATTCGTGGGCGCGGCGGGCGGCCTCGAGTGCGCCGTCGGAGGCCTCGGGCAGCGATTCGCCGCGCAGGATGGCCTCGAAGCGGGCGACGCAGGAGCGGCCCTGCTCGGCCAGCTCGCTGTCGGCGATACCGCCCTCGATGCTCAGCTCGGCGAGCAGCAGCGCGGTGGCGACCTCGACGCGCAGCGCCTCGTCGTTGCGGCCGACCGGATCCTCGCGCAGCCACTGCGACAGGCGCGACGTTCCGGCGAGCAGGGCCTGCAGCGCGGGGCGGCCGAGACGCTCGCAGGTCGCGGCGATGCCGGCGATGCGGCTGTCGAAGTCCTGCAGCGCGGCGGCCTGGCCGTTGCCGAAGTTGTCCCAGTCCTGCTTGGCCGCGGAGAGGTCGGTGCGTAGCTGGCGCAGCAGTGGCCCGAGCGGGACGTCGGTGATGATCTCGCCCGGATCGGCCCACCAGGCGTCCAGTTCCCAGGCCTCGCGGACCTGGCGCTGGGCCGGCGTGCGCACGGGGGCCTGGCCGATCTCGAACAGCAGGTCGCGGATCAGCCGCTCCGGGATGCGGTGCGAGGTGCTGGCCTGGTGGCGCACCTCGCGCGCGAGTCCCGTGCACAGCTGCTTGATGCGCATCTCGGAGGCCGGCAGGTCCTGGTGCACGAGGGCGTCGAAGAAGGCCTGGGCGACGCGCCACAGCGTGTAGAACGCCGGGCCGGACTGCAGGGCCTCGAGCGCGACGGCGGCGTCGCGCATCGCCTCCGGGCCGCTGCGGTCGGACGGGTTGCGCAGCCACTGCAGCAACCCGCGTTCGAGCGCGGCACGGGCGCGGCGCAGGCATTCCTCGCCTTCCGGCGTGCCGGGGCGCGGTGCGTTGCGCAGCTTGCGCCGCGGCAGGCGGCGGCTGGTGTCGGGGAAGAACAGGTCGGCGGCCGAGACCTCTTCCTGGCCGCTGGCCAGCGCGATGTCGCGGTACAGCGCGAACAGGCGCAGCGGCTGGTCGCGGTGGCCGCTGACGAGCTCGCCAAGGTAGTTGGCGATGGCCGAGCAGCCGCGCCGGCCGAGCGCGATGTTGCCGGCGTCGGCCGGGCGGGTGCCGTCGATCATCGCGCCGAGCAGCGCGTCGAGCGTGTCGGCGAACTGGCACAGCCCGTCGAGCCCGATGATCGACAGGGCGCCGCGCGCCTGGTGCAGGTGCGACCGGGCGAACTGGAGCTGGTCGGCCTGGTCGGGTTCGGCTTCGGCTCGCCCCAGGGCTTCGGCCGCCTGGGTCAGGGCCTGGTCGAGTTCGCCTCGGACCCAGCTGAGCGGGCCGATGTCCAGTTCGTGCGCGTGCGTCATGTGCTTGCCCTGATCAGACCTTGAAGCCGGACACGGAGCCTTTCAGTTCGATGGCGAGGTCGGCCAGCTGGCCGACCGACACGGCGGTCTGCTGCGTGCCGCGCGTCGTCTGGTCGGTAATGGCCAGAATGTCCTTCATCGTGCTGGCCACGCGGCCGGCGGTGGCCGCCTGTTCCTGGATGTCGCCCGAGATCTGTTCGATCAGCTCGGCCGTCTCGGTCGAGACGCGCTCGATCTCGGCCAGCACCTGGCCGGCGGCGTCGGTCAGCTGCGCCCCCTCGACCACGTCGCGGGTCGCGCTTTCCATGGCCGCCACGGCGTCCTTGGTGTCGGTCTGGATCGACTTCACGATCGACGCGATCTGCTTGGTCGCCTCGGCCGAGCGTTCGGCCAGTCGCTGCACCTCTTCCGCAACCACGGTGAAGCCCCGGCCCGCCTCGCCGGCCGAGGCCGCCTGGATGGCGGCGTTGAGCGCCAGCACGTTGGTCTGCTCGGTGATGTCCGAGATCAGTTCCACGATCTCGCCGATCTCCTGCGAGGATTCGCCGAGACGCTTGATCCGCTTCGAGGTCTCCTGGATCTGCTCGCGGATGTCGTTCATGCCGCGGATGGTGTCCTCCACCGCGGTCGTGCCCTTCTGCGCGGCATCGCGCGACTGGCGCGCCACCTGCGCCGACTGCAGCGCGCGCTCGGAGGACTGGATCATCGACTCGGCCATGCGCTCGACGGTGGCGCCGACCTCCTCGATCTCCTGCGACTGGCGCTGCGTGGCCTCGAGCAGCTCGCCCGAGATCTTCTGCGCGGACTCGGTCGCGGCCGTCACGCGGGTCGCCGCGTCGTTGATCCGGCGCACCAGCACCGAGAGCTCCTCGATGGTGTAGTTCACCGAGTCGGCGATGGCGCCGGTGATGTCCTCCGACACCGTGGCGCGGATGGTCAGGTCACCGTCGGCGAGGTCGCCCATCTCGTTCATCAGGCGGAGAATCGCCTGCTGGGCGAGGTTGCGTTCGTCCTGCGCTTCCTGGCGCTGGCGTTCGGCTTCGGCGCGGCGCCGCGAGAGGTCGGCGTTGTACGCCTTCACGATCGATGCGATCACGGCCAGCGCCAGCAGGCTGGTGGCGATGATGCCGGCGATCAGCGGGTCGAAGCCGCCGTAGGCCTTGTCGAACGCGGCCGACACCGAGCGGGTGTCCTCCAGCAGGGCCGGCGAGGCGCGGAACATGCGGATGCCGGTCTGCTTGGCCTGAGCCAGGTTCTGCAGGTTCTCGTTGATGCGCCCGATGGCCGCCATCGTCTCCTCGGCGTACCACTCGAGGTCACGCAGGCGCTGCTGCGTGGCCGGCTCGCCGGCCGACAGCTGCAGCAGTTCGGCGATGGTGTTGTTGAACGCCTTCGGGTCCTGCGTCAGCTGGTAGGCCGCTTCCGGGTCGATGGTCTCGCTCGCCATCAGCGAGTTGGCGTTCTTCGCGATCCGCTGCGTGATCACGACGGCGTTGTTCGCGAGCGCGATCTCGCGGATCGACGCGTTGCCTTCGGACTTGAGGCGCGCGATGGCCTGCGTCAGGTCGAACAGCAGCGGGTGGAAGGCGTTGATCATCGTGACCGAGCGGTCGAGCGTCGTGATGCTGCTCTCGCCCTCGATCAGCCACTGCACGTCCTGCTCGATCGGGCGCCAGCGTTCCTGCAGCGCCGCCAGCGCCGGCTGCACGGCCTCGGGACTGGCCGGCACGCGACGGTTGCCGAGCGAGCCGCCCTTGCGCAGCGTGTCGAGCACGTAGGTGAAGCGCTGCGAGGCGGTGCGCAGCTCGGTGAAGGCGTCGCGGTCGCCCTGGATGCCGCGCTGGGCGGCCTTGGCGATCTGCTGCGAGAGCGTCTGCAGCTCACCGGCCGAGGCCACGTAGATCGTGGCGTTGGCCGACTGGCGGTTCTGCAGCGCGATCAGGATGCCGATGCACACCACGAGCAGGCCGAACAGCACGAAGTGCTTCCTCATCCGCTCCGCGACGGTGCGGTCGTCCTGCGGGGCGCCCGTGCTTCGGGCGGCGGTCGTCGCGCCGGTCTCGAGAACGGTTTCTTCGGAAGTGTCGGCGTCTTTTTTCTTCTTCGCGCCGCCCAGAGAGAGGACTGAAAGGTTGAATCCCATTTTTTTGCTCCGCAGCGAGGAAGTTCTTCGGTTCTTGTCGGATGTCTCAGGTGGCGAGGATCCCGGCCTCGAGGAAGGCCGGGTTGCGGGTCAGGGCCGCGACGTCGAGCTTGAGCCAGCGGTGTCCCTGCACGTCGCACAGGATGGACTCGACCCACGGACGGTCGTCGGTCACGTCCTCACGGGTGAATTCCTCCGGGCTGCGCAGGCCGGTGGCGCGCGAGAACAGCAGCGCCATGCCCGAGCCGTGGCGCGCGCCGACGAGCAGGATGCGCGCGCTGCCGCCGGTGGCGATGGCCTCGCCGGAGTGGAACAGCGAGAAGTCGACGACGCCGCACAGGTTGCCGCGGACGTTGACGAGGCCGCGGTACCACGGCTGCGTCAGCGGCACGGGCGCGACCGGCGGCACCGGCAGCACCTCGCCGGTGTCGGCGAGATCGACGACCCAGTTCTCGGTCGGGGTCTGCAGGCCGAGCAGCGTCCGGTGCTCGCCCTCGCGGGATTCCGCGAGGCGCCGGGCGAGGCTCTCCTGGAACTCGCGCAGGCTGACGCGCCGTGCCATTCGATCAGCCCAGGCCCTTGATGCGGGACAGCAGCTCGGCGTGGTCGATGGGCTTCACGAGGTAGTCGTGCGCGCCCTGACGCATGCCCCAGATGCGGTCGGTTTCCTGTCCCTTGGTGGTGCAGATGATGATGGGGATCGAGCGCGTGGCTTCGTCGCGCGAGATCGTGCGCGTGGCCTGGTAACCGTTCATGCCCGGCATGACGACGTCCATCAGGATCAGGTCCGGCATGTCCGACTTGGCCTTGATGATGGCCTCTTCGCCGTTCTCGGCGGTGATCACCTCGTAGCCGTTGGAGGTGAGCACCTCGGTCAGGGCGAAGCGTTCGGTCGGCGAGTCATCTACGACGAGGATCTTCTTGATCGGCATTTTTATCTTCCCACTGCAGTGTTCAATTGGCGTGCTTCTGGCCAGCGTGCTGCGCGACGGTCTTGAGCAGGCTGTCCTTGGTGAAGGGTTTGGTGAGGTACTCGTCGGAGCCGGCCATGCGGCCGCGGGCGCGGTCGAACAGCCCGTCCTTGGAGGAAAGCATGATGACGGGAGTGGAAGCGAAGTGGGCGTTGCGCTTGATCAGCGCGCAGGTCTGGTAGCCATCCAGGCGCGGCATCATGATGTCCATGAAGATCACGTCGGGCTGGTGATCGGCGATCTTCGCGAGCGCGTCGAATCCGTCCTCGGCCAGTACGACCTCGCAGCCTGCCTGACCCAGGAAGATCTCCGCGCTGCGCCGAATGGTGTTGCTGTCGTCGATGACCATTACCCGCAGGCCGGTCAGATCCATGAACTCATTCCTCACTGCATCCTTTCGAATTCTGGCTGGGCGGGGCGCAGCCCGGGTGCCGGGTTCCCGCGACTATGCTGCATAAATCCGGTGGTCGCAATGCCCATGTGCTATGCCGCGGTGCGCCGTGGTGCGAATTCGCAACGCGCTCAGATCTCGACCATCTCGAAGTCTTCCTTGCGGGCCTGGCACTCGGGGCACGTCCAGTTCGGCGGCACGTCCTCCCAGCGCGTGCCGGGGGGAATGCCCTCGTCGGGCAGCCCGAGGGCCTCGTCGTAGATGAAGCCGCAGATCAGGCACATGTACTTCTTGTACTCGGGGTTGCTCATCAGTCCGGGTGCTCCCTGGGGTTTGACGGTAGAATCCGGGCCATCTTACCGTATTTTCCAGCCCCCGCCAGCGCACCCGGAACCGTGCCGGAACGCGCCGGGCCACGGGGTTTTCCGGAGTTCCCGCATGACCCAGAAGATCAGCCGGGGCCTGTACCTGGTCACCCCCGATTGCCGTGACACGGGCGAGCTCCTCGCCGGCCTGCAGCACGCGCTCGGCGGTCACCCGGCCCTCGTCCAGTACCGCAACAAGCTCGCCGGCGACGAGGCCCGGCGCGAGCAGGCGGCCGCGGCCGCCGCGCTGGCCCACGAGGCCGGCTCGCTGTTCATCGTCAACGACAGCGTCGAGCTGGCGCTCGACGTGTCCGCCGACGGTGTGCACATCGGCCGCGACGACGGCGACGTGGCCGCCGTGCGCGCCGCCATCGGCCCCGGCCGCATCCTCGGCGTGTCGTGCTACGACGAGTGGGATCGCGCCGTGCAGGCCGTGGCGGCCGGCGCCGACTACGTCGCCTTCGGCGCGATGTTCCCGTCCTCGGTCAAGCCCGACGCCGTGCGCGCGCCGCTCGAGCTGGTGCGTCGCGCCAAGGCCGAGCTGGGCGTGCCCGTGTGCTGCATCGGCGGCATCACGCTCGACAATGCCCCCGAACTGGTCGAGGCCGGTGCCGACATGCTGGCGGTGATCTCGGACGTGTTCCGCGCGCCCGATCCGGCCGCGCGCGCCGCCGCGATCCAGGCCCTGTACGAATGAACCCGCGAGCAGGAAGAACATGAGCAACCAGAGTCTTTTCGAGCGCGCCCAGCGCACCATCCCCGGCGGCGTCAATTCCCCCGTGCGGGCGTTCCGGTCCGTCGGCGGCACGCCGCGCTTCATCGAGCGCGCCGAGGGCGCACGCGTGTGGGACGCCGAGGGCAAGGCCTACATCGACTACGTCGGTTCCTGGGGCCCGGCCATCGCCGGTCACGCCCATCCGGCCATCGTCGAGGCCGTGCGCGAGGCCGCGCTGCGCGGTCTGTCCTTCGGCGCGCCGACCGAGGCCGAGATCGAGATGGCCGAGGCCTTGTGCGCGCGGCTGCCGTCGGTCGAGATGGTGCGGCTCGTCAGCTCCGGCACCGAGGCCACGATGAGCGCGATCCGGCTCGCGCGCGGCTTCACCGGGCGTGACGCCATCATCAAGTTCGAGGGCTGTTACCACGGCCACGCCGACAGCCTGCTCGTGAAGGCCGGCTCCGGCCTGCTGACCTTCGGCAACCCGTCCTCGGGCGGCGTGCCGGCGGACTTCGCGAAGCACACCATCGTCCTCGACTACAACGACCTCGACGGCGTCGAGCAGGTGTTCAGGGCGCGCGGCGACGAGATCGCCGCGATCATCGTGGAGCCGGTGGCCGGCAACATGAACCTCATCCGGCCGAAGCCCGGCTTCCTCGAAGGCCTGCGCGCGCTGTGCACGCAGTACGGCGCGGTGCTGATCTTCGACGAGGTCATGACCGGCTTCCGCGTCGGTCCGCAGGGCGTGCAGGGCCGCACCGGCGTCACGCCGGACCTGACGACGCTGGGCAAGGTCATCGGCGGCGGCATGCCGGTGGGCGCCTTTGGCGGCCGCCGCGACATCATGGAGTGCATCGCGCCGCTCGGCAGCGTCTACCAGGCCGGCACGCTGTCGGGCAGTCCGGTGGCGGTCGCCGCGGGGCTGGCCTCGCTGCGCATCCTCGACGAACCGGGCTTCTACGAGCGGCTGGAGGCGACGGCGGAGCGCCTCGTGTCGGGCCTTCAGGCGGCGGCCGCCGAAGCCGGCGTGCGTTTCCGCGCCGACAGCATAGGCGGCATGTTCGGCGTGTATTTCGCGGATGCGGTGCCGGCGTCCTACGCCGAGGTCACGGCCTGCGACAAGGATACGTTCAACCGCTTCTTCCACGCGATGCTGGAGGCCGGACACTACTTCGCGCCGTCGGCCTTCGAGGCCGGCTTCGTGTCGATCGCGCACACCGACGCGGACATCGACGCGACGATCGCGGCCGCGCGCGAGGTGTTCGCCGCGCTGCGCTGAGCGCGGAGGCGCCGTGGCGCCGCCGGGCTAGAGCAGGAACAGCGTCGCCAGCCCGAGGAAGATGAAGAAGCCGCCGGAGTCGGTCAGGCTGGTGATCATGACCGAGCTGCCCAGCGCCGGGTCCTTGCCCATGCGCATGCGCATCATCGGGATGATGACGCCGGCGCTGGCGGCCAGCAGCAGGTTCAGCGTCATCGCGCTGGTCATCACGGCGCCGAGCTGCCAGCTGCCGTACAGCCACCACGCCATGCCGCCGAGGAAGCCGCCCCACACGACGCCGTTGAACAGCGCCACGCCCATCTCCTTGCGCAGCAGGCGGCGCATCGCGCTCTGTTCGACCTGACCCATCGCGATCGCGCGCACGATCATCGTGATGGTCTGGTTGCCGGAGTTGCCGCCGATGCCCGCGACGATGGGCATCAGCGCGGCCAGCGCGACGAGCCGCTCGATCGAGCTCTCGAACAGGCCGATCACGCGCGAGGCGATGATGGCCGTGACCATGTTGATGGCCAGCCATGCCCAGCGGTTCTTCACCGAGTCCCACACCGAGGCGAAGATGTCCTCCTCCTCGCGCAGGCCGGCGTTGCTGAGGATCTCCTGGTCCGATTCCTCGCGGATGTAGTCCACGACGTCGGCCACGGTCAGGCGGCCGATGACGCGCTTCTCCGAATCGATGACCGGCGCCGAGACGAGGTCGTAGCGCTCGAAGGCCTGGGCCGCGTCGCTGGCGTCGTCCTCGGGCACGAAGCTGATCACCGGCTCGGTGCCCATGACCTCCGACACCTCCATCTCCGGATCGTGGGTCAGCAGGTTCTGCAGTGTCAGGATGCCGCGCAGGTGGTCGTCGCGGTCGACGACGAACAGCTTGTCGGTGTGGTCGGGCAGCTCGTCGAAGCGGCGCAGGTAGCGCAGCACCACCTCCAGCGTGACGTCCTCGCGCACCGTCACCATGTCGAAGTCCATCAGCGCGCCGACCGTGTCCTCGGGGTAGGACATGGCCGCGCGCAGCTGCTCGCGGCCCTCGGTGTCGAGTGACTGATAGACGTCCTGGATGACCTCGGGCGGCAGGTCGGGCGCGAGGTCGGCGAGCTCGTCCGCGTCCAGGCTCTCGGCCGCGGCCTTGAGCTCGTCCGGGTCCATGGTCTCGATCAGCGACTCGCGCACGGCGTCCGAGACCTCGAGCAGGATCTCGCCGTCGCGCTCGGCCTTGACCAGGTTCCAGACGAAGAGGCGATCCTCCAGCGGCAGCGCCTCGAGCACGAAGGCGATGTCCGCCGGGTGCATGCCCTCGAGCAGGTCCTGCAGCTCGTTCAGGTGCTCGTGGTGCATCGTCCCCTCGACCGCGTCCTGCTGGCGGTGGGCCAGTTCCTCGACGAGGCGGTGGCGCGCGAGCAGCTCCTGCACCGCGCGCAGATGCTGCTGAACGTCGTCGGGAGAATGCTGTTGCTCTTCAGCGGACATGGAGGTTCTCGGCGCGGGCTGGGAGGCGGGGCGGCTGCAGGCGCAATTTTACGGGCTTGTGCGCCGCGACGCGAACGCGACGTGCGCCGCGCCCTCAGTCCGGGATGCGCGTGTAGATCATGCGGGCCCGCACGCGCTCGGCCTGGGCGGCCAGGCGCGGGCCGAAGGATTCCGCGTAGTGCCGCGGATTGGGCAGCATGACCGCCATCTGCGTGGCCTCCACCGGCCCCAGCCGGTCGGCCGAGAGGCCGTAGTGGTGCAGCGCGCCGGCCTCGGCGCCGAAGATGCCATCGCCCCATTCGACGACGTTCAGATACACCTCGAGGATGCGCCGCTTGCTCCAGGTCGCCTCGATCATCAGCGCGATCACGGTCTCCTGCGCCTTGCGCACGTAGCTGCGTGTCGGCGACAGGAACAGGTTCTTCGCCAGCTGCTGCGTGATCGTCGAGCCGCCCGCGACGCGGCCTCCGCGTTCGCGGTTGCGTTCGATGGCGCGCTGGATGCCGGTCCAGTCCACGCCGTAGTGATCCATGAAGCGGTCGTCCTCGGCCGCGACGACCGCGCGCTTGAGGTGCGGCGAGATGCGTTCGTATGGCACCCAGCGGTGCGCCAGCCGTGCTTTCGGGCCCTGTTCGCGCAGGGCGTCGAGCCGGATGCGCATGAAGCTCGTCATCGCCGGATCATGGTCGCGCCACCACCACACGTGCGCGAAATACCAGCCCTGCACCAGGGCCAGCGCCAGCAGCAGGGCGCCGGTCAGCCACGCCAGCCGGCGCAGCAGCGGGCGTCTCATGGCGCGTCGATCTGCGCCCGCAGCGCCTGCAGCACCGGGGCAGTGGCAGGACGCACGCCGCGCCACAGCAGGAAGCTCTCGGCCGCCTGTTCGACCAGCATGCCCAGTCCGTCGGCCAGGCGCGCCGCGCCGGCCGCGCGTGCGGCGGCGAGGAAGGCCGTGTCGCCGCGCCCGTACATCATGTCGTAGGCCAGCGCGTTCGGCGCGTAGACGCCCTCGGGCAGCGGCGGGGCCTCGTCGGTGAGGCTGGCGGCCGTGGCGTTGATGACGAGGTCGAAGGCACGCCC
>Ga0182792_1000498_pt1 | contig 36429 bp, 26 predicted proteins | sample Passage237B_FD_130497 | JGI IMG/M metagenome (GOLD analysis project Ga0182792, IMG submission 130497) | Cellulose adapted compost microbial communities from Newby Island Compost Facility, Milpitas, CA, USA - Passage2 37B (version 2) (version 2) ...
GCAGGACCACCGCCACAGACTACAACCCCGACCTTTTCAGTAATCGGGGTCGACAGGGTCTCCTGCAGAGCCTGACTTTGGGTATTTCTGTCTGACATGCCCGGAATTTATAGCAGGGGCATTCCAGGCAGTTGTCATTTTGACTGAGAGGCGTTGTCAATTAGGAACTTTTTGTTCGTCTTCTACGGGGTGGAACTGGCGACGGTACTGGCCTGGGGTCATCCCCATGACTTTGCGGAAGGAACGTGAAAAGTTGCTCTTATCGGTGTAGCCGACTTCGTAGGCGATGCGGGTGACATCCAGTCGGCCGATCTTCAGCAGGCTGCTGGCACGCTCGATCCGCATATTGGTCAGGAAATCCGCAATCGACATCCCCATGGATCGCTGAAATATGCGGCTCAGGTACTTGGGATGGCAGTTGAGTCTCCTGGCGATGGAGGACAGCGTCAGAGGATGGTCCAGATAGGTGGCGATGAGCCGGGTAGCCTGGACGACGAGTCGGGGCGGGCCGTCCATGGCGATGCGGGCTTCCTTGGCCCGGTTGTGAGGGTGATAGCAGTCTGCAGGCAGCCCCAGCCCATCGAGCATCATGACGATGGTCTCGCAGAGCTTATCCAGCCTGGCCTGATAGATAGAGAGTTCACTGGCAGAGATAACGGGAACTTTCTTGAGGGCTTCCAGAGCCTCGGCTTTATCGAGACGGTGTTCCTGACAGATCGACATCAGCCTCTCTTCCAGACCCTTCTGATGCTCCTGAAGCACCACCGAGCCATAGTAGAAGATTCCCAGGATCTGCTGTCGGTACACCAGAGGCTGGCAGATATCGGTGAGCCCGAGATGACATTGGCCGATGTTGCGCCCGTTGAGCTGTCGAACACGGCGGTTGGCCAGATATTTGTTGATGGAGCACGCAGGCAGTCCGCGGCTGGTACGCACATGACTCTTGGCCCAGAGGCAGAAGGGACCGGTGTGCATGCGCATGTCATCAGGCAGCCAGAGTTCCGGGTGGTCATACGTCACACCCACCAGATCTTCAAAGCTGATGGCCAGGGCACCGGCGGCTTCGGTGATCTGCATCAGAAAGGCCAGACAGGAAACCTTTTCCTGCCCGATAGCTTTCCCTTCAACTTTGAGCTTGATGGGTGGTGATTGCATGGCTCAACCTGAATTGCGTCATAAACATCATAGCGGGCCAGTGGCTCGCAGGCATGTGCTGGGATTGCCCCATGCCTGGTACAGGCAGTGATCACGCATTAAGAAAGGTATTTCCTGGCTTCAGGTCATATCTTTCTTGACTTCTCATCTTGATAGTGTAAAAATGACACTAACAAGACGGGAGATCCATCATGAATGGGCTGCAGGACGTGTACCGGGTGAATATGGCACTGCTGACTGATCTCTACCAGCTGACCATGGCTCAGGGCTACTGGAAGCTGGGCAAAGCTGACGAGGAAGCGGTGTTTCACCTGTACTTCCGCAAAGCTCCCTTTGCAGGCGGCTACACCATCGCGGCTGGCCTCGGGTATGTGATGGATTATCTGAGCAGCCTGCGATTTACTTCAGATGATGTGGCTTACCTTGCCACGCTGACCGGGAACGACGGAAAGCCGCTGTTTCAGCAGGATTTCCTTGATGCACTGCTGAACATGTCCTTCGCCTGCGATGTGGACGCCATCCCCGAAGGCACGGCGGTCTTTCCCAATGAGCCTCTGGTGCGCGTGAGCGGACCGATCCTGCAGTGCCAGATTGTTGAGAGCCTGCTGCTGAACATCGTCAACTTCCAGACACTCATCGCGACCAAAGCTGCCCGCATCACACAGGTGGCAGGGGATGAGCCTGTGCTGGAGTTTGGGCTGCGTCGTGCTCAGGGCATTGATGGGGCGCTGGCCGCCAGCCGGGCTGCGTACATCGGCGGCGTCGCTGCCACCTCCAATGTGCTGGCCGGGAAGCTCTTTGGCATTCCAGTCAAGGGAACACACGCTCATAGCTGGGTGATGAGCTTCGATACAGAAATGCAGGCATTTGAGGGATACGCCCAGGCCATCCCCAATAACTGCGTGTTTCTAGTTGACACTTACGACACACTCGAAGGCGTGCGAAACGCCATCGCGATCGGCCAGAAGCTTCAGGAGACAGGTCATCGCATGGTGGGCATCCGTCTGGACTCGGGTGACCTTGCCTACCTGTCCATCGAAACCCGCAAACTGCTGGACGAAGCGGGATTTGAAGATGCACAGATCGTTGCCAGTAATGATCTGGATGAAAACATTATCGAAAACCTCAAGCACCAGGGCGCCAGGATTAACGTCTGGGGTGTGGGAACCCGACTGGTGACCGCCGACAGTCAGCCTGCCCTTGGAGGCGTCTACAAGCTCGGGGCGATCCGCAGCAGAAAGGACGATGCCTGGCAGATGCGGATCAAGCTATCCGAGCAGGCCGTCAAGACCAGCATCCCGGGGATGCAGCAGGTGCGTCGGTTCTTCTCCGATCAGGGCTGGATCGGCGACATGATCTACGACCAGGCTGTGCTGGGCCCGCCTGACAGCGGCCATACGACCACCATCATTGATCCAGGCGACGCCACCCGCATGAAGCAGGTTCCTGCAGGCAGTGCGTATGAGGATCTGCTTGTCCCGATCTTCCGTCAGGGGCGATGTGTGTACGACAGGCCGGCGCTTGCTGATATTCGTCAGCGCACACAGCAACAATTGAAAGCATTGCATCCGACGATTCGTCGACTGCTCAACCCGCATGAGTACCCGGTGGGGCTGGAACCCCGTCTGCATGGTCTGCGGATGGACATGATGTTTGATGCCCATGGCATCACGCTTTCAGAGCGATGAATCACGTGTGAATCAACACGAGGGAGATCGATCATGAAGCTTTTGAAAGTTGGCGCTGCGGTCTTGAACCAGACACCGCTGGACTGGGCTAATAACCGCGCCAATATGATCGCGGCCATTGAGCAGGCCAGGTTACAGAGCGTAAGTATTCTGTGCCTGCCTGAATTGTGCATTACAGGCTATGGGTGTGAAGATGCCTTCCACGCCGCAGGCCTCCGGAGAATGGCGCAGCGTGTTCTGATGGAACTGCTGCCATTGACGAAGGGGATGGTGGTCACACTGGGGCTGCCCATACGTCATCAACATGGGCTTTATAACGCCGTGGCCGTGGTGGTGGATGGACGCATCGCGGGCTTCGTAGCCAAGCGTCATCTGGCTGGCGACGGGCTTCATTACGAGCCTCGCTGGTTCAAGGCCTGGCCTGAAGTCGTGCGCAGTGAAATCGAACTCAATGGCCAGCGCTATCCCTTCGGGGATATTCATTTTGATGTCAGTGGCATCCGCATCGGACTGGAGATCTGTGAGGATGCCTGGGTCGCGCAGCGGCCGGGCGGAAGCATGGCCAGGCGGGGGATCGACGTCATCCTCAATCCCTCGGCCAGTCACTTTGCCTTCGACAAGTTGGAGACGCGCAAGCGGTTTGTCATCGAGGGCTCACGCGCCTTTGGATGTACCTATATCTACAGCAACTTCCTGGGCAACGAAGCTGGCCGAGTGATCTACGATGGCGGCGCAATGATTGCATCCGGTGGTCAGCTCATGGCCATGGGGCCACGTCTGGCCATGGATCTGGCCCGCATCACGACTTGCGTGGTGGATGTCGATCAGACCCGTATGAATCAGATGCGGACCACGAGTTTTGTGCCACGGGTAGGAGATGATCCGCAGTGTGTGGCTGTTGATTTTCAATGGCCTGTCTGCTCCCCCGAGCTGCAGATGATTGAGATTGGTGCGTGGGAAAAAAGCGATCATCACCGTGAGGAGGAATTCACCCGGGCCATCACGCTGGCGCTGCTGGACTACATGCGAAAGAGCCGGTCGCACGGCTTTGTGGTTTCGCTGTCAGGTGGAGCTGATTCCGCAGCGGTGACCTGCCTCGTGAGACTGATGGTTCAGCGGGCTCTGCAGGAACTTGGCGTTGAAGGATTGCGTCAGCGTCTGCATTACCTGACAGGGCCAGCAACAGATGATGCTGACGCATGGACAGAGCGTCTGCTGACCTGTGTCTATCAGGCCACGGCCAATAGCTCTCAGACCACGCTCCACGCTGCCCAGTCACTTGCTCAGGCCATCGGTGCTAGGTTCCATCATTTTGATGTTGAGCCCCTGGTTGAGGGCTATGTGAACATAGTGGAGCAGAGCATCGGCCGCGCTTTGAGCTGGGAGAGGGATGATATCACCCTCCAGAACATCCAGGCTCGCGTGCGAGCTCCGGGCTGCTGGATGCTGGCGAATTTGAACAACGCACTCCTGCTTGCCACGAGCAATCGCTCCGAAGCCGCAGTGGGCTATACCACCATGGATGGCGATACCTGTGGGGGACTCTCGCCAATTGGCGGTATCGACAAGGCATTCCTTCGCCAGTATCTGCGATGGCTGGAAACCACGGGCCCCCAGGATATAGGGCCGATTCCTGCGTTGTCGCTGGTCAATGCCCAGCAGCCCACAGCAGAGCTTCGGCCGGCCAGTGAGCATCAGACGGATGAAGCAGACCTGATGCCCTATGACCTGCTTGATGCGGTGGAGTCGGCTGCTATCGGTCGAAAGCAGACGCCCACCGAGGTGTACCAGTTGATGCGAGTTGAATTTCCGCAGTACACCGCGAATCAACTCATGCACTGGATCGATCGATTCTTCAGGCTCTGGTGTCGCAACCAGTGGAAGCGTGAACGCTACGCGCCCTCGTTCCACGTGGATGATCTGAATCTGGATCCGCGCAGCTGGTGTCGATTCCCGATTCTCTCGGGTGGATTTGAAGATGAACTCATGGAGTTGAAGACAGCAGGTGAGGGTTTGAAATGAAATACACCTACACCCATCCTCGGCCGAGCGTGACAGTGGACTGTGTGGTCTTTGGTCTGGATGAAGATGATCTGAAAGTCCTGCTCATCGAGCGAGACGTGGAGCCTTTCCAAGGGTGCTGGGCACTGCCTGGTGGATTTGTGCTGCCCGATGAATCGCTTGAGGATGCGGCCCGCCGTGAGCTGGCGGAAGAAACCGGGGCAAGAGATGTCTATCTGGAGCAGCTTTACACCTTTGGCAGGCCTGATCGTGATCCGCGCGATCGCGTCATCACCGTGGCGTATTACGCTCTGGTGAAGATGTCCAGTCACACCCTCCAGGCGGCGACAGATGCCCGCAATGTAGCGTGGTTTTCGCTCAACGATCTGCCCACTCTGGCATTCGACCACGATGAGATTCTGCAGATGGCGCATCAGCGGCTGGTGGGGAAGGTGCGCTATCAGCCGATCGGCTTTGAACTGCTGCCCGAGAAGTTCACACTGACCCAGTTGCAGCGGCTGTATGAGATTGTGCTGGATCGGCCGTTAGACAAGCGGAATTTCCGCAAGAAGATCCTGAGCATGAACATCCTCATGGAGACCGATGAAATCCAGCAGGATGTTGCCCATCGCGCTGCCCGCCTCTACAGGTTCGACCATGCCCGCTATCGCAAGCTGACGCGCGAAGGATTTAACTTTGAAATCTGAGGGCTGCTGATGCTCTGAAAGGGAATGTCATGAAAGCTCTGATCCTGGTTGATATACAGAACGATTTTCTGCCCCTCGCAGGCAGCGCACTGCCTGTTCCGGATGGCGATGCGATAATCAAGGTGGCCAATGCGGAAATGGCATCGGGCCACTACGAGGTGATTGTAGCCACGCAGGACTGGCACCCGGCCGATCATGGCTCCTTTGCATCACAGCATGCGGGGAAAAAGCCTGGCGATGTAATCACGCTGGCAGGTCTGCCACAGGTGCTCTGGCCTGATCACTGTGTTCAGAACACTGGCGGCGCGTTGTTCGCTGCAGGGCTGGATACACACCGCATTCATCAGGTCTTTCCCAAGGGAACCGATTTGAGCATCGACAGCTATTCGGGCTTCTATGACAATGATCACAGACAGGCTACCGGTCTTGGCGATTTTCTTCGCACTAAACAGGTGACGGATGTTGCAGTCCTGGGCCTGGCGACTGATTATTGCGTGAAATTCACCGCACTGGATGCGGTAACACTGGGATTCCGAACCACGCTTATCAGGCGAGGTGTTCGTGGGGTGGAACTTCGGCCCGGCGACTGTGAGCGGGCCATTGAGGCCATGCAGCAGGCCGGCGTGATCATCCAAGACTGAGATCAACAGTGAGTTCATTCATGCGCGAATCATCATCCGATCAATCACCCCTCTGGCAGGGGCGGTTTCTGCGAGTCGTTCAGGATAACGGCTGGGAGTATGTTCAACGCTGCCGATGCAGTGGTATTGTCGCCATCGTGGCGTTGACGCCTGCAGGTGAACTGCTGCTGGTGGAGCAGTATCGTCCACCTCTGCGTCGCAGCGTTATTGAAATCCCTGCAGGTCTGGCCGGTGACACGCAGGATTATGAAGGAGAACTGCTTGAGCAGGCCGCCCGAAGAGAGCTGCTCGAAGAAACAGGCTGGCAGGCCCACCGTTGGCAGAAGGCTTTCGAAGGTGCGGTCTCTGCAGGTTTGAGTGATGAGGTGGTGACTTTCTTCACCGCATCAGATCTGACCTGGGCTGGCCCTGCAGCAGGGGATGGCCAGGAGCAGATCACTGTCCATGCCATCCCTCTGGCACAGATCCACACATGGCTGGATCAACAGCACGCTTCGGGCAAAGCCATTGATTGCAAGGTCTACACTGCGCTGGAAATCTGCCGGCGTTATCAACTTGGATCCTTGGGCTAAAGCCTGATAAACGCTGCTCCAGAGTTTTAACGGTTGGCGGACTGAAGTTGTTTTTGGGGCAAGCGACCTGTCTGAACTCTTGAAGAGAAAGCAAAAGGTTACTTCTCAGTAGATAGCAGGCAGAGGGCATTTGCCCGGGGCGCGTTTAAGCGTTAGTCTGCCTCCCGCTTGTGGTGTAGAGGCTATCTAGATGTATACAAAACGACTGACTGACGGTTGGAAACACTATCGCGGTTCACTTGGGGGACCCTGGGAAATATGGCGCGAGCGTGTCTTCAATAACCACTTCAATGTCCCGTGGCATCCCGTCACGCTGCCGCACTGCTTTAACGCTTCGGATGCGGTGGATCCTGATGTTCCCTACTACCAGGGCCCGGGCTGGTACGCGACGGATCTGCAGAGCGAGAACCCCTATCCGGGCGGTCGAACGCTGCTTCACTTCGAAGGGGCAGGCCAGCGGACCGATGTCTACGTCTACACCCGCCATGTGGGATCACATGTCGGGGGATACGATGAATTCACCATCGATCTGACCGATCATCTGGAATATGGCTTCAACGCCGGGCAGGGCAAGGGGCTGCCTGTTGCGGTTCTATGTGACAACAGCCGCAATCTTCAGACCATTCCGTCGGACATCTCCGACTTCACGCTCTATGGCGGGCTCTATCGCCATGTGAATCTCGTCCACGTACCTGCAGTCTCGCTGCAGCAGGTGCATGTATCGACTCAGCTCAATGGCAATCTGAGCACTGCTTCACTGGAAGTCAGCGTTCGCCTGTATAACCCAAAGCATCTGGGCGACGCTTTGAATTTTGAGGTGCAGATTCATACTCCCTCTGGCCAGGTGGTGCATCAGACCACGGTACAGTCGGAGCCTTTCAGCGGTGAACGGGCGATTGCTTCCTTCACGCTCCAGAATCCTGAACTCTGGTCGCCTGATCAGCCGGCGTTGTATCAATGCACAGTCAAATTGACTTCGCCACATGGTCAGACGCAGCACACCGAACGATTCGGCGTGCGTCAGTTCATGTTTGAGCCTGGTGGGCCTTTCCATCTCAATGGCAGGCGACTGCTGCTGCGCGGGACGCATCGTCATGAGGATCACGCCGGTGTCGGCGCGGCCATGACCGATGAACTTACCCGCCGGGAAATGCAGCTGATCAAAGACATGGGCGCCAATTTCATCCGACTGGGACATTACCAGCAGTCGCGCCTGGTGCTCGATCTCTGCGATGAACTGGGCCTGCTGGTGTACGAGGAAATCCCCTGGTGTCGTGGCGGCCTGGGAGGTGAGAGCTATCGCCAGCAGTGTCGTGACATGCTCACCACGATGATCGAGCAGCATAAGAATCACCCGAGCATCATCATCTGGGGGCTGGGTAATGAAAACGACTGGCCGGCCGACTTTGAAACTTTCGACAAAGACGACATCCGCAACTTCATGGCCGAGCTGCATGAGCTCTCGCATAAGCTCGATCCGTCACGCGTGACGGGGATCCGTCGCTGCGACTTCTGCAAGGATGTGATCGATGTCTACTCGCCTTCGATCTGGGCAGGGTGGTATCGAGGCACCTATCCGGAATATCGAAAGTACCTCAAGGAACTGATGCAGCAGACCCGTCACTTCCTGCATCTGGAGTGGGGGGGCGACAACATTGCAGGCAGGCATGCGGAAAATCCGTACACTGGCCTGGATGAGATTCCCACCGGTCAGGGCGTGGATGAACGGGACGGCGACTACAAGCTCAGCGGCGGTCTGCCTCGCGTTTCCATGCTGGGTGACTGGTCTGAAAGCTACATCTGTGAACTGATGGACTGGCATCTGAGCACACAGGAATCCATGCCTTCACTCACGGGCGCAGTGCAGTGGGCCTTTAAGGATTTCGCCACGCCTGTGCGCCCGGACAACCCGATTCCGTTCATCAATGCCAAGGGCCTGGTTGAACGCGACCTGAAGCCCAAGGAAGCGTATTACGTGTTCCAGTCCTACTGGTCCACCAAGCTGATGATCCACATCCATGGTCATCATGCGCCCATTCGTTGGGGCAAAGCCGATGAACTTAAAGCCGTGCGCGTTTACTCGAACTGCCCGTCGGTGGAACTGTTTCTCAATGGCGAGTCGCAGGGAGTGCGTCAGCGCGACCTCAAGGCATTCCCCGCCACCGGCCTGCAGTGGAAGATGGTCTTCAAGCCGGGCGTGAATCGTCTTGAAGCTGTCGCGATGGTCGATGGGCAGCGCGTGGTGGATCAGCTTGATTTTGAATACCAGACTCAGCAATGGGATTCGCCCACGCATCTGAAGCTGACATCTGAGAAGCGCGAAGGGGGCAGGGTATGGGTTGGCGTGCAGGCATACGACGCTGCAGGCGTCCGCTGCCTGGATGCAACCAACGTGGTGCGATTCTCTCTCGCCGGTCAGGGCCGACTGCTGGACAATCAGGGAACTGTTCGAGGCAGCCGATGCATCCAGCTTTCCAACGGCAGGGCAGGGATCGAAGTCGAAGCCGACTCGCAAGGCCCGACGATCATCAGCGTAACCAGTGATGCCCTCAAGGGAGACTGGCTCCAGCTGGTTTGATTCACGCTTTTGTTTACAGGCAAGTAGATCGTAAAAGCCCCCGAAATGGGGGCTTTTTCATGATGTAGTCTCATGCACTATCTCTGAGGTGACTGCACCGTTGCAGGCCAGCCTTGCATCAGCAGAAGATTGAGCCCATGGGGTTACAGATTTTCCCTGTTTTATTGCCTGAAAGCTGCGGTTGAAGGAGCCAGTCGCAGCTGAATTGTCGGACATGTCAATAATTTGCATGTAGCTGGCCACAATTTCCATGGTTCAGGAGGGGCTAAATGTCAATTATGGCATTAAGAAGCCGGGGTGTCGGGATGAATCACGCAACTTTCCATGAGCAGATACACAGGGCTTGGCATTGAGCATACTTAAAACCCTGTTTATGCCAGTCGGACATAAAGAATTGCCCGGATTATGGCAACCATGGGAAGTGAGGATTCATTCTGAGCGTTGTTGAATCATTTGTGTTGCCGGAATTCATTTCTTTGACGGTCTTTGATTGGCAAATGCCAGAAGGACACCTCTCCATGAATCACATCTTTACGAGGCCCGGCTCTATCGGTTCATCAGCTGACGCTTTCCTGTCCCGCACCCGAAAGTATGGTGGTTTCACACTCATTGAGCTGCTGGTCGTGATCTCGATCATCGGCGTGCTTGTCGCGCTGCTGCTGCCGGCGCTCAAATCGGCCAGACAGCGGGCGGTGACCATTCGATGCGCCGCTAACGTCAAGCAGATAGGTATGGCGCTGAGCATGTATGCCAATGACTGGAAAATGTATATCCCGGTGAGCATGGACCACACCAACCTTGCGCCCGGGGTTACCAGCCCGCCTTATTCGGAAAACCATTGGGTCATCAAGCTGTTGCCTTACATGAACACCAGTGCCAAGCCTGGGAACATTGTCACCAGGACGCCAGGCACGGAATGGTGGTTTTGTGACACACTCCGCAGGCCAGGCGATTCATACAACTACCCCAATTACGCCATCAATGGGACCATTGCCGGTGTCATGAAGACTGATGAGACTTCCCCCACAGGTTGGAACTGGACCAACACGAATGCTAATCCGGATATCGGGACGGTGGCTAAGCAGATCACGCGTATCCGTAAGCCATCCCGGTCCATGCAGGTGGCGGAAATTCAGGTGTCGTCCACCAACATGGAATACATCGGCAGGTTGGTCAGTGGCAGCTCCTATCAGACGGTCACTTTCAGCCACCAGAATACGACCAATCTGCTTTTCTTCGACTCCCACGTGGCAAATATGCGTGACCCTGGGCCGGGGCAGGCGCTGGATATTGCTCATCGTGGCAACGAAACCACACGTGCCTTGTGGGAATAACACTGCCGACTGCGGATCGCATGTAACAACTCATTCTGGCTGAGCATGTTCCTGACATGCAACGCGCAATCTTCAGCAGGGAAACGGAATGTTCAGATATTTGGGCAGCGGGTCGCAGTGGACTGGATTATTCGCCGTCCTGATGCTTATTGCCATTAACGTCAGCCCGCTGTTGGCAGCTCAGGTGGTCACAGAGCTGGATATCAAACCCGACACCTGCTACGAGCTTAAATTCGAAGTCAGTGGACTGAGTAAGCAGGCCCAGGCCACTATTCACATGTCCGACGCTCAAGGCCTGCTTCACTACGACGGCGTCCGGACAGGCCAGGATTACATCCTCACGCCCGATCAGCAGGCGTATCACTTTGGTTTTCTCTCAAGTCAGTATGCCGCCAGGCTGAAGCTGATCGTTTCGGATGATCGTGCAAAGATCAGTCAGGTTGAACTGAAAGAGGCCAAGCCTCAGGCGATGGTCCTCAACGGCGACCTGTCACTGCCAAGCTTCATTGGCTGGCCCCAGCGCAGCAACTGGATTGAACGAGCCACCCATAAGGATCTGCCTGCGATCCGCGTCAACACCAATGGCTACGCGCTGAGCGAGTTTATCCCGGTTCAAGGCGGAGCAGGCTATCGCATCCAGGGCTGGCCCAGTGCAGCGGTCATGCTGGCGTACGACAAGAACAAGCGATTCATCGCTAAGGTTCCCAACGTTTATCGTGTAAATCCGCCTTTCACGGCGCCGACTGATGCTGCTTATTTCCGCATCCTGCTTCAGACGGGACACAGCCACATCCCTGCCTATGCGACGGTTCACGCGGGGCGGCTGTCCTTAATGCAGGTGATCGACCCGCCTGCGAAGAAAGAGCAGTCTTCTTCAGCAGCCAAATCCAAACCCTTCATGGAAATCATTCTTGCGCCAGGGAGTGATGGTCGGGAAGAAACGGCTGCCCGTGAACTGCAGCACTGGATATTTCGAATCACCAGTGCGCTGCCTCCTGTTCTTGCGGAACCCTCGCGGGAAAATCGTCTAAGGGTATTCGTCGGCAGCGCCTTTGCAGAAGAATTCCAGGCAGATCTGAAAGCTCTTGCGGACAGCGATGGTTACGCTGTTCGTCGGAAGGGCAAGAATATCTATGTGTTTGGCCACAGGTCGCGTGGCACGCTTTACGGCGTGCATGCTTTGCTGGAGAAGAACTCGGACATCATCTGGCCTCGTCCCAATCCCATGATGGAGGTGGTCTACTCCACGCGCGATACGCTGGATTTTTCAAACGCCGATTTCATCTCCAGGCCAGCGTTCTGGGGACGCTACATCAGCAATTCCTACGGGGGCGGGAACAAGTATGAGTTCCAGCGCTGGTTCGCTCGCAATGGCATCAATTCTGCTCAGTCGATTCATACGGGCTTTGACTACGTGGAGTGGATGTTCGGATCGGAAGTGGGCTACAACGGCAGCTTTCTGTCGTGGTCCGGCGCGAACGAATCCACGCCTGACCTGTATCCCCTCGTGGATGGCGTGCGTGATGTCAGTCGCTGGCGTCAGCCTTGCCTGACCCACCCTGATCTAGTCCCGCGCATTGTCGAGCGCATCCGTGCTCGCTACCAGTTAACGGCCAGGCAGGGCATTGAAGCCCAATACATTCACATCACGCTGTCAGATAACTGGACGGTCTGCAGTTGCGATCGCTGTATGACCCCGATCGACCTGCCTGGTGGCAAGCGACTTGAACCCAAGTCTGCTTATGCAACCAAGGATCCGCTCTTCTTCTCGACGCGTGTCTTCATCATGCTAAACGAAGTGGCCAAGGCTCTCGAGAATGACTTCCCTGATCTCAAGCTTCAGACGCATGCCTACATCTTTACTGCGGAACCGCCTGCAGTGAAGATTCATCCCAACATTATTCCGCAATTCGCAGCATATCCCACGCAGAACGTGCGATACCCCATCGTGGCGGGCAAGGGCAATGTCATTAGCTCCTATGACAAGGACATCTGGCGTCGCCGATTTACCCAGTGGGCACAGCTCAATCACAATCTGGGTTACTTCGGCTACTACTACGTCTCGGGCTTCAATGCACTGGCTGATACCGCAGCAGCGGACTACCGCGACCTGCTTAAGGCCGGGGGTATCCAGGCCCATACCGAAGGCTTCCCGACAGATGCTGACAAGCTGACATCGTGGGATCTGGATGCCATTGAAAAATGGACCATTGTCAGGCTGCTCTGGGATCCCAATCAAGACCCGGCTGAGCTGCGTAAACAGTTCATCGAACGTGTTTACGGGCCTGCAGCGCCTGCAATGACGCAGTTCCATGACATGATCCGCAAAGCCTGGCATGCACCAGACGACTCTGTCATGTTCAATTGTCACTCAAGTGATCAGAGTCTCTTCAACGAAATCATCGTCAAGCAGGGGCTGGAAGATTCCAGCAGAGCGTTGCTGGTCAAGGCCCAGCAGGCAGCTCGCAACCCGGCGGCGAAAATGTTTGTCGATCGTCAGCTGGCTCAGTTTGATAACCTCAAGCAACGCTTCGGCAGACATGAGATTCCTCATGTCGAAGAGTCAAAGAATGAATGGCTCGAAGCCTCTTCGCCTCACTGGGAAAAGGCAATGGTCCTGAAGGATTTCTATCTTGTTGATGACTGGCGGCAGTTCAAACGCAAGCCTGCAGAACATCAGACAACACTTCGTCTGATGCATGACCGCAAAAACCTCTATGTCATGTTTACCGCACAGGACAATGATCTGTCCTCTCTGGTCATGCCTGCCAGGAGTGGTGCAGGCGTGTTCCCGCAGGGAGATCGTGTGGAACTTGTCATCCGTGTCAACGAGAAGGATTCCTACTTCCTGGCTGCAGGGCCCAATGGCACGTTCTACTCGCTGCCTAAGGTCAAGGGACAGGTCGCCAATTCCCGCTCGACGAATGACGATGCATGGATCGCGATCATGGCCATTCCGCTGGAGGATCTGAAGTGGTCGGCTGAACAGCCTGTCCTGGAAATCCTGGCGGGGAGAATCTACCGTCACGATCCGGCTCAGAAACAGGAAAGCACGCTTAAAGGTGTCAGCCTGTTCAATCGCTATGGAACCTTCTGGACCAAAGCCGCGATTGCGGAGTGACCCGGCCTCCCGGGGCCTCATCCCTGAAGGCATTCAAGTCAGCCAACTGAAATCGTTAAACGGACGCATGCATGCAATGGATCACAAACAATCACAAGCAGTTCGCCGCGACTGATTCAGCTGCTCGAGCGACATCGGCTGGACCTGTGCAGCGCTGGCTGGCAGCGACGGTATTGGTGATGACCCTGGCAGGTCTGTCGTCAACGGTTCATGCGCAGCTTGCAACGTCTCCGCTGTTTGCAGGAAATCAGCGTCATGTGAAAGTCATTGATCAAGGCGATGATGCAGGTGCGACGGTGATTGATGGCGCTGCCCGGCGTGTTGAACTTAAGCCCATCGCCATCAAGGGCAATGAACGTTACGACTTGATTATCGAGGCCCGTCTGGACAGTGATTTTGTCATCGAGGATAACGACCGCGCCCATCATCTGGTCCTGGAAAGTCATAACTTTGCCCGGACCAGTACGTATCAACTGATCTTCCTTGATGCAGAGAATAAGGAAATCTCGACGTTTGGTTACAGCAAACGAGGTTTTTTCCTGACGAAGAACTGGCATGCGTATCACACATCGTTCTACACGCCGGTCGAAGCGGTTTCGCTTGTGATTCGTATTCAACCATCCAGCCACACGACCCTGCTTCGATCGGTGCAGGTGAAGGTGCAGGAAGATCGCTCGACGGTGAATCTGGCCCCGGATTTTTGCCATGGCGAGCTTAACTACAAAGGCTGGAATCCCAGTCGCGATGGCAGGCTGTTCACACGTCCTGATGGCGTGACGATCTTCAAGCCCGGTTACGGCGGAACGTCAGACGTGTTTCCTCTGGATCCAACTGCAACGTATCGCGCCTCAGCTCAAGGCCAGGGTGAGCGAATCAATCTGGTTTACTACAACGAAAATGGCAAACAGCTTCATACGAGACATCTGACCAGTGCTACTGCCAAGGGCGACCGCTTTGTGGAGTTCATGCCTCCGGAAGGGACACGATGGGGTAGGATCTTGATGTATCGCGTCGACAGTCTTGAAGCCTTACGCATCGAGAAAGTGACTGAAAAGCAACCTTGACTCAACACAAAAATTTCAACACAGATTTCCGAGGAATCGTACAAGGAAAGGACGATTGATGAATCCTGTCTGGCGAACGTTTACTGCCATGCTGGCATTAGGGCTGTCGGTGACAGCGATGCCGGTTCTGGCCCAGTCTGAACAAGGTGGAAATCCACATTTCAATGCGCTGACGATTCAGCTCGAAAAGCAGGAAGCCGTGGATCGCACGCAGGCTCAGAAAAAACTGGCCACGCTGCGACAGGCGATCGAATCGCTGCCTGCGGATCAGCGGGCCAAGGCCCAGCTGGTGGCTTGGGGTGTCCCGGCGATCAGCTCAATCAAGCGTATGCCTGACACGGTTCCTGCTGATGGTGTAGCAGGAAAAATGATTCCTGCAGTGGCCGCGCGGGGCGAGTATTCACCTTTGTCGTTCGTGGTGGCGCCGCTGAAGGACATCGCGAAGCTGGAAGTGCGGGCTACCGATCTCAAAAGCGGTCGTCACACCATTTCCGCCAAACAGGTGGATGTCAAGATCATCAAGGTCTGGTATCAGACGGGGACGGCCTGGCACAGCTACTTCGCGGACCCGACACATCGCGTTCTTGTTCCTGAGCTGCTGCTTAACGACGACGATCTGATCCGCGTGGATCATCAGACGAAGGACAACTACCTTCGCGTGGATTACCCCAGCGGCTCGAAGTATGTATGGATCAGCGCCCCGCCTGATGTGGATGATGGCAAATTCAACCACTTCCTGGAACCTGTCGCAGACAGCCCCACGCTTAAGCCTGTCGCGATGCAGGCAGGACAGTCGCGTCAGTTCTGGGTGACGATTCATGTTCCCACGGACGCGGCCGAGGGCGTGTATCAGGGCAATATCGAACTGCTGGCTGATGGAGCAGTGGTCATGAGTCTGCCTGTGGTACTGCGTGTGCTGCCTTTTGAGCTGCCACTGCCTCGCACGTATCACGATCTGAATCAGCCTTTCTATTCGATGGTGTACAGCCCGGTGCTTCTGCCATCGCATATTGAGGCGACCGGTGGCGACCAGAAGCTGGCCGAAACGAAGATGCGTGCTGAACTGGAGAATCTTCGCAAGCACAACATCTTCAATCACAAGATGCGTGGCAGGAGAGAGTGGGATAAACAGAGCATCCAGATCTTTGAACGCGAGCTTGAGCTGATCCGCGATGCCAAATTTGTGCCCCCATTGTTCAGTCCATTTTCAGCATCGGGTTCGGTGTTTTATCCCAAGTATCGCAATCCAGAGCGATATAAGCAGTACCTCCGCGATGCGCAGACTGCGATGGACCTGGTGAAAAAAGTACTGGGGCATAGCGATGTCTACATGTTCGGCTTCGATGAGCCTGGCATGACAGTCCTGCTTGCTCAGCAGGATGGCTGGAAGGATCTGCAGAAGCTTGGAGCGAAGATTTACAGCACGTCCAAAGACTCGCATTACCCCTCGGTTGGCTATGGGGAAATGGTTTCCAACTATGCCGGGACCATTAATCGACAGACGACGGCTAAGTGGAACCTGCTGGGCCACGGCGTGATGAATTATGCATCACCACATACCGGTCCTGAGAATCCGGAATTTAACCGTCGCTTCCATGGCCTGCCGCTTTACAAAAGCATGGCGATCGGGACTGGCAATTACAAGTACTACGACCAGCAAAAGATCTGGAACGACTTTGCATCGACCAGATTTCGCGGTTTCAACCTCGTGTATCCCACCCAGACAAACGTGATCGACACGATGGCATGGGAAGGCTTCCGAGTAGGTTTAGATGACGTGCGATACGCCACGCTTCTCAAGCTGCTCGCTGCCGAGGCTATTGCATCGGACAACATTGATGCTGTCTATGCAGGCAAGAAGGCATTGCTCTGGCTGGAACAGGTGGACGAAAAGAACGGGGATCTGGATTACATCCGCATTGAAATGATCAACTACATCCTTGAGCTGCGCAAGCACCTTGGAAAGGCTGGTGTCTGATGAAAAACATGACTCGTCAATTGATTCGTAGTGGCATGCTGCTGAGCCTGACACTTTCTCTGGGCCTTGGTCTGCCTGTCATGGCTGACACATCCGCAGAGTACCTCAAATCGGCTCAGCGCAAGTTCAAAGCCAAGCAGGATGACGCCGCTCAGGTGGATGCCCGTAAAGCCCGTGAACTGGCAGGCAGCCCCAGGGAGCAGGTCGAAGCCGATCTAATGCTGGCTCAGATTCTGGCCAGGCAGAAGCAGTCAGCAGAAGCTCTCAAAGTTCTGCAGGGGATTATCAGCAGCGATCCATCGGACCTGATCAGTCAGGCCCGAGCCCGGACTGCGGCGGCGGAAATCCTGAATGCTGACAGGAAGCATGCTCAGGCCAGGCAGATGGTTGAGCCTGTTCTGAGCTATCAGATTTCCCCCGACTATCTGAACCAGGCGCAGGGCGAGTTTCTGCGTGCGGCGTGGGGATTCGGTAACTGGCTGACTGTGGGCGATCTGGAAGCCCTGGAAAAGGAAGTCAAGGCGATCCTTTCGCAGGATAAGGAAGCCTGGCCAGGCAGGAATTTAGGAGTCCTGCAGCAAGCTGCCAGACTGGTCCAGTCTTCATCCTTCCAGCCGCAGGCTCAGGCGTATTACAACCAGATCCTTGCGATGCCCGATCTGTCAGCGGAGGATCGTCTGGCAACGTATCAGAGCCTGATTAATGTCCATAATAACCAGGCCCAGTTTGATAAAGCCATCGAATTGCTTGGCAAAGTCGAATCACTCGAAGGCATTACAGCCAACGATCGACTGAATATCTATCAGGAACGCGTGAAGATTGCCCTGCGCAAGGGGGAAACGGATCAGGCCCTGGCCCATTGTCAGGAAGCGCTGAAGCTTGACAAGATTGATGCCCGCAAAGGTGAAGTCCATGCGCAGATCCTTTCGATTCATCTCAAGAATCATGAGCGAAAGCAGGCAACCAGGATCAGCCATGATCTGCTTAAGGAGGCTGCAGGGAAACCGCAGTTTGCAGTCGTCCGCGCGATTCTTCAGGTGATCGATGCGTGCATTGAAATGCAGGAATATGAAGCCGCGTCGAGTCTGACAGACTCCCTGGCGGAGGCCAGTCTCAGCAAGGCCCAGCAGATCGCAGTGCTGACCCGTCAGGTCAGAATTCGTCTTGCTCAGCAGGACGTGGCAGGGTCGCAGAAGGCTCTTGAACAGCTTGTGATGGTCCAGGGCGATGATGGCAAGAAGTTCGTCAACGAGCTTCAGCTGGCTGCATTGCATGGCATCGCGGGCAATGAAAAGGAAATGAATCGAATGCTGGATCAGGCGCTGGCGAGCCGCGCACAGCTGCCTTCACCCGAGAAGATTCGTACCTTGTGGGATGCTGCCAAGCTGTTCCATCAGACGGGGTATGTTCAGCCAACTCGTGCACTGATTCAGCGGGCGGATCAGTTTGGCAACACAGCGGTCAAGAGCTATCGCGTCAAAGCGGTGGATCGCGCGCCGCTGGACGTAGGCAGCTGGGTGGCTTCGGGCCTGATGGATCAGCCCGGTGTGGCGGATGCAAGGTTCTATCCCTACAGCCAGCAGGACGCCGCGGCCTTGTTCGCAGTAGACGTGCGTACGGAAAGGCCTTTCACCGATATGACCAGCAAGAATGGCGGCCCCGGTGAGACGCGCCTGGGCATGGTCTACGACGCCCATGGCTGGCATATCTTCGTTCACAGCAAAGAACCCAGGATTGAGCAGATTCTCGCCCGTAACGGGCAGGGCAGCAGTTCACTGGAAATGTTCTTCACCCCCGGGACGGAGAATGAGCCTTACTACCAGTGGATTACGAATCTGACCAAAGGCAATGTGAATAACATCAACTGGAACTCGCCGTACAAGAACTTCCGCACACTCGACAGCAACGAACGTTTCTTCAAGCTGCAGACGTTGCCTCTGGCGGATGGATGGGGAACAGCTATCACGATTTCGTGGGAAGCGTTTTACGATCAATTGTTGATGCTCGACGGAAAGGAGCAGATCTGGCGTTTCTCAATGCAGCGTTGGGACCCATCAGGTAGTGTGACCTGGGGCGGCAGAGTGCATGAGACGGGCAGGTGGGGGCATATCCACTTTGAGCCACCTTCAGCCAAATTACGAGTCAGCATCAAGCGAAATCTGCTGAAGAAGGCCTGGGCGCAGTATCAGGAAGAACTCAAGCAGCAGGATTTCTTCTGGGCTGGTCGTCGCGGTGATTCGACCTTCCATGAGCAGGTGATCAAACCTCTGATGGTGGAATCGGAGTCACTGGCTGGCCTGATGGCCCAGGTCGATCAGTGGGATGATGCCAAGGTGGATCAGATGTATCAGCAGCACATCGCCAGCTGGTACGAAGCGAAGTACATCATCCAGGAGAAGCGTGCGTCCTACCTGCGTGATCGTCTGACGATGACGCCGTGAGACCGTCGTATCTGCGAGCAGAAGAACATCTGAGTAAATAGGCCAGGCAGAAAGGCACTGATGGTGATTGGAACCCGAAACAACGGTTGACCGGAACATTCGCGTCTCTGATCAGGCCATATAAAACAAAAAGCCCCGATGAATCGGGGCTTTTGTTCTTTTAAGATGTGTCTGATGATCAGATTACATCTTCAAGCGGAGAGGGAGGGATTCGAACCCTCGGTAGGGTTACCCCTACACACGATTTCCAGTCGTGTTCCTTCAGCCTCTCGGACACCTCTCCAGGGCCAAAGTTGGGTAGACGGACTATCCTATTGTCTGTGACCGATTTGTAAAGGCGGCTACCCCATGAATGCAAAGAATCTTGATTCCCTCTGTGGATTACTCATTGTCGATAAACCCCTTCACTGGTCGTCCATGGACGTCATCAGACGGATCAGGCAGGCTACGGGCCAGCGGAAGCTCAAAGCCGGCCATGCGGGGACGCTGGACCCATTGGCCACCGGTGTGCTGGTCTGCTGTATTGGTAAAGCCACCAAGCTTGTGGAAAAACTCATGGGGCAGCCCAAGGTCTACGACGCTCAGGTGGACCTGACGGCTTTCACCACCACCGATGATCTGGAAGGCGACAGGCAGGAGGTGGATGTTCCCCGGAAGCCTACGGAAGAACAGGTCAGGGCTGCTCTGGGGCAGTTTGTGGGGCAGATTCAGCAGCGACCGCCAGCGTTCAGTGCGATTCACGTGGAAGGCAAACGGGCCTACGACCTTGCCCGGGCCGGGCAGGCCGTGGAGATTCCCACGCGGACGGTCACCATCTACGACGCCCAGCTGCTGAGCTACGAATGGCCTGTGGCGACAGTCCGCATTCACTGTGGCAAAGGGACGTACATTCGCTCCATCGCCCGCGATCTGGGGCTGGCGCTGAACACAGGCGGGCATCTGGCTTCACTGCGTCGGACGAAGGTGGGGCAGTTCGATGTGGCCCAGGCAATGCCCGGCGAGCTGCTCAAAGAAAAACGCATCACGCAGGATGATTTGATTCCGCTTGAATCGATTCAAGGGTTGGATGCTGCATGACTGTGCAATGAGCGTGGTCGAGTAGTCGCGCCGCCATTGAGGATGTCTGACTGCCGACTGATTACTCTGCAGATTCCTCAGCCTCAAGCAGCCGTTTCTTTCGGCTGTTGCGGTTGGCGATTCCCATGAAAAGCAGGCCCAGTTCGAACAGGCCGTACATCGGAATGCCCAGGAGCATAAGGGTCACGGGGTCAGGCGGCGTGATGAATGCTGCAATGACAAGAATCGCCAGCAGGGCATGGCCACGATATTTTCGGAGCAACGCCGCCTGGATCAGATTCAGCCAGCCCAGGATCAGCATGACCACAGGCAGCTGAAAGGCCAGCACCACGCCCAGTCCCAGGAACGAGATGAACGTCAGATAGTCGCCCACTTCAATCAGCGGTGTCACCAGTGAAACCGTTCCGATGCTCAGCGTACGAATCTGATTATTCAGGAAAATGCGCACTTCCCCTTCAGGCTGCTTGAGCCAGATCTGGCCGGGCAGCGGGGCGGCGGGGTCAGCATCAAGCATGGGAATCTGCACGGCTGCGGCGGGCTGAGTGGTCGCGGCGGCGTCGGTGTTATCGCCAGACTGTGACGGCTGCGTGTCAGTCATTACGGGATCGGGTTGTGAAGACTGATTGCTCGATCCGCTTCCCGGAACACCTGAGAGTGTGACGGCCAGTCGGTTCACCCAGGCGATACCCTGTGACAGACCATCGGTCTGCATGGGCGGTGCGCTGGGGTAGCTGGTCGTGAACGACAGGAAGAAGAACAACCCTACAGGCAGCAGCACGTAGTAGAGGAACACGATGCCAATGGTGGCCATGATCGTGCTCAGAGGGGCCAGCAGGAGGATGATCTTGCGCTCTTCGGGGTAGAGCCCCGCAGAGACGAACTGCCAGAACTGATAGAGCACCCAGGGCAGCGCGATAATCACCGCCGCGATGAAGCTGACCATGATGAACGTGGTGAAGCCCGAGGTAATGCCCGTGACGGCTGAGGGCGTCAGGCCGGCTTGTCTCTGCGCGTTGGCCAGCGGGGTGAGCAGCCAGAGAATGATGCTCGAGCCGTAGTACATCGTGACGCCGAACACCAGCGCGACACCTACCAGCGCCAGGATCAATCGCTTGCGCAGTTCCTGAAGATGATCGCCCAGGCTCATGCGAGCTTCTTCGATCGGATCCTCCGCAGGATCAAGTGATAGCTTGTCAGGGGGCGTGGCAGTCATGGTCCACCATTGTACGCATCAGGCCAGAAGCATGGCGTCGCCGTAGGAGTAGAAACGATAGCGATTCTCCACGGCCTGTCTGTACCAGCCCAGCAGATTGGGCACACCTACCCCCGGAAGCGCTGCCACCAGAGCCAGCAGGCTCGAGCGAGGCAGGTGGAAGTTGGTCATCAGAATATCGGTGTGCTGGAATTCAAACCCGCGCTGGCCGGGCGGAGCAGGGGTGATGAACAGCCTGGTATCAAGGTTCACGTCTCCATCCTCAGGCGAGGGCATCGGCCGAGGCAGGCTTTCGAGTGTGCGGACGGTGGTGGTTCCCACAGGGATGACTCGACCGCCTGCAGCACGGGTGCGGGCGATGGCTTCGAGCGTGGCGCGAGGAACGCAGCAGATCTCGTTGTGGATCGGATGGTCTTCCACATTCTCAGTGCGGATGGGGGCAAAGGTTCCCAGCCCGACGTGGAGGGTGACCATGGCTTTCTGAACGCCAATCGCCTCCAGGCGGCTAAGCAGGTCTTCCGTGAAATGCAGGCCCGCAGTCGGCGCGGCGACCGAGCCTGACTGTGATGCATAAACCGTGTTGTAGCGGTCACGGTCTGCGGGCCCCAGGGCAGGCATTTGCATGGCCTGGCGCTGCTTGCGGATATAAGGCGGCAGCGGCGGAGAGCCCTTACGGTCCAGCAGTTCCAGCGTGGACAGGGGGCTGTGGAACGAGGCGATCCATCGGCCATTCTCGCAGCGGGTCAGCAGTTGAATGCTCGACTCGTCATCAAAGTGCAGCCATTCGCCTTCCTGCAGTTTGCCTCGCGACTCAAGCAGGATTGACCACTGGTTACTCTGCGGGCTGCTCAGGTAAAGGCCGGTCACGTGGCCGCCGGTGGCCGTGCGTGTCAGTTCAACGTAGGCCGGGACGACCTTGCTCTGATTGAACACCAGCAGATCGCCGGGGCGGAAGATGCCCAGGTCAGGCAGGTCGCGAACCTGATGATGGGAGATGCGGCCTGTTTTACGGTCGATCACCATCAGCCTGGCGCTGTCGCGAGGCTGGGCCGGCTCGGTGGCAATCAGGTCGGAAGGAAGTTGATAATCCAGTTCATCGGTTCGCATAGCAGCGGAGCATGGTATCACAACTGGAATACGCGATGGGGATGTTGTACGCTGTGAGGCATGGATAATCCTATTCTCGCCGTGGTCATGCGTTACCTGCATATCGTCTCTGCTGTGCTGACGGTAGGCGGCATGTCCTTCATTCTGTTCTGCGTGACGCCGGCTGCGAAGCTGCTTGATGAGGAACTGCGCCAGTCGTTCCTCAAAGCCGTTCATGGCCGATTCATGAAGGTGATCTGGGCCGCCATCGTCACGCTGATCATCACCGGCGCCTACAGCTGGATGACGCTCAATGATGCGTATCGTGAAATCCGCCCCTGGGGCCAGGCCCTGATCGGGACCAAGGTTCTGCTGGCGGCGATCATGTTCGTCATCGTCTGGCTGCGCTCGATGGGCATCATCGGCCAGACGCCCAAGGGTGTCCGCCGGGTGCTGATGGCCAATGTCCATCTGGCCGCGCTGGTGATTCTGCTGGCGGCAATCCTGCGTTACCTGCGCATGAGCCACGGAGCCTGAGATGGCGCGTCGGCGTCCTGGTCGCTCCGCACGTGTGAAGCTGCCCGGAACCGGGCGCAGTGTTGCTCTGCATCTGATCTATCGTCGATTCGGCCTGGCTGGCGCGGTGGTGGCCATCGTGCTGATTCTGCTGGCTGCGCTTTTTCAGCAGAGCAAGTCCCTGCCTGTGCATGGTGACTGGGACACGTACCACCAGAAGACCTTCAAAGTGGTGCATGTGATCGATGGCGATACGATTCGCGTCGATCAGCCTGACGGCGACAAGAAGTCCACGACCATTCGTTTCTGGGGCATTGATACACCTGAGCTTCAGCATCGTGATACCGATCCGCCCGATCAGCCTTTCGCACGCGAGGCCCGCGATCTGGCCAGGCAGCTGGTGGATCAGCGCATGGTCACGCTTCAACTCGAACGCCACAGCCTGCGCGATCGTCATGGCCGACTGCTGGCGTACATCTATCTGCCTGATGGCCGATGCCTCAATGAGATCATGATCGAGCATGGCTATGCCCGTGCCGATCAGCGCTATGGCCACAGCCAGCTCAACCGTTACGTGGAACTGGAATCCACCGCCCGCCGAAAGAGGTTGGGCATCTGGGGGCAGAGCACGCGGTCGTCATCTGCAAGTAAGAAGAGTCAGGAAAGGCAGACGGTTGAAGCCGGGGCGAAGTGAGCTGTTCACACTTCAATCCGTGCCTGTGGGGATCAAGCTTTGTTCATTTGACGGCATCAAGATCTGTGGATGCCCGCTTTCGCGGACATGACGAGACGGGAACATCAGGCCAGCATAAATGCGATGCTCACAAGGGCCAGACATACCTATCTAAAGGCATGCCACGCCGCAACATTTAACTCAGCAGTCCATACTGCTGCAGCACGGGTGTCATCTGGACCACCGTCTGAGGCAGGGTTGGATCAATGCGGTGCGCCTTCCAGCCGCGTTCGATAGCAGCGATCACGTTTGGCTCGTGATCATCAAAGAACAGAATCGACTGCGGTCCGAAGCCTGTCTGCTCTTCCACATACTGGTAGATGCGCGCGTCGGGTTTCATCACACCAATGAAGTGGCTGGCGAAGCGATGGTTCAGCAGTGACATGGGCAACCCGCAGGTCGGATGACAATGCATCATGTCCCAGTGCAGCGGATTGGTGTTCGACAGGCAGGCCGTCTTCACGCCACGGGATTGCAGATTGGTGATGAGCGTTTCAATGTCGTGGAAAGGCTCGATGAGCCAGGCCGTCATGATGTCGCTGGCCTGCGCAGGGGTCAGTCCGGTTTTCTGAGCGACAGCGTTGAAGTAGCCATCGTTATCCAGTCGGCCTGTCTCATGCTCGACCATCAGGGCGACCAGCTCGGCTTTGCCCTGGGGATCATGCATGATGGCAGGGGGCGTGATGCCTGCCCGTTCGGTGGCGTGAGCCCAGTTGTTGCAGATGCGGATCAGCACCCGGCCGAGATCGAACACCACCAGTTGCACTTCGCCGGGAATCACATCAGCCATGAATCTGCATCCGTGTAAACAGAGTTTGAAACGTCCGCGAAGGCAGGGCGATGCTCAGCTACGCACCTGGCCGTTGCCCATGGCCACCCACTTATAGGTGGTCAGGTCGGCTGCGCCCATCGGGCCGCGAGAGTGGAGTTTGTCGGTGGAGATGCCGATTTCCGCGCCCAGGCCGTATTCGCCGCCATCACTGAAACGTGTGGAGCAGTTGACAAAGACGTTGGCCGAGTCGACGCGCTGGATGAATCGCTGGGAAGCTGCCAGGTCGCGCGTGACGATGGCGTCGGTGTGGCGCGAGCCGTGACGGTTGATGTGGTCGATAGCCTGATCGATGTCCTCAACCACCTTCACGGCCAGGATCATGTCCAGGTATTCGGTATCCCAGTCCTGCGGCGTGGCCGGGCGGGCAGCGGGGAAGAGCTTGCACGTGGCTTCATCGCCCCGCAGTTCCACCCCCTTGTCGGCCAGGGCCTGGCAGGCCTTGGCTAGCAGGCCCGCGTCAGCGGCTTTGCGGTCCACCAGCAGGGTTTCGGTTGCGTTGCACACGCCCGTCCGCTGGGTCTTGGCGTTGAGGATGATCTTCACGGCCATGTCGTGGTCGGCTTCGCTGTGGAAGTAGACGTGACAATTGCCCGTGTAATGCTTGATGACCGGGATGCGGGCCTGCTCGACCACCGCGCGGATGAGCGACTCGCCGCCTCGGGGGATGGCCAGGTCGATCTTGCCTTCCATCTTCAGCAGTTCGCCCACCGCAGCGCGATCGGTGGTCTCCACCAGCTGGACGGCGTGGGGATTGATACCCGCTTCACGCAGGCCCTGGCTGACGATGTCGGCGATCATCTTGTTGGAGTGGACTGCTTCCTTCCCGCCTCGCAGGATGACCGCGTTGCCACTCTTAATGCACAGCGCCGCAGCGTCACTGGTGACGTTGGGGCGGCTTTCAAAGATGATCAGCACCACGCCGATGGGGACGCGGATTTTCTGAAGCTGAATACCATTGGGACGCACATAGCCTTCAATCACCTGTCCGACCGGATCGGTCTGAGCGGCGATCTGCCTGACCGATTCCGCCATCTTGGCGATACCTTTGGCGTCGAGCTTCAAGCGGTCGAGCATGGAGGATGCAAGGCCTGCCTGACGGCCGGCTTCGAGGTCTTTGGCATTGGCGGCTTCGAGCGCAGGGGCGTTCTTGTCCAGCAGGTCGGCCACGATGCGCAGCGCCTGGGCACGCACGCTGCCCGGAACGCTCATCAGTTCCCGGCTGGCGGCCAGTGCCTGATCAGCCAGTTTCACGCAGTAAGTATGGGTGTCCGTCATTCGCCAGCTCCTCAGGTATCAGTCTCAGTCAGACCGAACATTGTAGCACGATCTGCAGGTGGGTAACGAAAAAGCCCCGACCATCGGCCGGGGCTTTGTGAATTGAATCGACAACAGCACCGGCGGTCAGACCGGGCTTGGGACCGTTTCGAGCACCTGCTGCATGATGCGCGAGGCCCCCATGCCGTCGGCGTCGTGCATGTAGGTCTTGCTGATTACGCGGTGAGCAAACACCGGGATGACGTTGGACACGATGTCATCGGGCACCACGTAGTCACGCTTGTGGATCATGGCCGTGGCCTTGGCGGCCTGGACGAGCATGAGCGCACCACGGGTCGAGACGCCGATCTGCAGTTGATCGTTGTTACGCGTGGCAGCAGCGATACGCACCACGTAGTCGATCAGACTCGGGTCAATCTGGACCTTCTGAACCATGCCCTGAAGCTCGATCAGGTCATCGGCAGTGATGACGGGCTTGAGATCGTTGAGGGCATTGCGCGAAGGCTGGGTTTCCAGAATGCGGGCTTCATCCTCGGCCGAGGGGTAGCCCAGGTGAATACGCATCAGGAAGCGGTCCAGCTGGCTTTCGGGCAGGAAGTAAGTTCCTTCGAACTCGAAGGGGTTCTGCGTGGCCACCACGATGAAGGGCTGGATCAGCTTGCGGGTGTGGCCGTCAACCGAAACCTGCGCTTCGTTCATCGCTTCAAGCAGAGCAGACTGGGTACGCGGGGTGGTGCGGTTGATTTCGTCAGCCAGCACGATGTTGGAGAAGATCGGGCCGGGCTTGAAGATGAACTCACCCTTCTGCTGATCCCACACGGTGACACCGAGGATGTCGCTGGGCAGCATGTCAGGCGTGAGCTGGATTCGGCTGATGGAGCAATCCATGCTGCGGGCCAGCGCCGTGGCCAGCATGGTCTTGCCAACACCGGGAACGTCTTCGATCAGGACATGGCCGCGTGCCAGCAGGGCCACCAGCAGTTTTTCCACCGCTGTCTGGTTGCCCATGAACACACGCTGGATGTTATGGCGAAGTAGCTCAAGTCTCTGCATGAATGGGTTACTCCCGAGAAGATTGCGATGAGTATAACAGGCCTGAGCAAGTTGTGCCCATCGTTATTGCGGTCAAGGTATGTCTTTAGCCGATCAAGTTTTAGTTATAATAATTTTCACGACTCGTTATCTGAGACGGAACGGTGAACTACGAACAGATTTCCAACCGCCTTGAGCAGCTGCTCGCACGCATCCAGACCTACGCGCTTCACGAAGTCATCGTTGAACTGCTGGTGATCTGGATCATCGTGTTCGCGGTGATGCGCATTTTGCGTGGCACACGCGGCGCCCGTGTGGTCAAAGGCATGGCCATTTTTCTCATTGTGGCCACCTTTGTCATGAGTCAGCTCAGCAGAGAAAGCAGCTTTGAAAGGCTGACCTACCTCTACAACAACTTTATCCGCTTCGCGGCGCTGGCGATGGTGATTGCCTTCCAGCCCGAACTGCGAAGAGCCCTTTCCCGCCTGGGCGATGCCCGCCTGTTCCAGAGTCACAGCCGACGAACCGCCAAGGTGATTGAAGAAATCATCCGTTCGGTTTCCTACCTGAGTCGTAACAAGATCGGGGCTCTCATTGCTCTGGAAAGGCAGATCAGCCTGGAGGGCATCTGTGAGTCGGGTACGCAGATTCAGGCAGTCATCACGCATGAACTGCTTAACACCATCTTCTGGCCAGGCAGTGCGCTGCATGACATGGGCGTGGTGATCCGTGGCGAGCAGATCGCTGCGGCGGGGGTTCAGTTTCCCCTGGCTGAAGGTGAACGCTTCGAAACCGAACTGGGCTCACGCCACCGCTCGGCCATCGGACTTTCGCAGGAAGTCGACGCGCTGGTTATCGTCGTCAGTGAAGAAACGGGAACGATCAGCCTGGCTCACAAGGGTGAACTTATCCGCAATCTGTCGCCTGATGACCTGCGCAGTGCGCTGACCCGCGGTCTGCGGCCGGACATGTTCCAGGCCGCCGCCACGCCAGAACCCAAGACGTCTGAGGAACGCTGATGCTGCGTAAATGGCTCACCATGATCGGGACCACGGCGGGTTCCTTCCTTTCGATCACTGCGGTGACGCTGCTGATCTGGCTTTACGCTGAGGGCGAAAACGTCCGCAGACATGAAGCGACCATCGACATCAAGATCATCGGCATGGGCAATCGCCAGATGGTGATTGAGCCCAGCCGCCGTACCTTCCAGATCGCCTTCACGTGTGCGACCGATCAGCTGGCTCCGTTCCGTCAGCTGCTGCAGGATCCGTTTACTCTTGAGGTCAATGAGGACCCCTCGCAGATCTCCCAGATCCTGGTGCTGCGTGATCGGCTGGCCAGTGATCCTCGAATCACTCGACTGGGCATCAACATGGTTGATGTCCAGCCGCCTACGCTGCCTGTGCGTGTCGAGGCTCTGGTTCCATTGACCCTGCCTGTTCGCGTCAAGCTGCCTGAGGGAACACTCTCCGAAACACTGCTGATTGAACCGGTGACTGATCCGCCTCAAGCCACGGTTCTGCTGCCCTCGAGCATCGCCCGTAAAGCCACTGCGGAGACTGTGTTTGAAGTCTCTCCCGATCCCGCCCGTTTTGTCGGGTTGACGCCCAATATCGTCAACCGCCTCACGGTTCCGCTGACGCTGCCTGCTGCTCTGCGCAATGGCACGGAAAACGCAGCAGTGACCATTGAGCCTGCGGTGGTCAACATCTCGGTCACGGTTCGCACCCTCACTGCGGAAACGACACTGCCTGCGGTTCCCATCAGACTGGTGGTCAGCCCCAATGACCTGCGGGCCTACGAAGTTCCAAGCCTGATGGATGACCATGTGCGTAATCTGGTGCTGCGCGGGCCTCGCAACGTGATCCGCGATATCGAGCAGGGCAAGCAGCAGGTCTACGCGGAGCTGCGTCTCTCGGCCGAGGATCTCGACCAGGCTGCCCGCTTACGCGAAGGGGCGTCGAAAATGCCCGTCATCAATACGCCCAGCGGTGTGACGGTAAGCAACCTGACCAGCGAAGTGCGCTATCAGGTGACCCGAAAGACCCCTTGATTGAAAATGATGTGACTCAAAACATAATGGCCTGGCTTATCTGCAAGCCAGGCCGTTTTTGATTTTCAGAATCACGAAGCTGATTACGCCTCCACCACTTCGATGCTCACCCCACTGGATTTGAGCTGATCCAGGTGACGCTTGCCGATGCGCACCTTGTAGAAGGCGTAAGCGCCTTCATACTGGCGGTCGACCACCACGGTGCGGGTTTCCAGGAAGCCAATGGCTTTGCCATCGGAAAGGGGAATCTTGAGCGTCACTTCGTTCACGCCGCCACGCAGGGCTTCGCGGACCCGCTCGACCAGTTTGTCCAGACCTCGGCCGGTCTGAGCGCTGATGGGAAGCGAATCAGGCACTTCCTTTTCAAACAGCAGAAGCTCGGCGTTGTTCTCGAGCCTGTCGATCTTGTTGAGCAGCAGGATGCGAGGCTGACGATCCGCACCGATGTCCTTAAGCACCTCGTTGACCGTCTCATACTGATGACGGGTACGCGGGTCGGAGACGTCGAGCACAATCAGCAGCAGGTCGCTATGAACGGCTTCTTCAAGTGTGGCTTTGAACGATGCCACCAGATGGTGAGGCAGATCGCGCACAAAACCAACCGTGTCCGAAAGCATGACCGAATCGCCTGAGCCCAGATTCCACTTGCGGGTCAGCGTGGAGAGCGTGGCGAAGAGCCGGTCGTCGGCGTAGGCGCCGGCGTCGGTCAGAGTGTTGAACAGGGTGCTCTTGCCTGCGTTGGTGTAACCCACCAGACCGACAGTGAAATTGTCTTTATTGCGGGCAGCAACTTCGCGCGACTTGCGTATCTGAATGTCTTCGATCAGCTTCTTGAGCACGCTGATCTTGTGTTTGACGATACGACGGTCGATTTCAAGCTGCTGTTCGCCCGGGCCGCGGGTACCCATGCCCACCGGCGAGCCGCCTGTGATGCGTTCGAGGTGTGACCACATCGCACGCAGACGTGGATAGGTGTAGATCAGCTGGGCCAGTTCCACCTGCAGCTTGGCTTCGTTGGTCTGAGCGCGAGCGGCGAAGATGTCGAGGATCACTTCACTGCGATCTAGGACTTTGCACTTGACCTCTTCTTCGATGTTGCTGATCTGGGCGGGGGAGAGATCGTTGTCAAACACCACGGCCTGTGCGCCGTGGGCCTGGACCATCTCCGCCAGTTCTCTGACTTTGCCCGAGCCGATGTAGGTGGCAGAATCGGGCTTGTTGCGGTTCTGGAACAGCTCGTCCACGACGATACCGCCAGCTGTATCGACAAGCGAGCGAAGTTCCCCCAGCGGGTCATTGGGATCGGAATTATTGTCGGGCAGCATGCAGGCCACGAGAATGACCTTTTCCTGTCCGACCTTGAGTTGCTGACGTAAACCTTCTTCCATAGGCCTTCAGTCTAGCGCCTGATGGGGTGTTTGTCACTTTCCACACAGATGAAGTGGTGAGTAAACGAAAAAGCCCAGGCATCGAAATGCCTGGGCCTGAGAGAGTCGTAGTGACCGGGTAGGGATGCTTGTCGAGGATTAGTCGACTTCGCGTTCCCACGTGCCATCGACGAAGCCAGCGAGCTTGCGGCTGCGCACCGGGTGCTGCAGTTTGCGGATGGCCTTGGCTTCAACCTGACGGACACGTTCACGGGTGACCTTGAAGATGCGGCCGACTTCTTCGAGCGTGTACGTGTAGCCGTCACCAATGCCGTAACGCAGCTTGATGATTTCACGTTCGCGGTAGGTCAGCGTCTTGAGCACCTGTTCGATGCGGGCGCGAAGCATTTCCTGCGCGGCGGTGTCCGAAGGATTACCGGCTTTGTCGTCTTCAATGAAGTCGCCAAAGTAGGAGTCTTCGCTTTCACCAACCGGGCGATCCAGCGAGATCGGGTGCCTGCTGATCTTCATCACGCGGCGGGCTTCGGCCACGGGCATCTTGGCAGCTTCAGCGATTTCTTCGATCGTAGGTTCACGCCCAAGGCCCTGGAGCAGGTTCTTGGCGATGTTGCGCAGCTTGCTCATGGTTTCGATCATGTGCACCGGGATACGGATGGTGCGGGCATGATCGGCAATGGCGCGGGTGATGGCCTGACGGATCCACCACGTCGCATAGGTCGAGAACTTATAGCCACGCTTGTATTCGTACTTGTCGACCGCGCGCATCAAGCCGGTGTTACCTTCCTGAATGATGTCCAGGAACGACAGGCCGCGGTTGCGATATTTCTTGGCGATGGAGACCACCAGTCGCAGGTTACCGCCCGACAGGTCACGCTTGGCACGTTCGTATTCGTCGAAGACGGTGACGATTTCCTTGACGCGCTGCTCAAGTTCTTGAGGCTCTTCCAGAACCAGCGAACGCAGCCCGGCGAGTTCTTCACGCATGACCATGATGTCTTCAGGATCGAAGTCCTGCGGCCTGGCCTGAGCCTGAGCGAGCATATCCTGAAGCTCGATCATCTTTTCGCCGATGGAGCGCAGCTTCTTGAGCAGCGGCTGAACCTTGCTGGTACGCAGCGAGAGTTCTTCGACCAGCGTGGCCATCTTGCGGCGACGGGCCTTGATGGTCTTGTAGAGCTGTTCACACAGTTCGGGATTATCACGGCCGCCGTCTTCAAGGGCCTGCCAGTCGGCGCGGTTGAGCTCGATGAGCTTGCGCACCGTCTTGAGGTTTTCAGGAATACGCGCGGCGATCTTGCCCTTGGCGTCTTCCTCAGCGGTGGAGATCTTCATGGTGCGGTCGAAGGGCAGGTCGCCATCGTCCACCATGGTCAGAATGTCGACGGCGGCCTGGATGGAGTAGTCGTTCTCAAGCACCTTGCGGCGGAAGATCATGCGGGTGGTTTCGATCTTCTTGGCCAGGCGGATTTCTTCATCGCGGCTCAGCAGGCTGATTTCGCCCATCTGCGTCAGGTACATGCGCACCGGGTCGTCGATACGACGGCTGGCGGCTTCCTGAATGGCCTGCTGAAGGTCGCGCTTGACCTCTTCTTCGTCGATCACTTCATCGCCCAGATCAACGACCGGGCCGGCGTCGAGATCGGGGATGTCGGCGAAGGCTTCGATATCCTTGGCGGGTTTCTTTTCAGCTTTACCGGCTTTGCCAGCTTTGGCCTTCTTACGGGCTTTGGTCTGCGGAGCGGGTTCGTCATCAGCGGCGACAGGCTCATCGTCAGGAAGGGCATCGCCTTCTTCTGCGGCCTGCTTCTTGCCTGCTTCGACCGCAGCATCAACGTCGATGATGATCTTGCGGCCGAAAGTGACCGGAGCCTGGCCGACACTCAGACCATCCACCAGACGGATCGACAGCGTATCAAAGGTCACGAGCAGTTCATCCAGACGATCGGGTTCAACCAGTTCGTCGGGAAGCAGGGTGTTGAGCTCGTCGTAGGTGATAAAGCCACGGGCTTTACCGCTTTCAATCAACTCTGCTACAGCTGGGTGCATTTCACCTGCGATCACGGACGGTCCTTTCTAATGGTCTGCCTGCCTCTACCACCGAGGCTGGGGAGCCATTTCATTTTTCGCTTCAAGCTTTGTCTCGAAGACTCTGTTTCTCAGTTCCCATGAAAACTGATGATTTTGTCACTATTCAATCAAACTATTTAGGCCCAGTTCTGGCAATGCGGATCGTGGACGGATTCGCCAGTCGCTGCTGGGCAAGCTTTCGGAACAGTTCATCTTCCTTCGCCGGGTCGGCCTTGTTCTGTCTCAGGTGAGACATCAACTCCTGGCGGGTCTGCTGGTGCTCCTGCTCAATCTGCTTTCGCTGAATGTTCTGGGCGGCGGAGACTAACATTACAGGCAGTTTCTGATCATTTTCCATCAGGGACTGCTCTACCTGCTGCTCCAATGTGGTGGCCAGATCGGCCAGGTCCTGCCTGCCCATCACCACCAGATCACTGACCAGTTCCCGCAAGGGGGGCTGCAGGCCTTCCGCCAGTTTGTCATAGAGTATCGTGTACAACTCTCGAACAGGCGAGGGGGTGAAATCTCCGGGAAGGATAGCTTCATCCAGAATCCTTCCATCGGGAAGGCTCTGGTGAAAAAGCGTCGGCTCTCGCAGCAGGCACCCGACGAGCTGCGCCTCAGCCGGCAAGGGATTATGAATATTAGACGCGCTTCGGGCAGAAGCCAAACGCTCCGAAGGATTCTCCGAAAAACCCTCCGAAGCATGCGGTGTAAACCGACTGGCAGGCGTAAGACGTTTGATCTGCGCCAACAGTTCATCCTGCCCAACTTGAAGCAGGTCGGCCAGGCGGGTCAGGATCAGTGAACGACGGATGGTCCCGGTCTGCGAGAAGCCCATCTGGGCCAGGCGACGCAGGTACTCCTCAACCACGGTTTCGCGACCGGTGACAGTGTCACTGGCCTGCAGCTGGGCCTGGACGCGCGTCAGCTGGAACGCCAGCGCATCAGTGGCCTGGCTGATGGCCTGCTGCCAGCGTTCCACGCCATCGGGCAGCTTGAGCAGTTCGTCCGGGTCGAGCCTGTCAGGCAGCACGGCGATGGCGACATCCAGCGAGCCGGTAAGGAACACTTCCACCGCGCGGTCTGCGGCCTTCTGGCCGGCTTCGTCGCCGTCGTACACCAGCACTACCTTCTGGGCATACCGGCGAAGCTCGGTGACATGCTGGGCCGTCAGAGCCGTGCCCAGCGTGGCCACCACGTTGGTCTGCCCGGCCTGGTGGCAGGCGATCACGTCGGTATAGCCTTCGACGATCACGGCCACGTGGCTGTCGATGATGCTCTTCTTGGCCAGATGCAGCCCATAGAGCGTGGCCGACTTGTTGAAGATGGCTGTTTCCGGGCTGTTGAGGTACTTGGGCTCGTCCTCAGCCCGCAGCTTACGACCGCCAAACGCGATGGGGCGGCCAAGCGAATCGAAAATCGGGAAGATCAGCCTGTGGCGGAGCCTGTCGTAGTAGCCCGGACCTTCGCGACGCGGGCCGATCAGCCCGGCCAGCTCGAAGCCCTGGCGGTCCCACTTGCGGTTGGCTACGGTCAGTGCCAGCCCGTCCCAGCGGTCGGCCGCGTAGCCAAGCTGGAAGGCATCGACCATCTCCGGGCTGATGCCACGCTTTTCAATGTATTCGCGAGCTGCCTGGCCATGCTCAGGGTGACGCAGCAGGGCGCGATAGAACTCCACCGTCAGGGTGTTAGCCTGGCTGATGGCCTGGCGATCGTTGGAGGATGAAGACTGGCCCTGATGCTGCTCAGGGCGAAGGGGCTTGAGTTCAATGCCTGCCCGGTCGGCCAGATATTTCAGGGCCTCGGGGAAGGTCATCTTGTGATAGTTCATGGTGAAGGCGAAGACGTCGCCTCCAGCCCCGCAGCTGAAGCACTTGTAGATCTGCTTGACGGGGGAAACATACATCGACGGGCTGTGGTCCTCATGGAAAGGACACAGCCCGATGAATTCCTTACCGCGGGGTTTGAGCGCAACCTGTTCGCCGACAAGACGGACGATATCCGTCGCGTCCTGAATCTGGCGTTTCTGGTCGTCTCGGTCAACCATGGGGTACATCCAACGCGTTCTTGCCTCTTGCGCAGGAAAGCGAGGGGCTGGAAAAATTTTTTCAGCCCTGTTCAGGAATGTTTTTCTGGGATAACCGAGGGTTCCAGTCAACCAGGCGCTGTTGTGGCCAGGGGTTCGACGGCCCTCATCAAATGCGAAGCATTAAACAATATCACGAAACGATAAAGAGGCAAGAACCTCGCCTCTATACCAGGGAAAATTTTTCGACAGAAGTCCTGACGAAAAATTGATTTTCAGTTGTTGGCCAGATCCTGTCAATCACTTTCAGACGCATGGCATTCAGAGATTATCTGAGCCCATGGGCAAGTGTGACAGCCAGTCACCTGAAGGGGGCTGAGAACCTGCGAAAGCAGGGGTCAGCTGCCCGCGATTCAGGCCGTGGCTTCAGCCTGGGGGCGGTAGGCGTACTTGCGCTTCAGGGGCTTGACGAGCAGGCCCTGACGGATCGCCTTGGTGGAGATCTTGACGCGCTGGGGCTTGCCATCGATGACAGCCGTCACGGTCTGGATGTTGGGGCGGAAGGTACGCTTGGTCTTGCCGGTGACCTTGGTACCCACGCCACCGAGGTACTTGGCCTTACCGCGGATGGTGTAGGTGTTACCGGTGGAAGTCTTACGGCCGGTGAATTTGCAAACTCGTGGCATGACAGCGTTCCTCAAATCCTGAATGAAGCCCTGATGGATTCAGAGCTGTTGATTATCGAGCCCAATATCATATGTCAAGCTGCCAATGTCTGCAAGTCCATCCCGGTGGATGAAATAAGCAGATTCGCAGCAGCCCATTCTATCGACCGTTGGACCGATAAGGCGGACCCGTCAAATAAAAACCGGGGCCTGATGGTTCAGGCCCCGGCAGGGGTAAGCAAAAAAGGGAGTCTGGGATCAGCTCAGGACAGCCACTTCGACAAACGACTTGCCCGGCATGATCAGCCCGCCATCCAAAGCGGCAAGAAAGGTTTCGCCGCGGGTCTTGCTGGTCTTCTTTTCCGTGAAGGTGAAAGCCGTGTTGTTGATCGACAACGGCCTGACGTTCTTGGAAGAGAACTCAATGATGACCGAGTTGGGGACATTCAAGAAGCCCGGGGGCTTGTTGTTGATGTCAAAGTTGAAGGTCAGCGTCCCCTGACGATGGATGAGGGTGTTCTGGGGCAAGGGCGGCGCGGGTGAGAAGTGGGTCCAGATGAAGGAGCCGCTATAACCCGTGGAAGTCACGAATGTACCTGTGGAATTCAGCGCCCCGCCCATGTTGGAGAACGATGTTTCCGTGAAGGTCATCGTCCCGAGCAGCTCAGCCAGGGTCTTGGGGATCGGGGTCACATTGATGGAGTTGACCGAAACCAGGTTGTTGGTGGTGTCCGAATCATTGAAGCCATTGGTGGCGGTGAAGGTCACGCGGGTGAAGAGATAGTAAGTGGTGGTGTCATCCGGGTTGGGCAGCACTGCCGGGCCCGCGATGGTGGTGGAGCTTCCATTGCCCAGGGTGATCGATTTGGTCACTTCCCCGATCACGATGGCCGAGTCACTGAATTCTTCTGTCGTGCTGGCGTAGTGGGTGATCACTGCGGTGCCCTTGGCCTGCACGTTGCCCTGGTTCTTGAGTGTGATGGCGATGTTGCCGCTGGAACTCCCCGCCATGGTGCTGGCGAAGGTGCGGACCGCGCTGGTGACCGCCAGGTCGACAAACGCCGGGGCCACGTTGGTGGTGTCTGCGGTGACTGCAGCATCGTTGTCGTCGTTCTCATCCTCATAGCCATTGGAAGGCGTGAAATCGACCGACGCCAGGATGTACAGGTCTTCCGATTCCTCC
>Ga0182792_1000501_pt1 | contig 36281 bp, 31 predicted proteins | sample Passage237B_FD_130497 | JGI IMG/M metagenome (GOLD analysis project Ga0182792, IMG submission 130497) | Cellulose adapted compost microbial communities from Newby Island Compost Facility, Milpitas, CA, USA - Passage2 37B (version 2) (version 2) ...
CATATTTTGTAGGGTGCAGCGGCAGGAACACTCTTCCGAAACATGCTGAGAAAGTAGTTTGGGGTTCGGTAACACCCACCTCTGTACCGGCAACTTTTGCTGTATAACCAGAGATGAAGTGGTACATAGCCTGGGCTTTGGTCAGCTTGCTAATCGGAGGTAGGATACCGAAGGCATCGCAGGTAAGGAAAAAGATGTTTTTAGGATCGCCGCCATATGACGGTTCTTTTGCATTCGGAATATGGTAAATCGGGTATGCAGCACGCGTGTTTTCCGTAATGCTGCCATCAGCATAATCAACAGTTTTAGTACCTGCTTTGAATACGATATTTTCCAGAAGTGCGTTTGGTTTGATAGCTGCAAAAATCTGAGGTTCTTTTTCTGCAGAAAGATCAATAACCTTAGCGTAACATCCACCTTCAAAATTAAATACAGATCCGTCTGACCAACCATGTTCGTCGTCACCGATCAAAGCACGGTTAGGGTCAGCAGAAAGTGTAGTTTTCCCGGTTCCTGAAAGTCCGAAGAACAGTGCTACATCGCCGTTTTTGCCCTCGTTGGCAGAGCAGTGCATGCTCAGAACATTATGGTCGTGCGGCAATACGAAGTTCAACACACCGAAAATACCTTTCTTCATTTCACCGGTATAAGCACTGCCACCGATGAGAATGATCTTGCGTGTGAAGTCTACTGCGGTAAAGTTACCTTTTCCATCAGCGCGTGTGCCAAACTTTCCGGGTGTGGCAACATATCCCGGAGCTTGTAAGATGAGCCAGTCCGGATTTTGAGTTTCAATTTCCGCTTCGGTTGGACGCAGGAACAGGTTATAGCAAAACAGGTTTGCCCATGGAGCTTCGTTGATTACACGAATGTTGAGGCGGTATTTAGGATCGGCGCAGGCATAGGCATCGCGTACCCATACTTCTTTGCCTTCCAGATAAGCACATACTTCTTTGTACAAGCCGTCAAAATCTTCAGAAGACATAGGAAAGTTAGGCTCGCCCCAGCTTACGCTGTTTTCTGTGATGGCATCTTTGACGGTAAATTTGTCTTTAGGAGAGCGACCGGTGAATTTGCCGGTGCTTACGCAGAGTGCTCCGGTATCGTTCAGTTCTCCCTGTCCCAGTTCGAGTGTCTTGTTGACAAGATCTTCGGGAGACAGGTTCCAATGAGCTACGGCTACGTTAAGACCCAGGTCTGTGAGATTTGCAGACGGATTTTTCTTACCAAATTCCTGCATAGAAGAGTTCTTTTGTTTTACAAATTTGAGAACGCAAAAATAGTATTAAAACATAAGCTTCCGTATAATTTTCGTCAGTCTTTACAAAATATCTTATTCATTTCCTGTGATATAATTAGGGCTGGTAAATTGATTGCAATTGACCGAAAGTAAGTTCCCAAGAATGGGGCAATAGAAGGGGATTGAAGATGCTTTCGAGATAAGATTTACCCTGTTTTATGCGTGAAATAAGGGACTGTTCGAAAACAGTCCCTTCATGTTCGCTAAGCACAAAAAACTATTTTTTCTTTGCTGTTTTAGCGGCTGTCTTTTTTGGAGCAGCATTCTTTTTAGCCACAACTTTTTTCGGAGCCGCCGCCTTCTTAGGTGCTGCTTTCTTAGGTGCTGCTTTTTTCGGAGCTGCCTTTTTTGCTGCTGCTTTTTTCGGAGCAGCTTTCTTTGCAGGAGCCGCTTTTTTTGCTGCTTTTTTAGGTGCAGCTGCCTTTTTTGGCGCAGCCTTTTTGGGTGCTGCTTTCTTTGCTGCAGCTTTTTTCGGAGCTGCTTTTTTTGCTGTTGCCATAACTGTGTGAATTTAAGGGTTAAACAAAAAAACTTATGGCAAACAGCCGAGGGGGTTAGGCCTCGGCTGTAGCTGATACTTCTTTTACAGACACCAAAGTCTTGGTGCGCGTTTTGCGGAACTCAACAATACCATCGGTAGTTGCGAAGATGGTAAAGTCTTTTCCAAGTCCTACGTTCTGACCAGGATGATATACAGTACCACGCTGACGAACGATGATATTTCCAGCGATAGCCGGTTGGCCACCGAAGATCTTAACTCCAAGGCGTTTGCTTTGCGAGTCCCGGCCGTTCTTTACACTACCTTCACCTTTTTTATGTGCCATTTTTTATTACTCGTTTACGAATTTACAAAAGAAATTTTCAATTATGCAATATCATTGATCTTGATCCTTGTCAGATACTGACGATGACCGTTCAACTTCTGATATCCCTTACGGCGCTTCTTCTTAAAAATAAGAACTTTATCACCTTTCAGATGATCAAGGATCTCAGCCTGCACTTTTACACCAGCCGACAATGAAATGTTACCTTCAGTGCCAGACATCAGTACTTCTGAAAATTCTACCTTATCACCTACGTTACCGCTAAGGCGGTGAACAAACAATTCCTGGTCTTTAGCGACCTTAAATTGTTGACCTGCTATGTTTACAATCGCGAACATGACTACCCAAAATAATTTCGCGCAAAGGTAATTAAGTTTTTTGATTTTGAGCAAATAAAAATCTGATAATTCCTAATTCACCCCGATTGCGTAAAATTCCTGACGCTATCTCCCACATACAAACGGTATTTTTGCCGTCCTCAGTTTCAACGAATGAAGATCAAGTCTTTTCTCGCCAAGCCTTATGCCGCTATCATTCACAGTAAGATCCGCAAAGGTATGGCAACCGCGGTCGCAGATCAGCAGGCTATCCTTCAACAACTTCTCCGGACAGGACGTCGCACTGTCTTTGGCAACGAACATCGTCTGAAAGAGGTAAATAGTTATTCCGAATTCCGGCAGGCAGTGCCGATACGCGACTACGAAGCTTTTAAGGCTTATATCGAACAAATTAAGGCAGGCACTCAGAATGTACTCTGGAAAGGAAAGCCCATGTATTTTGCCAAAACATCGGGCACAACCAGCGGGGTAAAATATATACCGATTACGTCGGACTCAATCCCCAATCATATAAATACAGCCCGAAATGCCCTGCTATGCTATATGGTGGAAAGCGGCAATACCGCATTTGCAGATGGGAAGATGATTTTTCTTTCCGGCTCTCCAACTTTAGAGCGAGTAGGGGGAATTCCCACCGGCAGGCTGAGCGGTATTGTGAATCATTTTGTGCCCGGCTATCTTCGAGGCAATCAGCTGCCTTCGTATGAAACAAACTGTATAGAAGACTGGGAGCTGAAGCTAGAACGGATTGTAGAAGAAACACTCGGTAAAGACATGACCCTCATTAGCGGAATACCGCCCTGGATGCAGATGTATTTTGACTGGCTCATAGATAAAAGTGGGGGAGAAAAAATCAGAAATATATTTCCAAACCTACAGGTAATAGTGCATGGAGGAGTCAATTTTGAACCCTATCGGGCAAAACTTTTTGACAGCCTGGGCGGACATGTAGATACCATTGAAACTTTTCCTGCATCAGAAGGCTTCTTTGCTTTTCAGGATACGCTGGACAAAGAGGGATTGCTGCTCAATACCAATTCAGGTATTTTCTTTGAGTTCATTCCGGCTTCGGAAATGTTTTCGGAAAATCCTACCCGCCTGTCGCTTGATGAGGTAAAGGTTGGAGAAAACTATGCACTCATCGTAAACAGCAATGCAGGACTTTGGGGTTACAATATCGGCGATACCATTCGCTTTGTGAGTACTGATCCTTATCGAATTGTGGTGACCGGCCGGATCAAACACTTCATCTCCGCATTCGGCGAACATGTTATAGCCGAAGAGGTGGAACATGCTATTTTGCAGACGGCTAAAGAAACCAATATTCGCATTGTAGAGTTTACGGTAGCACCGCGTATCCAGTCTGAAGATGGGCTGCCTTACCACGAATGGTTTGTTGAATTTGAACAGATCCCGGAGCAACTTGAAGCATTTGCGAAGAAAGTAGATGAGCATCTGCAAGAGAAGAATATCTATTATCGGGATCTTATTTCCGGAGGTATTCTCCAGACGCTCAAAATCCGGCCGATGAAGCGTTTAGCGTTCCAGGAATACATGAAGTCGGAAGGGAAGCTCGGAGGACAGAACAAGGTTCCAAGACTCAGCAACGACCGTAAGATAGCAGATGCATTAACGCCCTGGTTGATTCGTAATTCCTGAGCCAACTATTTTTTAGGTTGCAGTAAGGCTTGATAATTTGACGGTTCGCTCAACAGACTTAGCGCTTTGGCTATGTCGTTGTCGCTGCGAAGGCTATGCTCGATTCTTCCCCGCAGGAAGTAATAGCGCGATACAATCTCGTTTTCGAGCAATTTGGCGATCTCTGTTTTGTGCTTGAGCAAATCCTGTTGTTTATCATGAGTCACCTTTGTCTGCAGGCTGCCGAAATCTGTCTTGATCGCTTCAAAATACTTTTCCCTTGTGGCTATGTTTTTCAGTGAGTCGAGCGCGATCTCTGTTTCCGATTTATAAGAATAATCTTTGCCTTCAAGCCATTTTGCAAAAGCATTGAACTCTGCATCGGAGAGCGAAAAACTGCCTGCTGCAGGAATATTTGGATGTTTCTTTGCATAGGAAGTGGCATAATCAAAGAAATAGTTTTTGGTGTACAAGGCGATGGCCAATTTGCTGATGTGTTGATTTTCTACGACAACGTCAGCTTCCACGCCACCTCCGCTTTTTACTTTTCTTCCGGATTTGGTGACGAAAGTTTGTTTCAGTGAATCGGCTACTTTACCCACGCTGCCATCGGCATTTCTGTGGGTATAGTCAATAGCCTGAATGCAGCGTCCGCTGGGCGTGTAGTATTTCGCAATGGTGAGCTTTAAACGTGCGTTGTAACCTAAAGGGACTGTTTCCTGTACCAGCCCCTTACCATAAGATCTTTCTCCCACTACTACTCCGCGATCAAGATCCTGCATGGTACCGGCTACGATTTCGGAAGCGGAAGCCGACGATCTGTTAATCAGCACCGTGATTGGAATCTTTGCATCCCAGGCGGAAGTCATTGTCCTGTATTCCCGGTTTTTTTCAGCCACTTTTCCTTTTGTGCTTACGACAAGCTGTCCTTTGTCAAGAAAAAGATTACACATACTTACTGCTTCATCCAGCAATCCTCCGGGATTGTTACGAAGATCCAGCACTACACCTTTCAGGTTAGGATTTACAGCTTTCATGCTATCAAGCGCATTACGCACCAACCGTGTACAGCCATGGGTAAACTGGGTAAGTTTTACATAGGCAACATTTTTTTCCGGACCCAGCAACCCTGCATAGGGAACAGCCGAAACTTCAATTTCACCCCTTGTTACTATTTTATTCAATTCTTCTCCCGTAAAAGCATCGCGTATTTTCAGACCTACCTGTGTGCCTGGTGACCCTTTCAGCAAAAGGCTGATATCGTCTATCGTTTTGCCGGATACCGGATTATTGTCTATGGCAATCACCTGATCGCCGGGATGCAAACCAGCTTTTTGCGCAGGGCTGTTTTCATATACATCGCCTACAAAAATTTCATCAGCTTTTTTGCGCATGGTAGCCCCTATTCCGCCATATTTTCCCGTAGTTTGAAATTCATATTCTTCGATGTCAGACTCCGTTATATAATTGGTATAAGGATCAAGGTCTTCCAGCATGGCATTGATACCCGTTTTTACCAGTTTGCCCGGCTCGATCGGGTCTACATAATAGGCATTCAATTGTTTGAAGAGCGTTGCGAATATTTCCAGATTCTTGGAAATTTCAAAATATGAATCGGGACTTTTAGCCTGTACAAACAACGTTACGGCACCCATTAAAGATGCACCTGCCAGAAATCCTTTATACTTACCGATACGCCTTAAAAACTTAGCTGCCATGGCACATTTCTTGTTATGAAAATCAACGAAAGCAATGTTACGAAATTTCCTTTTGTGCACACCTCACGGGAGATTTAACAGGAATTTCAAAAAAATACTTTGGAAAGAATAAATTTGTTTTTAATTTAGACACGTGTAAAGTTTGACGACATGAAGAAATTTGTACTCTCATTATTTATATTATTAGGTTCTGCCGGTGTTTCGATGGCGCAGTCCTTTCTTACCGAACATGGCGATACCGTTATGGCTAACTATACCACCGGCGGGCCTTTGGTGCACAACAACGTAAAAAGTGCAAGTTCCGCTCCTGTAACACTTCGCTGGAGTATTATTGCCAGCAATGTTGCGTCCGGATGGACATTTGCAGGTTTTTGCGATAACGTTTCGTGCTATACTACTAATGTATTGGACGGCACGCTTTATACGACCGATCCTTATTCCGATCAATGGGGTTTATTTGAGGCCCAATTCAACGGCGATAATGCTACAAACAACTCTGTAGCATGGGTTCAGGTTCAGGTAGAAGATGTCGCAACTTCTTACACCAGAACGCTTACATTTATTGCTACCAAATATGCTACCAGTGTATCTGGAATCTCTAAAGGAGACGAGGGTGTAAGTCTTTATCCTAACCCAGCCCGCAATAATGTAAATGTTGTTTTCGATCCTTCATTAGGTGTGAAAAATATCGCTGTTTATAATTTGATTGGTAAACCGGTGAAAGTTTTTAAAGTGAATGGCAACAGCGCTAAACTGGAAATCAGTGAGATACCTGCAGGTATTTACTTTTTGAGACTTATCAACGCTAACGGTCAGATTGTAGCTACCAGAAAGTTTACACATCAATAAGAAAAGACAAAATATTGTGTGATCCCCGCTTCAAGCGGGGATTTTTTTTACGTTTTCATTACATGTATCAAGGTCTTCTTTGATGATAATATTGCCATTTATACTTAAATTTAGAATATGGCAACGCGTCTGTTTGTAGGGTTATTGCTGGCATTCCTTCCTGTGATGGTTCGGGCAGAGTACGTCTATACAAGCTTTGAGGAAGCGCTTCATGAAAAAAGTCGCGTTCGTTCTATTCGGATTACTTACAAGTTTCTTGACAGCCTGCCTGATATTTTCGATCACTTTCCCAATCTGGAAGAGGTCAACTTTAGTCACAATCATCTTCAGAAACTTCCCCCTTCCTTTTTTCGGTGTCGTAAACTTCGCATTGTAAAATTGCAGCGAAACAAGTTTACCTCAATTCCGCGGGAATTTGGGCGGCTAAGGTATCTTCAGCACCTGTCGCTAAGCTATAACAATATTGAAGAATTGCCTGATTCGATAGGCAATCTGGTAAATCTTGAAGAGTTTGGATTAAGGAATAACCGTCTTGAACGCCTTCCTGAAACAATGGGAAATTTAAAAAGACTCAGAAAAATAGCGCTGAGCTCAAACTATTTGAAAGAACTACCTGCAAGTTTTCCTCAATTGAAGGAACTTGAATTTCTGGATCTTTCCGACAACTATCTTGCCCGTTTGCCAAACGACTTCGGGAAGCTTCGCAGCCTTAAGTTCCTTTACATCAACAGAAACCGCCTGGAATTTATCCCGGAGTCGATAGGAAATTGTAAATTTCTTCAGGAGCTCGATGTTTCATTTTCCGGGGTGATGCAACTGCCCAATTCCCTCAGCGACATTCAGAAACTCGACTATGTTTATGTCGACAGCCGCACTATTCTTTTCTATCCTGATCCGAGAAACAAGTACCGGCAGCATATCATTACCGTAGATGCAGGTGCTATGAACTACCGACCCTCACAGGCATTCTAGGAACTATGATCATAAACGATCACCCAGTTACCATCAATCTTTCGTAGAAGTAAAGTATAGACTCCTTCGAGATTGCCGGCTTTTCGTTCAAGGGACCATCTGCCTGTTATGAAGTAATATTCCTCTGAGAGTTTTTTTAGAGAAATGATCGTAGAAGTCAGTATTCCCATCGCATTTTTGTCGGGGTAGGATTTCTGATAACGTTTTAAAGTCTGTTCGTAGCCATATGTAGGGCCGTTCTTGCCGATAAACACGAGGCTGTCATCTAGCCAATATCCTTTCATATAGCCGGCAATATTCCCCTTATTCCACTCGATCACCTGCGCGGCCAGCATTTTACGGATAGCAGGTTCATCGTTTGTCTGTCCGAAGCAAATGGTAGAAACAGCCAGCATCAATAGGCAGCAATAAGCTCTCATGCTTTTCACAATTTGTCGTAAATCTAATCAACTATCTGCGAGTTAACTTTTTTGACCTATCGCCTATCTTTGCGCGGTTATGGCAAATGAAAATACGCTTCAGAATATTATATCGCATTGCAAAGAATACGGCTTTATCTTTCAAAGCAGTGAAATATACGATGGACTCAGCGCTGTGTACGACTATGGACAATATGGTGCTGAACTGAAAAAAAATCTGCGCGACTATTGGTGGAAAAGCATGACCCAAATGCATGAAAACATTGTGGGTATAGATGCGGCTATCTTCATGCATCCGGCCGTGTGGAAGGCGAGCGGGCACGTTGACAACTTCAGCGATCCGATGATTGATAACAAAGATAGCAAGAAGCGATACAGGGTAGATCATCTGATTGAAGGCTATGCCGACACGCTCGATGCAAATGCAAAGGGGATGATTTTAGCTGAAATGGAGCGATTGTTGGCAGCAGATGATTTTGCCGGACTAAAACAACTGATCGAAGAAAACAAAATCAAATGCTCTGTCAGTGGTACTTGCAACTGGACAGATGTTCGTCAGTTCAACCTTATGTTCAGCACTGAATTTGGTGCGGTTGCCGGAGATGAAGCTGATGACAATAAAGTGTATCTGCGTCCGGAAACAGCTCAGGGTATATTCGTAAACTTTCTCAACGTGCAGAAAACAGGAAGGATGAAAATTCCATTCGGTATTGCGCAGGTGGGAAAGGCTTTTCGCAACGAGATCGTAGCACGCCAGTTCATTTTCCGTATGCGCGAATTTGAACAGATGGAAATGCAGTTTTTTATCAAGCCGGGTACGCAAAAAGAGTGGTATGAGTACTGGAAGGAAACACGTATGAAATGGCATCTTTCTCTGGGTATCTCTCCTGACAAATACCGTTTCCACGACCATGTGAAGCTGGCACACTATGCCGACGCTGCCTGTGATATAGAATACGATTTTCCAATAGGATTTAAAGAAGTGGAGGGCATCCACAGCCGCACCGATTTTGACCTGAAAAATCATCAGCAATTGAGCGGTAAAAAACTTCAGTACTTCGATAATGATATTAATCCTGAGACAGGCAAGCCAATCGGAAATTATATTCCTTATGTGATTGAAACTTCAATAGGCCTTGATCGTACCGTGATGATGGTTTTAAGTGAAGCTTATACCGAAGAAGATCTGAGTACAGCAGAGAAAAGAGATAGCAGGGTAGTACTTAAATTCCCCGCTTTCCTGGCTCCTATAAAACTTGCGATTTTACCGCTGCTTAAGAAGGACGGATTGCCGGAAATAGCGCGTCAACTGATGGATGAGTGTAAGCCACATTTCAAGTGCTTTTACGAAGAGAAAGATACTATTGGAAAACGTTATCGCAGAATGGATGCATTGGGCACGCCATTTTGTGTTACTATAGATCATCAGACCAAAGAAGACGGAACCGTAACCATTCGTCATCGCGACAGTATGACCCAGGAACGCATTCCTATGTCGCAAGTGAAAGCACTTGTACTTGGCAAGATAATGCAGGGTTGATCCACGCATTGTATTGAGTGTAGGTGTCCGGACTAAGTGTTGTTGTTCTTTTTGCAGAAACATTAAGGGATTCGTCTAAGATGCATATTATTGAGTCTAACGAAGCCATCAGACTCAATTTGAAATAGTCTAAGTGACAATACGTAAAGCCAAAATATAAATGAAGGCTTTAGAACAACTAAAGGACGCACTCGTAGAAGAGTTTCAGCTTCCTGACACAATACCTGCCAGTCGAGATGCGCTTCTGCAAGAACTCATTTGGGCAGTTTCCCGCTTGCTGGAGAAAGAACCCGAACGTTTTTTTCAGATCATGTACCGATTGGATATTCCTGAGGCAAAACTTAAGGAAGCTTTGAATGACAGAATAAGCGGAATTGATAAAGTGGCAGCGTTGATCTTTGAAAGACAGTTGCAAAAATTTGTCTCCCGAAAAACACCTCCAACATACCCCGACGACGAAGAGCTGAAATGGTGAACATCATTGCTAAACAATCATTTAGCGTGAAAAATGTAAATTCGTAACAACATAAATTAAGCCGATGAAAAATCTGCTACTGCTTTCGCTCTCTGCAATTTTCGTTATATCTTCTTGCCGAAAAAAAGAGGATCCTGTGGTGACAAATGAGACAGGAAAGGTGAGTTTTACTTTTGAGAATATGGCCGGTAGTGCTCCTCTTGTACTCAGCGGTCCGTCTGATGCGTCTAAAGATAAATGGTACATTATCGAAAGCGGCGATTCGCTCAAGATCACTCAATACAAGTACTACGCTACCAACTTTGTGCTGCACTCAGACAGCGGCAATTATAAGCAGCCGGAAAGCTATTACCTGATAGACGAAAGCATTCCACAGTCGAAGCAGTTTACTATTGATGAGGTTCCAAAACGGAAGTATACCAAAATAAGTTTTCTGATCGGTGTGGATGAGGAACGTAACACTTCCGGTGCACAGACAGGTGCTTTGGATGTAAATCACGGGATGTTTTGGGACTGGAATACCGGCTACATCATGGCCAGGTTAGAAGGAGTTTCTCCTCAATCGCCGGTACCTTCACAAACAGTGTCTTTGCATATTGCGGGCTTTCAGGGAGAAAATTCGGTTTTACGTTTGGTGACGCTCGATCTTCCGCAGCCTCTTGATCTTACCGATGGAGGCTTGAAGAATATCCATATTAAAGCAGATGTATTGGAATGGTTCAAGACCCCGAATGAAATAAAGATCTCTGAAATTTTTGTTGTTGCCAGTGTAGGGCAGGATGCTGTAAAGATCGCCAACAATTATTCCGACATGTTTAAGATCGATCATATAGACTAATGAAACACATTCGGACTTCCTTCGTTCTGGCAGGCATTGGCATTTTGGCTTTATCAGGTTGTAAAACTGACCCGAGCTTCGATCCGAAGAAAGGGGAGATAGCCTTTAACATTCCTCAGGGCTGGCCGAAGCCAGTTTATAATTTTGAAGGAAACCCATTGTCAGAAGCAGGTTTCCGACTTGGTAAAAAGTTATTCTTCGATCCTAGACTCAGCCGCGATAACAGTATTTCTTGCGGAAGTTGTCATCAGCAATTTTCTGCATTTGCCCATTTCGATCATGATTTTAGTCACGGGGTGGAAAACCGTCTGGGCACTCGCAACTCGCCACCGATATTCAATCTTAACTGGCACGGCGGTTTTTTCTGGGATGGTGGTGTCAATCATATAGAGTTGCAACCGGTAAACCCAATTCAGAATCCGGTGGAAATGGACGAGAAGGTAGAAAATGTTGTCTCTAAGCTTAGAGCTGATGATGAATATCGGACCATGTTCCGCAATACTTTTGGTGACGACTCGATTACCTCCCAAAGAATGCTAAAAGCTATTGCACAGTTTATGGGATTGCTGGTTTCTTCCAATTCCCGGTATGATAAATATGTGCGCGGCGAAGAAGGCGGATCGATGAATGAAGCCGAATTGCGTGGACTGTCGGTGTATCGTTCAAAATGTGCTTCCTGCCATACCGAGCCACTTTTTTCGGATTTTAGTTATCGTAACAATGGAAGGAAGCCATCGGCTTTGAATGATTCCGGAAGAGCCAGGATAACATTGGTAGCGGAAGATATGTACAAGTTTAAAGTGCCTTCATTGCGCAATCTGAAGTATACAGCTCCCTATATGCACGACGGTGCTTTGAAATCACTGGAGGCTGTGCTGGATCATTATGCTTCGGGCATTCACCAGTCGCCCACACTCGATCCGTTGCTTATTAATGGTATTCAACTGACTGCACAGGAACGAAGTGATCTCTTGCAGTTCCTTAATACATTGAATGATGAGCAGTTTATAAATGACATTCGCTTTCGCGAAACTCAATAAAGAACCCCGGTTAATCCGGGGTTCTTTTATTAATCCATATCTCTTTTAATGTCGTCAATAATTACTTTTTCATAAAAATCGTAGGGTGGTATGGAGCGGCAGGTATCCAGTACACCACTGCTATGAAATTTCACCTTCACTTTCAGATTGTTGTGCTGAAATGCTGAAGGAACATATTCAGGCTTTTCATATTTCCCGTCTTCCATTCTCAACAGCCATCCGCAGCCATCTGCTGTTATATCTCCAGTATCTATCACCGTAGCTCTTGTAAAGTCTTTGTCTTTTTTGCACGAAACAGCGAGTAATGTAAGCGTTACCGCGCCGAGTAAAAATTTACGCATGGTCTCTTTCGGAAAATTCAAGGGTTAAAATACAAAAATCCTTTCATGCAGCAAGATAGCGACAAATAAATTTTAGTTGGCGGTGAATTTGTACCCTATGCCCCGAACCGAATGAAAATGTTTAGGATTGCGCGAATCGTGCTCGAAATACTTTCTAAAGTTCAGTATAAAATTGTCAATAGTGCGTGTGGTCGGATACACGTTGTAACCCCACACCACTTGTAGAATATGTTCACGGCTCACTACTTGTCCTTCGTGTTCTATCAATAGTTTCAGCAAAGCCGCTTCTTTTTTGCTCAGTTCCTGCACCTGTCCGCTTTTGTCAACGGCTTCGTGCGCTGCAAAATCTATTTTGCAGCCGTGGAATTCATATGCGTCCGGAACGGTTTGAGGCGCTTTGATTCTCTTGTTTTTCAGGATGAGCTTATCTACTCTCAGCAATAACTCTTCAAGGTTGAAAGGCTTCGTAAGGTAATCGTCACCGCCTTTCTTCAGACCTTCTACGCGGTCATTGCTGCTGTTGCGGGCAGAAAGAAAAAGAATGGGCACATCGTTATGTTGCATCCGAATGGTTTCGCAAACTGTGATGCCATCCATATCGGGCAGCATAATGTCAAGGATGATAAGGTCGAAATACTCATTTTTCACCATTTTCAATACGGCAGGGCCATTGTCCACCGTGGTTACTTCATAACCTTCCATTTCAAGGTTTAATTTCAGGGCTTCTCTCAGACTTTCTTCATCTTCCACCACCAGAATCGAGGCTTTGGTTTCTCTATGTATCATAACAGGTCGTTTTATTGAGATAAAAATAATGACAATTCATACCGGCTGTCAATAGTAAAAGTTGAGTTATGAAACTGCCATGACGAACATTGCATATTCCGCCATTTTCATGACAATTCCTAAAAACGCTCTGCCCAGGGAAAAATTGTTTTAAAAAGATTTCGAATACTGAAAGCTTTTCGCAGGAAAGTTGTGCGAATAAGAAATTTCTCTACCTTTGCCGCTCCTTATGCGGGCGTGGTGAAATTGGTAGACACGCCAGACTTAGGATCTGGTGCTTTGCGGCATGGGGGTTCGAGTCCCTCCGCCCGCACTAACAAGGAAAATGTAATCAGTCCCGTATCCACACGGGACTGTTTTGTAACATCAAAAAAATCATTAAAACTATGGCTACGGTAACGCGCGAAAACATCGGAACGCTGCACGATAAGATCACCGTAAAACTTACCAGGGAAGACTACTGGCCTTCATTTGAAAAATCACTGAAACAATACGCCAAGCAAGCCAATGTTCCCGGATTCAGAAAGGGAATGGTGCCGGCTGCTATGGTGCGTAAAATGTATGGTCCTTCCATATTCGGTGAAGAAGTTTTCCGCACAGCGGGTCGTCAGTTGGAGACATACCTCCAGAACGAAAAACTCGCCATCTTCGCACAGCCTATGGTTATGCCGGGTTCAAACCTGAACCTCGACATGAATAACCCGACCGAAGTAGATTTCAGCTTTGAAATCGGTGTAAAGCCGGAATTTGAAGTTCCAGCTCTTACCAATGGTACCACACTGACAAAGTATCGGGTAGCAGTAAGCGATAAAATGCTCGATGATGAGGTGGAACGTATCCGCCGTCGTTATGGAAAGGTAGAAGATGTTGAAAGTGTGGGCGGTGCCGACAACATCATATACGCTACTTATGAAGCCTGCGATGCTGAGGGTAATGTAAATGCCGATGCGCAAAAACTGGAAGACACCGTATTGCTGGAAAAACTTCCTGCAAAACTTCAAGATTTACTGAAAGGTAAAAAAGCAGGAGATACACTGGTGATTCGTCCTAACGAAATCGCAGAAGGCGATGAACTGGCATCTTTCCTCAAAGACCCACTGAAGGCACCAGGAAGCGATCCCGCTCAGTCATATAAACTCACGCTCACAAAAGTGGGTGTGCTGCAGCCCCGCGACCTCGATGCAGAATTGTTTATGCAGGTATTCCAAAACGATATGATCACCACTGAGGAAGCTTTCCGTGATCGTATCCGTCAGGAGTTGAGCAAAGAATACGACCGTATTACGCGTGAACGTCTGCAGAACGAAATTTATGAAATGCTGGTTCACCAAACTCCTATCGAGTTACCGGTAGACTTTCTGAAACGCTGGTTGAAAGAAGGGCAGGAAAAACCCAAAACAGAAGCTGAAGTAGAAAAAGAATTTCCCGGCTTCGATCATCAACTCCGCTGGACACTTATTTCTGACAAACTGATTCAGGAAGCGGGTATCAATGTTACGATTGAAGAAGTGAAAGACGATATTAAGGCGCGCGTACTGTCTTACTTTGGTATGGAAGCGGACGACGAAGCTCCATGGATGGACAGCTACATGCAAAAGGTGATTAAAGACAACAAGACAATGGATGAAACGTATCGTCGTATGCTGTTCGATCGCCTTTTCCAATGGTTAGAGGAGAAGTTTGCAATAGAAGAAAAAGAAGTGAGCGAGGAAGAATTCTTTAAGCTTGCCGATCCTCATGCAATGCATCACCATCACTAGTCAAAACGCACAGATAAAGAAAACGCTCCGCATTGCGGAGCGTTTTCTTTTAGTTCAAATTCAGATTCAAACTACTTGCTCTGCAATCTAATAATCGGCACAATCATCTCTTCCAGCGAAATGCCTCCATGCTGGAAGGTGTTGCGATAGTAGTTCACATAATAGTTGTAGTTGTTCGGATAGCAAAGGAATACATCTTCCTTTGCAAAGATGAACGTAGAGCTTACATTGGGTCGCGGAAGTCCTACTACACGCGGGTCGCGGAATGCCAATACATCGCGTTCTTCATACTGCAGGTTGCGTCCATGCTTGTAACGAAGGTTTGTTGTGGTAGCCCGATCACCCACACATTTGCTTGGTGTCTTTACCCGTACCGTACCATGGTCTGTAGTGACGAAAATCTGAATGTCTTTGTCGGCGATCTTTCGCAATGCACGATGTAATGGTGAGTGTTCAAACCAACTCACTGTGAGCGAACGATAAGACACTTCATCGCTTGCCAATTCTTTCAACACCTCCATTTCGGTACGTGCGTGCGAAAGCATATCTACAAAGTTGTAGACGATCACACTCAGGTCGTTGTTCAGATAATTATGGATGTTGTCTTCAAATAATTTTCCGTCTTCGTTGTTGGTGATCTTCGTGTACTGCCATTTAAGATGGTCGAGTTTGAGTTGTTTCAACTGCCCCTCTAAAAACTTTGCTTCGTGAAGATTCTTGCCGCCTTCTTCATCATCGTTTTTCCATTCATTGGGATATTTTTTCTCAATGTCTGCCGGCATCATACCTGCAAACAATGCATTGCGGCTGTACTGCGTCGCAGTGGGTAAAATGCTGTAAAACATATCTTCCTCTACCACGCGAAAACTTTCGGTAACAATATGCTGTATCGCTTTCCACTGATCGTAACGAAGATTGTCAATAAGGATCAGGAAAGCAGGTTTCCCCGGTTCAAGGTGCGGTGCGATTTTGCGTTTGATGAGCTCATGCGAAAACACCGGAGCATCTGCCTTGCCATTGATCCATTTTTCATAATTTTTGGAAACGTACTTGTAGAATTCAGTGTTGGCTTCCGCCTTTTGCGATTGCAATACTTCCATCATCTCTGCACTGTCGCTGCGTGCCATTTCAAGTTCCCAGAATACCAGTTTTCGGTAGAGTTCTTTCCACTCTTCATGGTTGGGATTGGAACTTAAAGCCATAAACAAATTGCGGAACTCCTGTTGGTAAGCCTGAGTAGTTTTTTCGGAAACCAGCCGGCGACTGTCAATGATTTTCTTCAGCGAAAGCAGTACCTGGTTTGGGTTTACCGGCTTTATCAGATAGTCGGATATCTGCGAGCCGATAGCCTCTTCCATGATGTTCTCTGCCTCGTTTTTAGTGACCATTACTACCGGAAGCTGAGGCTGCATTTCTTTGATGCGCGAAAGTGTTTCAAGTCCTGTGAGACCAGGCATGCTTTCGTCAAGCAATACCACATCTACGCTTTTTTCTTTGAGCAATTCCAGAGCGTCATGCCCGTTGCTCACCGAGGTAACTTCATACCCCTTGTTTTTCAAAAAAAGTATTTGCGATTTCAGCGAGTCAATTTCATCATCTACCCACAAAATTTCTCCTTGTGTATTCATTATCTTCTTTGGTTTTTGCTTTTATTATTCAAATACGGATTCGTTTAAAGATACATTGATGCATCATATAAACCGTTCCTTTAACGCAAAATTTGCAAGCCTTGTTTTGAAAGAATGTTTCAGGAAACTTACTATTGCATAGGACCAAGCTAACAGTCATGAATTTATCTGAAAAAAAGCTGACCATAAGGCAGGCTGAAGAAGCTGATTGCCCACGATTGCTGGAACTTATTCATGAGCTGGCTGTTTATGAAAAGGAGCCTGAACAGGTAACAGTTTCTCTGGAACACTTTGTAGAAAGTGGCTTTGGGAAGAAACCTGTATGGTGGGCGTTTGTTGCAGAGGTCAATGAGGTAATCATCGGATTCGCCCTTTACTATATCCGCTATTCCACCTGGAAAGGGCAACGCATGTATCTGGAAGATATCATCGTAACGGAAGAATGGCGTGGCAAGGGTGTAGGTACAAAGCTGATGAACCGATTGATCGAAGAAGCGAAGGCGTTGGGTTTCTCAGGAATTCTCTGGCAAGTGCTTGAATGGAATGAACCTGCAATTCAGTTTTACCGTCGCTACCAGGCGGCTTTCGACAGCGAGTGGATCAATGTTTCGATAGAACTTTCTCCTAGAAATCCATAATGCCTCTGTTCATATACGCCGGACATTTGTACACTTTCAACTGGAAGGAAAGATTGAATACAAACATCAGGTATTGATCTTTGGTGCTTGAATTTCCTCTTTGTTTGCCCGCTCTTCCCAATGGATCTGAGGGGTCAACTTCAAGAGAACGATCCTGTAAATAGTACGCCGGGTTTTGAATCTGCGGGTCATTGGGGAAATAATTGCTGCCCACATAAGTTGTACTTACATCGTCAAGATAGTCGGTGGTAGTAAGTCTGTTGGAAATTTCGAAGCCCAGATTTAAGCCCGGACGCAGCCAGTATTTAAAGCCTGCTCCTACAGGAAAGCACATGGCAAACTTTGAATACTTGCGGTCATCGAAGCCTGCATTCTGTCCTTCTGTGCCCAGCTTCCGAAGGTTATATTTTTTTCCATTGAACTCTGCCCAGGGGTCATAATAGAAAGCGCCGATGCCTCCGGTAAGATAGGGCGTCCACCGGTTGCCAACTTCTCCGGTGGTAAAACGGAAAAAATTGAACTCCGCTTGCAGCACAGCCTCAAAGATGTCGCTCTGAAAACTCAGATTTCTTTTCTGATTGTAAACATTGGAGGAATACTTATCGTAATACCCCACGTGTGTATAGTTTAGTCCGCCTTTCAGGGAAATGTAAGGGTTGAGATGGTACCGCACAAAGCCTCCAAGGGCGGGACGGATAAACCGGAATCCGTACTCATCGTTCAGATCGCCAAAGTATTGCGAAGCCCCAAAAGAAACCCCGTACTCAGAACCGCTGTAATAATTCTGCGCTTCCGCTTTTGCGAAGGAGAACAGAAGAGCAGAAACGCAAGCCAATTTCTTAAGCATAACCAAAAATAGCCGATTGAATTTATCGGAAAAAGATTTCTCAGAACAAAGTCTCGCGAAATTCGGCAGACTGGTTATTCTAACGGAGAAAGTATCAATTCCGTCTGTCAATACCCCAATATAATTTCTGACGGATCGTTTTCAAAAAGTTGTGTTCATCCGGACGGACCAGCGAGATAGTAAAGGTCTCTCGTTTTACGGCAAGCTGTACTGCGCTGGTGATGGCTTCCGTGCGTGCATCGAGGGTACAGAGATATTGTTCAGCCCGCCCTTCTACTTCGAAAGAAATTACGTTATCATCAGGCACTACGATACTGCGTGTATTGAGGTTGTGTGGTGCCACCGGAGTGATCACAAAACTTGACGTTTGCGGAAATACTACGGGTCCGCCGCAACTCAAAGAATAGCCCGTAGAGCCTGTGGGTGTGGCTACGATGAGACCATCAGCCCAATAAGTGTTGAGAAACTCCCCGTTGAGGTAAGTATGTATTTTGATCATCGAAGACGAATCTTTGCGGTGAAGGGTAAATTCATTCAACGCGAAAGGTGCGCCGTCGAACAGCGGTACACTGCTGTCAAGATGTATAAGCGTACGTTTCTCTATCGTATAAGAACCCCTTACAAGAGATAGCATCGCGTTGTCAATCTCTTCCTCGGGAATCGCCGCCAGAAAGCCTAACCTTCCCAGATTGATACCGATAATCGGAATGTTGGAAGAGCCTACATAGGTGACGGTATCCAGAAGTGTTCCATCACCACCCAGGCTGAAAAGCATATCTGTAGCAGGTGGCAGATCGCGCTTGGAAGTAAACAATTTGGGGCTGTAGGGAAACGGAATATGCGGTTGTATCCGCTCATAAAAGTCTTTGAAGAAGACCATGTTCAGTTGATGGTCGTGCAGCTTTTGCAGAATGCTTTTGATCAGCGGAATATTTTCTTCTTCAAAGTTTCGATTGTATATGGCTACGAGCATAATTGGCAGTTATCGGGCAGATGCTAACAGGGTTGTTCAGGACAAGGTGAAGCGCGGTATCACTCACTGTTAAAATGTAAAAATAAGTCTTTTTGTCCCAGGTGATTCCAGGCGTATTCCAAGCGGATCTTAATGTCGTAAAAGGTGAAGATATCTAACCCAAATCCCGCAGAATACAGCATACGATTGTTGAGAAAACTATTGCCTTCAATAGTGTTATGAACATAGCCCGCGTCTGCAAATATTTTCGGATAGATGCGAATAGGAATTACCGGCAGATATTTCCAGCCAAGATTGCCAACGTTGATGTTTAATAATTCTCTTTTCAGATTCAATCGAACCAATCCAAAATGTGAACCGTCAATCACGTAGTACTCATAACCGCGCACATAGTCGAACTTCCCCCCAAATGCTGTCCGCAGAGCATAAGGCTGTTCCAGCGGGAAGTTCAGTCTCCCTCTAAAAATAGAAGAAATATACCAACGCCCGTAAGGATTGTAGTATTTACCCAGTTCAAGCGTTGCAAAAGATTGATGATCGAAACCTTCCAAACCCACCCGGGAAATTAGTTGCGCGATCAGTTTAGTTCCCTTCAATGGATAATTCCAGTTGTCGGTTTTGTTTTGCTCCAGCCGATAGGTAAATTCCAGCATCCGAAGGTCGGCGCCTGCGTTATTGTAATAGTCTGCATTGAGTTTCCTCACGGTGTCGTCTACGAAATAATGTTTGTAGCCGACACGGAGGATATGTCGTGTAGCATAGGCAGGGCGATATATGTAGCCGATGTAGCCTTCATACTGTCGAAGAATATAGCGGTCGGTTGAACGAATAAACCGCCAACGGTTACTGTCCGTCGTATAATACGTTTCCTGACTTTCCGCTACCGATAATCCAATGCCCACCCCATGTTTCTGCTCCCGGTCAAGGTATGGTTTCTGGTACTCCAGCGCAAATCGCTTGGTGTAACCCACCTGAATGGTAGCGAGCAGGTTTTCGAGTCGTCCACGAAAATTTTTGTGACGCACCGTAACTCCGATAATAGCTCTACGGATATCCCTGTTTTGCTCATTCCACCAGACATTAAAATTCCTGTCGGCAAGCTGAAAAGTGGGTTCAGGAATTACAAACCATCGTTCCCGAACATGAATATTCCAGTTGATGGTAGATGAATTGAGTGTGTCGATTTGGATATGGATATAAGTAAAAAGTCCTACCGTGGCAAGTCTCAGGCTGTCCAGTCTTCGGAAAGTTTCTAATGAATCTGCCGGCAACAGTTGTCCTTTTTGAACACTCAGTTCACGGAGGATAATCTTCTCATGCGTTTTGCGGTTGCCGGTAATCACAATATTTTCCACAACTACTTCACTTCCGGACAATACTGAAGGTATCTGCTGCCCTGCAGTTTGGAAAAAGTTCAGAAGAAAAAAAATAAATATGGGAAAACGCATCAAACCAGCGCAAGATAAGTAAGCACCGGCAATCGTTTTTGATCGCCCGGCTAGATTCTCCGTAACTTTAAGTAGCTAAGGACTTTATGAAAACAAGACCGATCATCGCTTTGACAGGTGTCTTTGCCCTATCTTTTTTGGTGCAGTCCTGTAAACATTCTTCCACCGATTCCGCCCCTGCGCCTTCTGCTGACGGTTATCCGGCTGAGATTTCTCAAATTATCTCAAACAAATGCGCCACCTCTGGATGCCACAATGCCGCGAGCTATGAAATTTCTGGTGGCGGACTCAGGCTCGATGCATGGGAGCATATTTTTGAAGGAGGGAATACCGGAGCAGCGATTGTGCCTTTCAGCCTCAATAATAGTTCACTGCTTTATTTTACAAATGTCTCGGAAGAATTGGGTCCGATGCCTCCCGACAATATGCGCATGCCGTATAATGGCACTCCGCTTACCCGAGAGGAATATACCTTGTTGCGCAATTGGGTGATGAACGGAGCGCCCGATGCACAGGGAAAGATTGCTTTTGAAACAAATGCCCCGACAAGGCAGAAGATATATCTAACCATGCAAGGCTGTGATCTTCTGGCTGTGATTGATGCAGAAAGCAAAGTGGTAATGCGGTACATAGAAATAGGAAAAACGCCAGCAATCGAAAATCCGCATTGTGTGAAGGTAAGTCCGGACGGTCGTTTTGCTTATGTTAGTTTTGTGGGAGGAGAGTATGTGCAGAAGATTAGTACCGAGACAGATAAAGTTATTGCAGAATTGTATGTAGGGCAAGGCTCCTGGAATGTTTTTGTCCTTTCCCCCGATGGGAAGGAGATGCTCTTAAGCGACTGGCGTGCACAACCTCAGGGACGTTTGCTCAGGATCAATACAGAAAGCATGAGCGTGATTCAGGAATACGGCGGACAGTTTCAGTATCCGCATGGTATAGCATCTAATGCCGATTTCTCGGTGTTTTACATCACAGCGCAATATGGAAATGTAGTGTACAAACTTACCACTTCACCGGTTGGACTTAAACAGGTAACCATTGATGCCGCGCCTCCGAATTTTAATGCAGGAACCAGAGACCCACATGAAATACTCATGTCGCCTGATTATTCAAAATATTTTCTCACCTGCGAACATTCAAACGAGCTACGAGTGATGGACGCGATAGGAGATACTTTGCTTAAGGTTATTTCTGTAGGTAAAATGCCGCAAGAAATGGCGATCAGCAAGACAAGACCTTATGTGTTCGTCACGTGTATGGAAGATGATGCAGAGGGAAACTATAAAGGTTCCGTTTATGCTGTTAACTATAACACCTATGAAGCGGTGCGTATTGATGGTCCGTTTTACCAGCCTCACGGTATCGCTGTGGACGACCAAAACGGATTGTTATTTATAGCCAACAGGAATGTGAGTGAAGATGGACCTCCGCCGCATCATGTAGCTTCCTGCGCGGGACGAAATGGCTATTATCTCGTTTATGACCTGCACACCTTCCAGCGTCTGCCCCGGCGATATGAAGTAAGTGTGGAGCCCTATTCTGCAGATTCAAGATTCAAATAAAACTAACAACTTATCTTGCCTCTATGCTAACGGTATCTTTGCATGGAATCTGTGTACACGCCCCCATCGGATTATACCCGGAAGAAAAAATAAAGGGTAACGACTTTGAGGTAGATGTGGATGTATTTGCAGAACCCCGCAACGGCGAATCTTTTCCTTTTATGGATTATGCTGAGGTGTACCAGATCGTTATGCAATCTTTCGAAGTGGGAGGAGAATTGCTCGAAACACTGGTCAGGGCGATTCATAGCGGTGTGAAGGAACGCTTTGCAGAGGCCGTAAAAGTTCGCGTAGCCGTTCGGAAAATGGCGCCGCCATTGGGCGGAGAAGTGCGCTTTTCCCAGGTTTGCTATGAAGCATGACGCAAAACAGCGAATGTATTGAAAAAAATGATTAAGGTTTTCCCCTATGAATTATGGATTAGTTCTATCTTTGATCTAAATTTTCCTCTATGACAAAACGTTTACTTTTTCTATCATGCGTATTGTCTCTGATTTTCAGCCAGAGCGACGCCCAGGTTTACACCTACAATTTTGGCAGTGTGGTGGACTCGATTACCTCTGGTGTAGCGGTAAGTCCGACGTTTTTAGCTTCACCTCCCGACGGAGGTAATGCCCGTGCCCGAGTGGGAACAGGCGGTGGAAAGATTGTCACGAATACACACCCCAATATTGGTTCAGGAAGCAGCCTTCGTATCCAGGCGCCTACCGGTGGTTCTGTGAATAAATTCTCGATCTACAATATTTCGAACGCCAGCAGTACACTTGGTTTGAAATTTACCTTTTCTGTGGGCGATAGCGTAAATGGCTCAAATCCTAGCCTGGATAACGGAACCTTTCATTTCGTTGCCGGGAATGGAGCTTCTTTCAGCGACAACAACGCATACAATGGCTCTCATACATTTACCGCTTTAAGACTTGTACTCGGAGCGACCGAGCCGACAGTTAGTATGCTGGTAAATGGTTCTTTTGGAGCCCTTTCCGGATTTTCGGTGCCTTATGGAACAGAAGCTCGAGTAATTCTTTACATGAACAACAATTCAACTGCGGTAAATTATACCGATATCAATAATGTTGCCCGCTCACTACCCGGCAATTCTTTAGACCTGTTCATTTACAACCCAGGTACCGGCACCTATTCTTTTGCAGGTAATCAGAATAAGGGTGGTACTCTTGCCAGCGGAAGCAGCGTCAACGCCTTTATGTTTTATGGTTCCAATTCGGCTGGTAATGAAGCCAACCTGTTTATTGACGACATAGTTTACACCAACAATATTGTCAACAACACACTTCCTCTAAAGCTCGCATTTTTTGATGCTCTTCCGGACAACAACAGCATCAGGTTGTTCTGGAAGACCGAATTGGAAACCGGTATTGCCGAGTATATCGTGGAGCATTCAACAGACGGAAAGAATTTTTCAGAAATAGGTAAAGTAAAAAGTCTGGAAGCGAATGGAAGCAGTTATACATTCACACATGCTCAGGTTTCTTCCAAGAATTTCTACCGTTTGCGGATTATGAATGAGGATGGAAGCTCAGAATATAGCCAGGTTATCGTAGCGAGAATAGCAGGTGGAGGCACCAAACTGAAAGCGTGGTATAATGACGATGCCATCCATGTAGCCCAGCATGAGAATGCAGTGGTTAAGGTTTACGACTTAAGCGGAAAGCGTGTACTTGTCAGCGAAATGAAGAATGCTGACTATGCGATCAGCCTGGCTACCTTAGCACCAGGTATGTACATTGCGCAGGTAATTTCCGGCGATGACGTAGCGATTGTCAAATTTGCCAAATAGTATTTTTTGAAAAAGAAAGGGGACTGCAACAGCGGTCCCTTTCTTTTTTGTCGCGTGTTGCCTATGACGCTGATCCGCTGGGAAGTTGATTTTAATCGTGGAATACTCTGATTTTCATCATAAAAAAGAGTGACAAAAAAATGACGTGGAAACATTGTCACAAATCGAATATTGGCGGAAACCCGCGCCCAGAGCGGAAAGTATTTTTTGTTTCAGGTGTATAACTTTTCCCCTTTGTGTTGTAGTTTTGCGCCCAGCTTTATCTAAAGGAAAGTTAATTTTCAATTTTATTCCTGTGTCAGAATCAAAAAAGCCAATGATCCGGAAGATTGTTCAGAGTACACTTTTAATAATCTTCTCCCTTTTCTGCAACTTTTCTGCGTATGCGCAACCAGATGGTAAGGCGCTGTTTAACTCAAACTGTGCGAGCTGTCACCATCCGATTAAGGATGCGACCGGTCCTGCACTCCAGGGCGCTGATCAGCATGCTCACGGAAAGGAATGGTTGTATAAATGGATCAAGAATCCATCGGCTGTGCTGGCAAGCGGTGATGCGCATGCAAAAGAGCTGGTCGACAAGTATAAAGTGGTGATGACCGCTTTCCCGAATCTGTCGAACGAGGAGATTGATGCGATCATGACCTACGTGAACGACTTTAAAGCTCCCTCGGCCGCTCCTGTAGCAGGTGCTCAGCCGTCAGCATCGGGAGATACTGCCGGTGGTAGTGGATGGCTGTACACCTTCATTACATTGATCCTTCTGGCGCTCATGATCGTATTGTGGCGTGCCAACTACGGACTTCGTCGCGTGGCTAATGAGAAAGAAGGTTTGCCTAATGAGAAAGAAGTTCCTTTCTACCGCAATAAAGTTGTAATTGCTATAACTGTCATCCTGCTCTTTATCTTCACCGGTTACTGGATTGTAAATGGGGCGATAGAGCTGGGACGTCAACAAAACTATCAACCGGAACAACCAATTTTCTATTCCCACAAAGTACACGCTGGTATCAATCAGATCAACTGTCTCTACTGTCACTCCGGTGCAGAAAAAAGCCGTCATGCAATGATCCCTTCTGCCAACGTGTGTATGAACTGTCACAAGCAGATCAGCGAGTACACCGGAACAGAGAAGCTTATCACTGCTGAAGGAAAAGAAGTAGATGGTACTGCCGAGATTCAGAAGTTGTACAAATATGCCGGATGGGATCCTTCCAAGAAAGATTACATCCGCGATGCAAACGGCAACATCATTTCGCGCCCGATCGAGTGGACAAAGATTCACAACCTTCCTGACCATGTGTATTTTAACCACGCTCAACACGTGAAGGTAGGTGGCGTACAGTGTCAGCGTTGCCATGGTGATATCCATGAAATGGATGAGGTTTATCAGTTTGCGCCACTCTCAATGGGCTGGTGTGTAAACTGTCACCGCCAAACGCAGGTTCAATTTGCTAACAACGACTACTATACCATCTTTGAAAAATATCATGAAGAGATCAAGGCTGGAAAACGTACTTCTGTAACCGTAGAAGATATAGGTGGTACTGAATGTATGAAGTGTCACTACTAAGATGGTAGCAGTTTGCTTGGCTGGCTGGACAAATAACAAGTGTTTTATTTAACGAGGATATAAGTTTGACGAAACGATAAGCAATTATCATCATCAGATTATCAAATCATCCCATTAAGGACTATATGAGTCAAAAACAATATTGGAACGGGATTGAAGAGCTGAACAACACCACGGCTCATCAGGAGGTAGCACAGAATGAATTTAAAGAGGAGTTGCCTTTCGATATGAGTGGCAATTTGCTTGACGCTACTACACCTCGCCGCGACTTTTTGAAGTATTTGGGATTCAGCACTGCTGCGGCTATGCTTGCAGCAAGCTGTGAAATGCCGGTTCGTAAGGTAATTCCTTATGCGATCAAGCCCGAGGATATCATTCCCGGTGTTCCCAATTACTATGCTTCTTCCTATGTCGACAACGGTGAATATTGTGCGATCGTTATCAAAACAAGAGATGGTCGTCCGATCAAGATAGAGGGGAACGAAAAGTCTTCGATAACAAGAGGCGGGACTTCCGCTCGTGTTCAGGCTTCGGTACTAAATTTGTACGATAAAGCCCGCCTTCGTCAGCCTTATGCAGAAGGTCATGAAGCTACTTTTGCTGCTATTGACCGTCGTATTATGGATGGGCTGGCTGCTACCAGCGGCGAAGCTTATTTGCTTACCGGTTCTATCCTTTCGCCGACTACCCGCGAAGTGATTAAACAATTTATCGGCAAGTATCCGAATGTTAAGCACGTAGTGTACGATCCGGTATCGTACAGCGGTATGATCCTCGCAAATGAGGCAAGCTACGGTAAGCGTGCTATTCCATCTTATCATTTCGACAAAGCGCAAACTATCTTCAGCCTTGGAGCCGATTTCCTTGGTACTTGGTTGTCTCCGGTAGAATTTGCTAAACAGTATAGCTTCGGACGTAAAGTAAGTGCGAAACAGCTCGCTATGTCCAAGCATTATCATGTAGAACCTACGCTGACTATTTCCGGTGCAAAGGCAGACGAACGTGCAGTGTGTAAGCCGTCGGAAATGGGTGCAGTAGCAGTGGCTTTGTACAATGCAATCACTACCGGTGCTGCTCCAAATTTTGGAAGTCAGAAACTGAACGCGCTTATCACCGCTGCTGCCGCTGATCTGAAGAAAGGGAACGGTTTGGTGGTGTCCGGTTCGAATGACGTAAACGTACAAACCGTTATCAACGCCATCAACAACGCGATTGGTGCTAACGGTACTACGATCAACTGGGCTGCTACCAGCAATTATAAGCAAGGTGTTGATGCTGACATGGTGAATCTGGTAAATGCCATGAATGCCGGTCAGGTAGGAGCATTGTTTGTTCATGGTGTGAACCCTGTGTATGAATACTTCCAGGGTGCTAAGTTTGCCGAAGGACTCAAAAAAGTGCCGCTTACAGTTTCCTTTGCAGAACGCATGGATGAAACTGCGCAGCTTTGCAAATATGTTATCCCTGATCATCACTACCTCGAAAGCTGGGGTGATGCTGAGCCAAAGACAGGCTATTACAGTCTGATGCAGCCAGGTATCGCACCGATCTTTAAAACGAGAGCTTTTCAGGATAGCCTGCTTACCTGGGCTGGTTCAACAACGTCATATGCTCAGTACTGGAACCAATATTGGGTGGAAAAGCTGGGTGGTCAGGAGCACTTCGATAAGGCTTTGCAGGACGGTGTTATTGAACCTGCCGGTGAGCCTGCAATGGGTGGAGCTGGTTTTACAGGAAATGTTGCTGCTGCCGTTAGCGCCATTCAGTCAAAGAAAACTTCCGCGGGTAAAGAACTGATTGTGTATGAGAAGATCAGCATGGGACGCGGAGCATGGATGAGTAATAACCCATGGCTGCAAGAATTGCCTGATCCGATTACCAAAGCTACATGGGATAACTACGTTTGTGTTTCTCCGAAAACCGCGTACGAGCTGGGTGCCGAGCTTACCAGCATTACAGAAGTTGATCTTAAAAAACACGTAATAAAAATCACTGCAAACGGCGTTACGGTTTCTCTTCCGGTAGTTGTAGTGCCCGGTATGCACAACGATGTTATTGCAGTAGCGGTAGGTTACGGTCGCGATGAAAAGGTAGGTCGTGCCGCAGCTAATCTTGGTAAGAATGCTTATCCGTTCCTTACTTGGAATGGTCTGACATTCGATAATTATACCTCGGCTACTATTGAGAAGACCAACGAGTTCTATGATGTTGCGATCACGCAAACACACTATAGCTACGAAGGTCGTCCGATTATACATGAATACACGCTTGAGGAATTTGGAAAAAATCCTAAGCATCTCATAGAAGAGCGCGAGAAAGAACTGGGACATTATGCTCACCTGCCATGGGCTGGTGCACATGAGACCGGTGGACACGAAGGTGATCACGGTGATGCACATGGACATGAGGCTGCTGCCTTTGTTCCCAAGACGGGTTCACCTGCAACTGATCCTCTTGAAGAAGGTTTCAGAGAAAATGGTACTCTTTATCCAAACTACGTTTCTCCAGGTATCCACTGGGGAATGTCGATAGACTTGACAAGCTGTATTGGCTGCAGCGCCTGTATGGTAGCTTGTCAGGCGGAGAACAACGTATCTGTTGTCGGAAAGACACACGTGTTGAAAGCTCAGGAAATGCACTGGCTTCGTATTGACCGTTATTTCAGCGGTATGCCGGATGATCCGGATACGATTCAGGCGGTATTCCAACCGATGCTTTGTCAGCACTGTGACAACGCTCCGTGTGAGAACGTTTGTCCGGTAGCAGCTACACCGCACACTTCGGAGGGTATCAATATGATGACCTACAACCGTTGTATCGGTACGAAGTATTGCGCAAACAACTGTCCGTACAAAGTGCGTCACTTCAACTGGATGGACTGGAACGGTGCCGACTGCTTCGATGATAACCTCTACGAAGATGGTCGTCGTGATGACATCAACGATGATCTTACCCGTATGGTGCTGAATCCGGATGTGACTGTTCGCAGCCGCGGTGTGATGGAGAAATGTACTTTCTGCGTACAGCGTCTGCAAGAAGCCAAATTGACTGCGAAGAAAGAAGGGCGTCCGCTGAAGGATGGTGAAGCAAGAACTGCATGTCAGCAATCTTGTCCGACTGATGCTATTCAGTTTGGTAATGTGAATGACCGCAACAGTACGATCTACAAGCTTCGCGCTCAGGATCAACTGGAGCGTAAGTATTATGTACTGGAGCAACTTCACGTTTTGCCGAATATCAACTACCTCTCTCTGATCCGTAATACGAATGTGATTGTAGCGGGAGATGAGAAACTGGATGGCCTGATGAACAGTCATATATAAGACTGAACGGAGCGTAGAAGCAGGGATTGACGAACAGAGATATAAAGATGAACGGTGCCATCGCCACTGAAGTGAAATAGTGGAGAGAACGCCGGGACAATAAAAAAATTAAAACGAACTATTACTAATTACGTGCTATGCATTTGAAGTACGAATCGTTTGTACGGGAACCGCTGGTCGATGGAGAGAAAACATACCATCAGGTAACGGAAGATATCGTTCGCCCGATAGAACAGAAGCCAGGCCGCATGTGGTATGTCGGTTTCTTCTTTTCCGTTTTGCTCCTGTTGTTTGGCGTATTCTCTGTATTCTGGGAAGTGTATTACGGAATCGGTGTGTGGGGTATTAACCGCACTGTAGGTTGGGGATGGGATATCACCAATTTCGTATGGTGGGTAGGTATCGGTCACGCCGGTACGCTGATTTCTGCGATCCTTTTGCTGTTCCGTCAGGGCTGGAGAACCGGTGTGAACCGTGCGGCGGAAGCGATGACCATCTTTGCGGTAATGTGTGCGGGTCAGTTTCCGATCTTCCACATGGGTCGTGTATGGGATGGCTTCTTCGTACTGCCTTATCCGAACACCCGCGGACCATTGTGGCCTAACTTCAACTCGGCACTTCTTTGGGACGTGTTTGCGATCTCTACTTACTTCACGGTTTCATTGCTCTTCTGGTATTCAGGTCTGATTCCGGATTTTGCTACGGTTCGTGATCGTGCAAAGACAAAACTGCGTAAATATCTGTACGGTATCGCGTCTTTCGGCTGGACAGGTTCGGCTAAGAACTGGCAGCGTCATGAAGCACTTTCGCTGGTACTTGCGGGGCTTTCTACACCGCTTGTACTTTCTGTACACACAATCGTATCCTTTGACTTTGCGACATCGGTAATTCCGGGTTGGCATACAACAATCTTTCCTCCATACTTCGTTGCAGGTGCGATCTTCTCTGGCTTTGCTATGGTGCAGACATTGTTAATCATCTGCCGCCGTATCATGGGTCTGGAAGATTACATTACCATCGGACACATTGAGGCGATGAACAAGGTAATTGTACTTACCGGTTCGATCGTGGGTGTGGCTTATCTGACTGAGCTTTTCATGGCATGGTACAGCCAGGTGATTTACGAACAGGCTGCGTTCAACTGGCGTATTATGGGACCTTACTGGTGGAGTTACTGGGCTATGATGACTTGCAACGTGGTTTCACCTCAGTTGTTCTGGTTCAAGAAGCTGCGTCGTAACATTCCATTTACATTTATCATGTCGATTGTGGTGAACATCGGTATGTGGTTTGAGCGCTTCGTAATCATCGTGACTTCATTGTATCGTGACTACTTGCCGGCATCCTGGACTTACTACAGCCCAACATGGCCCGAGGTTGGTTTTTATCTGGGTACATTCGGACTGTTCTTTACCTGCTTCTTCCTTTTTGCCAAATACTTCCCGGTAATTGCGATTGCAGAAATCAAGTTTGTACTGAAGACATCGGGAGAAAGTTATAAGAAGAAGATGGCAGCTATTGATGAGAAGAGCACTGAGCAATTTATACATGAGCAGGCAGAAGCTCATCATTAAAAGATATATGAACTGAGGAGAGTTGGACAGTGATAGGGTTGAAAGAGACCAGATAAAAGTAACTTAACAGCTAAGCGACTTAACGATTTAACAAAATCAAGAATGGCTATCAAAAAATTTGCAGTTGCTTGTTACGATGATGAGGAAGTACTGTTTCCGGCAGTGAAGAAAGTGCGTAACAGCGGTTATAAACTGCATGATGTTTACACTCCGTTTCCGGTGCACGGTTTAGACCAGGCGTTGGGACATAAAGAAACAGATTTGCACGTAGCAGGTTTTATCTACGGTATAACCGGTACCGCTACAGCACTGGGTTTTATGGGTTGGATTTTTACCTCCGACTGGCCGATGGTATTTGGCGGTAAACCGCACTTTTCATTGCCCGCGTTTATTCCCATTACTTTCGAGCTTACCGTGCTTTTTGCGGCAGTCGGCATGGTGTTGACTTTCTGTTACCTCAATCAGATCATGCCAGGAGTAAAGAAACACTTGTTCCATCCACGTCAGACTGATGACCTGTTTGTAATGGCTATTGAGTTGAATGATCATGTGACAGAACAGGAGGTGATCGATTTTCTGAAGACGACAGGAGCAGTGGAAACTAATGTTCAGGTAGCAGAGTCGGAGTGGTGGTATGGTAGATGGGATAGAGAGGAAGAATACCAAAAAGCTTAGTGACTGAGCTGATTGGTTGATTAGTTAATTAGCTTTTGAATATTGACTTTTGAATTTAGCAATTGAATATGAATAAGACCAAGAGCATAGTAGTAGCAGGCCTGATCGCAGGTCTCGGCATGGCTGCATGTAACCAGAATGGTGACAAGCACCGAAATCCGGGAAAGACCTATGCGCCAGACATGGTTTACTCTCGTGCTTACGATGCTTATACGTACAACCCGATTTTCGCTGACAGCCAGTCGAGCCGGATGCCGGTTTCAGGAACTATCGCCCGCGGTCATGATCTTCCAGACCATCTGAAAGAGGGAGATACCAGCGCGTACAAGAGTTTTACCACCAACCTTAGATTTACTGAGGACGAACTGAAAGAAGGTAAACGTCTTTACGATATTTATTGCGGTATCTGCCATGGACAGAAGCTTGATGGTCAGGGACCACTTTTCGCCAGCGGTAAATTCGCTTCCATGCCGGCAAACTTTAAAGACGGCAAATACCTCAACATGTCTGATGGGACGATGTACGCAGCGATCAAATTTGGTAAGAATGCAATGGGTTCTTATGCAAGTCAGCTTGACGTAAAGCAACGCTGGCAGGTGATTGCGTATATTAAGAAAGTTCAGAGCGAGAACGGTGGAGCGCCTTATAAGTATGGTCTGGCGACTGCCAGCACAGAAAGCAAGGCTCAGTCTTCAGATGCAACAGAAACGCATAGCGACGCTCCGGAAAATGGCGCTACGCACTAAATGATATTAAATCAAATAAAAGTACTTCCAATAAAAGTTAACCAATGAACGAACGTTTTGAGATACCGGCACGATTAAGAACCACGAGTTTTGTGCTGATGTTGATTGGCATCGTGACGCTCCTGATAGGCGCTTTTGCACTCGGAACTGGGAAGGCAACTACCCCGGAAGAGATTGAGATTATGCATGCTGAAAAAACACGTTTCTGGATCGTATTACTTCACAACAGCGTTTTCTTCCTGCTTATTTGCGTAGCCAGTGTATTTATTCAGGCGGCAGCATCTCTTGCTCAGGGCGGTTGGATTGTCGCTTATAAAAGAGTACCGGAGGCGATTGGTGCTAATGTTTGGGTGTTTGGAGTATTGGCTATGATCATTCTTTTCCTGATTGCCTTTGTATTCAACATTGACGGACATAATCCTATCTACCACTGGGTTCATCCGGAAGGGGATAAGATACTGGAAGGTAAGAGCGCATTTCTGAATAAGGGTATGTTCGTTGCCTTTACCATTGCAAGCATTACACTTTGGTCATTTTTCGGACATAAGTTTCGCTCGCTTTCTCTGGCACAAGAAAATGCACCGAAGAACAGTACACGCATTTACTGGAACATGGTGAAATGGTCTGCAGGTTTTCTGCTGGTATATGCCCTAACTCAGATGAGCACCACTCCATGGTTGTGGATCATGAGTATTGATGCACACTGGTATTCTACCATGTTTAGCTGGTACACCTTTGCAAGTGCATTCGTAAGTGGTATGTCGCTGATTCTCTTGTGGGTGGTTTATCTGAAGAATCAGGGTAACCTTGAGATCGTTACAAAAGAGCACATTCATGACCTCGGTAAGCTGATGTTCGCATTTAGCATCTTCTGGACTTATGTTTGGTTTGATCAGTATATGCTTATTTGGTACTCAAACATTCCGGAAGAGACAATATACTTTAAGATTCGTCAGCAGGGTCCTTATAGTATCATCTGGTATGCAACTTTTGTAATCAACTTTATCATGCCGGTATTGATATTGATGGCGCGTCCAAGTAAACGAAATTACTTCACAGTAAGCTTCATGGCACTGATGATCATCTTTGGTCACTGGCTTGATTTCTACATCATGACTATGCCTGGACCATTGGGAGAACACTGGCACATGAGTTGGTATGAACTGGGTATTTTTGCAGGCTTTGTTGGTATATTGATATTCACTGTTGCCAATACATTGAGTAAAGCATCTCTGATACCAAACAATCATCCATTACTTAAAGAAGCATTGTTGCATCAGAGTTAATCAGAATTGTAGGAAAGACTAATTACCGAATTAAACATTTTAGTAAATACAAGCAAAACTGACCATGTCGGGATTTCTAACAATAGCATTAATAGTACTGGTATTTGTCATCATTTATCAGATTGCTAAGGCAAGTGAATATGCAGCCATATTGCGTGGTAAAGAGAAAGTCGAGCGCCAAACCAACCGCACGATTGCGTGGTTGCTCGTAGCCTTCTTTTTTGTCGGTCTATGGGGAATTTGGGAATGCCATGTTGCATTGATGGACAAGATGCTTCCTGAATCGGCTTCCGAGCATGGTGTGCGTTATGATGAGATGTTTAACGTGACGTTGCTGATAACGGGAATTGTATTCTTTATTACTCAGGCACTTCTCTTCTGGTTTGCGTTCCGTTACCAGTCTACAGAAAAGCGTACTTCCTTTTACTATCCTCACAACAATAAACTTGAGCTCGTTTGGACTACTGTTCCTGCTATTGCAATGGCAGCACTTGTAGCAATTGGTCTGCGTAACTGGTTTTCGATGACTTCTGCAGCTCCTGCAGACTCTCAGGTGGTAGAAATTGTAGGTAAACAATTTAACTGGATCATTCGTTACCCTGGTAATGATAATGTACTTGGTAAAAGAGATTTTCGCAAAATCAATGATGCAAATAACGTATTGGGTCTTGACTGGAATGACAAAGCCAACCACGATGATGTAATTGCTGAAAACGGAGAAATGCATTTGATTGTAAACAAACCTGTAAAGCTGATAATAGGTTCCCGCGATGTAATTCACGATGTGGGTCTGCCGCATTTCCGTATGAAGATGGACGCGGTGCCAGGTATTATTACAACCATTTGGTTTACTCCAACAATTACATCAGCGGAGATGAAGCAAAAGACCGGCAATCCAAACTTTGTGTATGAGATTTCCTGCGACCAGATGTGCGGTAAAGGGCACTATTCCATGCGCGGTACTGTTATCGTAGAAACAGAAGCGGAATACAAAGCATGGCTCGCTAAACAGAAGTCGTACTATGCAAGTATGAATGCTACCGAAACTCCGGAAGTTCCTACAGATTCAACAGCGATAAAAGCAGATACTTCAAAAGCAATCACTATGAACTAATCGAAAAGATTAGTAAGAAAATAAAAGAGAATAGAAAATGGCTAATCAAGTTATCATAGAAGGACCAAATGTTGCTCACGGACACGGCGGACATGAAGAACATCATGGTCATGAGCATCATGAGCAGCACTTTATTACCAAGTATATCTTCAGCCAGGATCACAAGATAATTGCTAAGCAATTTCTGATTACTGGTATCATCTGGGCTATTATCGGCGCACTGTTTTCGGTGTTTTTCCGTTTGCAACTCGGTTTCCCTGATGAGACTTTCCCAATTATGGAGAAGTTCCTTGGTAAATGGGCTAAAGGTGGAAAGCTCGATCCTGAATTTTACTATGCATTGGTAACAATGCACGGTACTATCCTTGTGTTCTTTGTATTGACTGCAGGACTGAGTGGTACCTTTGCGAACCTTCTTATTCCTCTGCAGATAGGTGCTCGTGATATGGCATCGCCGTTCATGAATATGCTTTCTTACTGGTTTTTCTTCCTTGCAAGCGTAATCATGTTCATTTCCCTGTTTGTTCAAACAGGCCCCGCATCCGGTGGATGGACGACCTATCCTCCGTTGAGTGCGCTCAAAGAAGCATCTCTTGGTTCGGGATTGGGAATGGACCTCTGGTTGATATCCATGGCATTGTTCGTAGTTTCTACACTGCTCGGTGGTCTTAACTATGTCTCCACTATCCTCAACATGCGTACCAAGGGTATGAGTATGACACGTATGCCACTGACTATCTGGGGGCTGTTCTTTACTGCTGTACTTGGTATCCTTTCATTCCCTGTACTACTTTCAGGCTTTGTACTCCTGATCTTCGATCGCAACTTCGGTACTTCATTCTATCTTTCTGAAATATTTATCGCAGGTAAAGCACTGCCGCACGTTGGTGGTTCGGCTATCCTATATCAGCACCTGTTCTGGTTCCTTGGTCACCCTGAGGTGTACATCATCATCCTTCCTGCGATGGGACTTGCATCCGAGGTGCTTTCCAACCATAGCCGTAAGCCAATCTTCGGATACTTTGCAATGATTATCTCCATGATTGGTATCACAGTGCTGGCGTTCCTTGTATGGGCGCACCACATGTTCGTGACCGGTATGAGTCCGTTCCTTGGTTCGATCTTCGTGCTGTTGACACTACTCATTGCGGTTCCTTCTGCGGTAAAAGTCTTCAACTGGCTCACAACAATCTGGAGAGGTAACATTCGTTTTACCGTACCAATGGTATTCGCTATTGGTTTCGTTTCGATGTTCATTTCCGGTGGTCTGACTGGTATATTCCTTGGTAACTCTGCCTTAGATATACACCTGCACGATACATACTTTGTGGTAGCGCACTTCCACATTGTAATGGGGGTATCTGCCTTCTTTGGAATGTTCTCCGGTATTTATCACTGGTTCCCGAAGATGTTCGGACGCTTTATGAATAACACACTTGGTTATATCCACTTCTTCCTGACTTTCGCCGGAGCCTATATCATCTTCTGGCCAATGCACTACGAAGGGGTTGCCGGTATGCCACGTCGTTACTATGATTACAGCGCCTGGGAATCATTTAAGCAGTTTACCAGCCTGAACGAAATGATCTCCTATGCAGTAATCATCGTATTCTTCGCGCAGTTGCTGTTTGTTGTAAACTTTTTCGTAAGCATCTTCCGTGGTCGCAAGGTAACTTCACAAAACCCATGGAATGCTACAAGTCTCGAGTGGACTACACCCATCAATCCCGGTCACGGTAACTGGCCTGGTGAGATTCCGGAAGTACATCGCTGGGCTTATGATTATAAGGATGATGGAAACGGTAATGACTTTATCATGCAGACTGTACCTGCAAGACCAGGTGAAGAGACACACTAATCCTGACTAAGACTACAGAATGAAAGAGCTGATTCCTCAAGAATCAGCTCTTTCTCTTTTGTGCCGTTCATGGCGTTATTTCATACTTTCCTTTTCCTTCTGTAACTGTAACATCTTATCGCGAAGACGAGCAGCTTCCATAAAATCCAGATCTTTTGCCGCTTTCTCCATAGCCTTCTTTGTTTGCGCTATCAGTTTGTCCAGTTGCGCTGCTGATTTATATTCAACATCTTCTTCTGCGGCAAGCATAGTTACATCCTCGTTGATTGCATACTTGTTCTTCTCATCATAGCCTTTTATATCGAGTACCGATGTCTGCTTCATGATCTGTTCCCGCGATTTCTTGACTGTTTGCGGAACGATGCCATGTTCCTCATTGTATCGTATCTGTTTATCTCGCCTC
>Ga0182792_1000502_pt1 | contig 36232 bp, 29 predicted proteins | sample Passage237B_FD_130497 | JGI IMG/M metagenome (GOLD analysis project Ga0182792, IMG submission 130497) | Cellulose adapted compost microbial communities from Newby Island Compost Facility, Milpitas, CA, USA - Passage2 37B (version 2) (version 2) ...
CGCAATGTCCTGATCCGGTTTTGCCAGCTCCCCGGCGATGAACCGTTCCTCATCTACGGGGAGCTCTTCCTGCACGGAGGCCATTCTATACGCTTCGGGTTCGGTTACGTAAAGGACCAGCGTTCGGGTGCCTTCCGGTTCAGCCGGCTGCTCGCTGTTGACAGCGACTGGTTCGGAAGGGGGTGTCGACACGGGAATCGGAACGGGCTCGGCCGGAGTTGACACGGTTTCCACCGGCTGCGAAAACTCATTGGGCCGGCTCGCCAATTCCTCTGAAGAAATCACCCCCTCTCCTGCCGGCAGTTCAGCAAGCTCTGTGTATTCGGTCACGGTCGTTTCCCCTTTATCGGACTGGTGGAGGGCTGCCTGATCCCCAGATATCGGATCCGTACGAAGTACTGTCCACACCCCGCCCGAAAGAATCAGTCCGCCGATCACCGCTGCTGCCCAGTAATAGTAGGCCGGGTAACGGGCTTTCCGTTTCTGCACCTTCTGGATGCGGTTCCATAACTCAGGCCTGACAGGCATCTCAAAGCCGTCCAGTTTCTTCCGGAATAGTGCATCCGGTTGCTCTATTGGTTTTCTGCTATCCATGATCAGAAAAGTTCGTTCTGCTGTAATCGTCCCTCAAGCGTTCTTCTTTTTCCCATTGCTTGAGCATCTGCTGGAGGCAGGCTCTTGCCCGGTGAAGCTGCGACTTGGAAGTACTTTCGGATATGCCCAGCATCTCACTAATCTCCTGATGGGAAAAACCCTCGATGGCATAAAGGTTAAATACCGTCCTGTAGCCGATCGGCAGCTTTTCGATCATCAGGTGAATACGCTCTGCATCGATGTGCTGATCGGCATAGGCGTAGTCGGCTACCCCGTGCGCTTCTTCAATGGAAACTCTTTCGAAAAGGCGCCGCTGCTGTCTCAGGTATCCGAGCGCTTCGTTTACCATGATCCGGCGGACCCACCCCTCGAAACTTCCCTCTTCCCTGAATTGCCGAATGGAATCGAATATTTTGAGGAAGCCCTGTACAAGGATGTCTTCTGCAACCATCCTGTCATCGACGTAGCGCATACAGACGGCCATCATCTTCCCTGAATACTTTTCAAACAACCAGCGCTGAGCTTTGGGGTCATTCGAACGAAGGGCCTGAATCAGGTGTGCGTCATGGCTGAAGAGCTGCAAAATTTTACCCATCGGTTAGTAAAGAGTTTCGGACATAAGATGCATCTTCGCAGTCAACAAGTTGCATGAACGAGAAAAAATATATGGCTGACGCTAGCTCACCCATCGGAATCTTTGACAGTGGTATCGGCGGTATGACCGTGGCCAAGGCTCTGGCAGAAATTCTTCCGGAGGAAAATATGATCTACTTCGGTGACACCGCACACCTGCCCTACGGTGATAAATCAACGGCTGCGATTCAGGCGTATTGCATCAAAATATGCAACATGCTGCTGCAGCAGAACTGTAAGCTCATCCTGATCGCCTGTAATTCCGCTTCGGCAGCTGCCTTCGATCTGGTTAAGGAATATGTGGGCACACGGGCGAAGGCGATGAATGTAATCGACCCGGTGATCGACTATATCAAGGAACCCTATGCTGAAAAAACGATAGGGCTGATCGGTACCAGACAGACCGTCCAGTCGAATGTCTACAAAAAGAAAATTGATTTACTGGAAAAGGGCATTACGTTGAAATCACTGGCAACGCCACTGCTGGCGCCCATGATTGAAGAAGGCTTTTTCGATCATTCCATCAGTACCAGCATACTCGGCCAGTATCTGTCGGACCCACAGTTGGAAGGAATTGAGGCACTCATCCTGGGATGTACCCATTATCCTTTGCTCAAACCCGAAATCGAAAATTTCTATCAGGGTAAAGTAGAGATTCTCGACAGCTCGCAGATCGTCGCTCAATCGGTGAAGGCCTGGCTGGAACAGCACTACCTGCTCAACCCTGCCGGAGACGGCTCGAGGGAGTTTTACGTTTCGGACTATACTGCATCCTTTGAATCCTCAACCCGGATATTCTTCGGCTCCAAGATAGCCCTGCGGCATTATCCGCTCTGGGATTAGTTTCCCTTTTTCAGGGCATCCTGCACGCGGGCCTGTATCATCTGTCTCTCCAGCATATTTTTTTTGCTGTTTTTATACCAGAAATAGGCCACCACGGCAAAGCAGATATAGGGAATCACAAACAGATACATAATCCCGACGTTGATCCCGATCCCTACGTTATTACGTCCATTTCCGAGGGTACTCTGTACAGAACCACGACACATGGCACACTGGGCCCACAGGTCGGCTGTACTCAACAGAAATACCAACAAAAAGCCCGAGACACGATACAGCAACTTTTTCATCCTCATTAACATTCTGCTACGCGGTTTTTCCGCTACAAATATCACGAATAATAGGGACTAATCATCAGGTATACAATGACGCCCGTCACACTTACATAAAGCCATATGGGAAAGGCGTATTTAACCGTCTTTTTATGGGCAGGAATCTGTCCACTCCAGGCAAAATAAACCGCCCTCAACACAAACCATACCACCACCACCGAAAGAACGATATGACTGATCAGCAGGAAATAATAGATCAGCCGAACATAAGCAACCTCGGATCCGAAGCGGGTCGAATCATTGGACATGTGATAGAGCACATAGGAAACCAGAAACAAACTGCCCAATATGAAGGCCAGAGTCATGGTTTTCCGGTGCCTGTCTATCTGACCTTTGGAAATCTGAATCCGGCCGATAATCAGCAGGACGGCCGTAACGCTGTTGATTACGCCGTTAACATGAGGCAAAACCTTGGTCCAGGTTCCCAGATCCAGTTTCTGGCGGATGCCCAGCAGCAGGGCAACTACCACCGGAATGGCTACAGAGAGTATATTGATCCAGCGATTGTAGGTTTCCCGTTTTTCAAGCAGCATGATTAATTCTTCGCAGCAACTTTCTTTTGATACAACAGTATTTTAATTTCTGCCATAGCCCGGTCGAGTTCGTCCGAATCGGTCAGATCGTAGTAACCACGGATCCGGCGCGCACCATCTACCAGTATCAATGAACTATTGGGTGAAAAAGTTCGCCCCAGGGCAGGAGTTTTGTCCAGCTTTAGAAGGATCTTCCAGGAATCAGCCGGTTCCATCAGGCGAATGACACGAGGGGCCGTATTCGTATCCGTCACAGATTCGCTTTCCAGAAACTGGCAATCATCTTCTCCGGACATTACGTCCAGCAAACGGTTTCGGTTAGTTTCCCAACGTGTAGACGATGTGCCGGCCGCAGGTATTCCGTAGAGAAAAACATTAATCTTCCCGTCCAGCTCTTCGGCCTGTACCGTGTCCCCTCCAGGCGTAATACCGATGGGTCCCGAAAGCTGGTAATAAACCGTATCGGATCCGGCTATCTGTCCGTTTGCATCAGTAACCGGATGGAAATAGGGAAGGTCATAATGGTTGGTGCCACATGACCGAAGAAATAAAAAGAAAAGAGCCGGAAATGCTAACAGGAAGATCAGCATTCCGGCCCTTTTTAGTTTCAGCATCTTAATTCCAGAATTTGAAAATCGTCAATTCCTGAAAGATTGCGGCTCCTTCCATGATAAGTGCTACCACAAACCAGATCAGCAAGACGGTGGGTATGGTGATGGACCACATCAGACTTTTGGTTTCATGTTTGAGGTGCATAAACTCCCCGACGATATAGAATGCCTTCACCAGCGTCATCAATACGAAGATGGTAATACGCAGGGTACCATGTTGCATGGTAAAGGCGATGAGGAATTCAAGAGCCGTCAGGATGAGAAGAATCCAAAATGTTTTCCAGATTACTTTTCTATGCGCTGCGCCTCCGTCCGAAACTACGTGTTGGTCATGCGAATGTGCCATAGCTATACTCTATACAATATTTTTTTAAACCAGGTAGAAAAATGTAAACACGAATACCCAAACCAGATCCACAAAGTGCCAGTAGAGACCTACTTTTTCAACCATCTCATAGTGACCTCTGCGCTCATATAAACCGGTTGCGGTTCTATAGAATACTAGGATCAGCAGGGCAACCCCGATGGAAACGTGGAAGCCGTGGAAACCGGTGATAAAGAAGAACAGGTCAGCAAACGCTACCGGTCCGTACTGGTTTTCTATCAGATTGGCACCGTAGATGGTTCTTTCGATCCATTGGTTATTTACAAGTTCCCTGATAACGGTTCCTTCATCGGTACCGTGGATAAAGTGAGTCCATTCCCAGGCCTGGCAGCTAAGGAAGGTAAGACCTCCCAGAATTGTCCAAAGCATCCATTTCTGTACTGCGGCCTTGTCTCTGCGATTTCCGGCCTCCACTGCCAATACCATCGTAACACTACTGAAGATCAGAATGAACGTCATGATACCGACGAAAACCAATGGCAGATACACTCCGTGGAGGAATGGAACGGCTGCGAATACCTTTTCCGGAATAGGCCAGTAGAGGTTAGAGAAGGTAAAATCGGCTACGTCGCCTGCGTAGGCTGGATAGCTAAACCTGATTAGACCGTAGGATACAAGGAAGGCTCCAAAGGTGAAAGTATCTGACAGGAGGAAAAACCACATCATCAGTTTCCCATAGCTAGCCTTCATTGGTTCTATTCCACCCAGCCAAAGTTTTGGTTCACCATTAGTAGTTGTAATAGTAGACGCCATTGGTTAATACAATTAATTACTTAATTAAAAGTCAAAAGAAACACAAAAAGATAAATCCACAAAATATCAAGGAAATGCCAGATCGTTGCACATACCTCAATTCTCCGTAATCTTTTGGAATGAACCTTCATTTTCATCGAAGCCCAAAGCGTGTTGGCCAGGGCGATCAAACCTAAAACGAGGTGGACCAGATGGAGAAATGTAAATACATAAAAGAACGATCCTGCCAGGTTTCCGACAAAGTAAACCTGCATTTCGACCAGTTTCTGCCAGCCCATAACCTGCATCACCATAAAAGCAATACCCAGTACAAGCGTGGCGGCTACGGCAATTTTTAACCGGCCGAAGTTATCCTTTTTCGCTTCAAGGTAAGCCCAGTGCATGGTAACACTGCTGATCATCAGCACGACGGTACTCACTGTAAATAGGGTTGGAACCGTAAATTCCAGCCAGTTCCCTTCTGCTCTCTTTACCAGATAGGCACTGGTTTGGGAAGCAAAAAGCATGACACTGGCCACGATGAAAAGCCAGACCATGAACTTGATGGGGTCCATGCTCATGACCTCCCGGGGCTGGTCCTTGTAGTGCGTTAATGTCGTTTCTGCGTTTTTCATTTCTCCTCTTTCAATTTCAAACCTTATCCAGTAAGAACGCTATCTGCACGATCGGCAAATATAAGAACGACCCAAACATTAATTGCAATGCGGTTTTATCATTGCATTTCCGCATCAGGTGAAATGTCTGCGCCAGGAATAATATGCCAAAGAATGTCGCAATTATGGCCGAATTAATACCCGTCATTCCCAGTTCGTAGGGCAGCCAGCCCACCGGAATCAGGAACAGGGCGTTGATCATAATCTGAATGGCGGTATTAAGATCTTTGCCGCCTTCAGAAGGTAAAAGCTTGTAACCTGCCCTTTTATAATCTTCATCAGCCACCCAGGCAATAGCCCAGAAATGGGGAAACTGCCAGAAAAACTGAATTGCAAACAGGATACCTGGCTCGAGTCCGAACTGATTGGTGGCGGCTATCCAACCGATCATCGGAGGGAATGCACCGGGAAATGCACCTACCAGAACCGCTACGGAACCTACCCTTTTCAACGGGGTATAAACGAACCCGTAGAGCACCAGCGAAAACAGCGCCAAAGCGGCTGCCCGAACATTGAAAAACTCAATAAACAGGAAGGTTGCTACGGCTCCCAAAACTACCGACAGCAGGATCGCTTCCTTAACGGTGACCCTTCCCGTAGGCAGAGGACGGTTTTTCGTCCTTTTCATGAGTTTGTCGAGGTCGCGTTCCAGAATCTGGTTAATGATGTTGGCAGACCCCGTTACAGCAAATGCTGCAAAGGCGAATATCAGAAGATATCCCCAGTTGATGTGGGAACTGCCGAGACAATAACCGATTGCTCCGGAAAACGAAACAAGAGCCGACAATCTGAATTTTGTCAGCTCGAATAAAGCTTTTGCCTTTCCGATTCCCAATTGTGTAGCTTGTATGGTTTGCCCAGAACCGATCATATTCCTTCCTCTGCTATAAATCCGCGGCAATTACTGCTCCACGTTTTTCAAAAATCTCTTCTGCGTTCAAAAACAAAAATAAGACAAACTGCAAACCGAGCAGTAGCACCGCGAGCGTCAAATGTACCGGCTGCAAAACTGCAGGCATCGAGAAGTAACCCAGTATAATACCGCTGATAATCTCCAGGCCTACAATTCCAACGATATACCCGGCTAATCGGTTCATGATACCGCGGCCTTCCGTATTTTTCCGGACCTGAGCGAACAGAATTGCATTCACCAGCAGCACCAGAATGGAAAATGACCTATGTATCAGATAAATCGTTCCACTTGCTTCCACCCAGCGCGATCTCCCTTCATATCCAAGCGCCACTACCGCGAGATCGATCGCTTCTCTAACCTGGGTACCCAGAACCAGCTGGATGGTAACGATGGCAATGGAAAGTATTACCCAGATATTGAGTGCCCGCTTTTTCCCCTGCAGGCGTTCTATCTTCACTTTATCGATGTACGACACTTTAGCGTAAGCGTAAAGCAGTACAAAGATGATGACGATGGCCAGTAACATGTGCAGCGTCACCATCACAGGATGTAGTTCAGTGGCAACCACCTGTGCACCCAACCATCCCTGAAATCCTACCAGAAGAAATGCTCCCAGACTTAAGAAGAAAATCGACTTACGATCAGATTTCAGAAAGGGGATGGAGGCCAGAAGCGTCAGGAAAATCCAGGCTCCTGTAAATACCCCAAACAGCCGGTTTACGTATTCAATCCAGGTTTTTACCGGATTAAACTCGATTTCTCCCTTGAGTTTGGCCCCATAAATTTCCTTGTAATTTTCAGGAAGCTGGGACACATCCGTGGGAGGGATCCAGCTGCCGAAGCAGGTTGGCCAATCGGGACATCCCATTCCCGCACCGGTAGCCCTTACGATACTACCGATCATCACCAGGAGGTAGAGGGTAACCAGTGTCCAGGTTACCCATCTTTTGTACCTGGCAATTACTTTATCATCAATGACCGGTCTTGAATTGGTCATTATAGTTTTGTGACTCGATGATCTTTTCTTCCGCTATAAGTTCGTTGTCGGAAGGTAAGTTCGACTCAGGTGTCTGCGAATGAGGAACTGTCTGAGGGATAAAGTCATCCTTCGCACCTGGTTTGCTGTAATCATATGGCCAGCGGTACACGGCAGGAATTTCTCCCACCCAGTTTCCGTGACCAGGATTGTGGGTAGTCCACTCGAGCGTTGTCGACTTCCATGGGTTCATAGGAGCCTTTCTACCCTTAAATATGCTGTAGAAGAAGTTGAACAGGAATACGAACTGAGCGAGGAATGTAAAGATCGCTGCAATGGTGATGAACGTATTCATGTCAGAGAAAATGCTGGTGAAGTCGTAGCTGGTGAACTGATAGTAACGACGTGGGAAACCAGCGATACCGATATAGTGCATCGGGATAAACACCAGGTAAAGACCGATGAATGTCAGCCAGAAGTGAACCTGTCCGAGTGACTTGTTCATCATCCTTCCAAACATTTTAGGGAACCAGTGGTATACCCCCGAGAACAGACCGAAGGCCGCCGAGGCACCCATCACAAGGTGGAAGTGAGCTACTACAAAGTAGGTATCGTGCAGCTGAATGTCGAGCGCACTGTTACCCAGGATGATCCCGGTAAGACCACCGGATACGAACAACGACACCATACCGATGGCAAACAGCATACCTGGCGTAAAGTGGAGGTTACCTCCCCAGAGCGTCGAGATGTAGTTGAACGCTTTCACTGCTGAAGGTACGGCGATGATCAGTGTCAGGAACATGAAGATCGATCCGAGGAACGGATTCATACCGGACACGAACATGTGGTGTGCCCATACAATGAAGGACAGGAAGGCGATACCTACCATGGACGCAATCATCGCACGGTAACCAAAGATAGGCTTACGGGCGTTGGTAGCGATAACTTCGGAAGTGATACCCAGCGCAGGCAGGATCACAATGTATACTTCAGGGTGTCCGAGGAACCAGAACAAGTGCTGGAACAGGATGGGGCTACCACCCACGTTCGAGAGAGCCTCGCCACCGATATAGATTTCTGAAAGGAAGAAACTGGTACCGAAAGAACGGTCGAAGATCAGCAGCAGGGCAGCTGAAAGAAGTACGGGGAATGAAATCAGACCCAGAATCGCGGTGATAAAGAACGACCAGATGGTCAGTGGCAGACGGCTGAAGGTCATTCCACGGGTTCTCAGGTTGATTACGGTAGTGATATAGTTAACACCACCCAGCAGCTGAGAAACGATAAAGAGGAACATACTCACCAGCCAGAGCGTCATACCCAGTCCTGAGCCAGACATTGCCTGAGGCAGAGCGCTCAGCGGAGGGTAAACAACCCATCCACCTGATGCAGGCCCGGTTGGAATGAAGAGGGAAATGAACATCAGTACACCGGCGATGAAGAAGAACCAGTAGGACAGCATGTTCATGAAACCGGAAGCCATGTCACGGGCACCGATTTGCAGCGGTATGAGGAAGTTACTGAACGTACCGCTCAATCCGGCTGTCAATACGAAGAACACCATGATCGTTCCGTGCATGGTTACCAATGCGAGGAAGAATTCGGGGTTCAATTTACCGGTGTCGGTAATCCAACCTCCGAGGATTGGTTTCAACCAGCTCAGATCAGCATCCGGAAAACCCAACTGGATACGGAACAATATAGAGAGCGAAATACCGATTACGGCCCAGACAATACCCGTTATAAGGAATTGTTTGGCGATAACTTTGTGGTCTTCGGTGAAGATGTACTTCCGCCAAAAACTGAGTTCATGGTGTTCGTGCTCTTCTGTATGACCGTGCTCGACTAATTCTACAACTGACATATCTACTGCAATGTTATTCGGGAAACTCTAATAAAATCGTTTTAATTACAATCTGTCAAAGCTTATTCTGCACTGGCAGTTTCTTCAGCGCCTACATATTTGGCAGCTTTCGCTCTCAGATTCGCCGGAATCTTGTCGATGTATTCCGGATACGTTTTCAGGAAAGGCTGCTGGGATGCGAGCCATTTCTGATAATCTTCTTCTTCTTCCACCACGAGCAGCATCTTCATACCGAAGTGACCCTGGCCGCATACTTCCGTACAGGCGATTTCGTATTTGAAATCAGGGTTACCCAGTTCGGATCTCATCTGCTCGGTAGTTTTGTCAGCTACGAACCAGAATTTGGTAGGCATACCGGGCACGGCATCCATCTTCACACGCATGTGAGGAATGAACACGCTGTGGAGCACGTCTCTGGCCCGAATTTTCAGAAGAACGGGGCGTCCAACCGGAATGTGCAGTTCGGTTGGGTTCGTGAAGTCATCGAAAGACGCTTCATCAGAAAAATCGATACCTACTTCGTTCTGTGCATCGATCAGACGATAGTCGTAGTTACCAAGTTTGTTGTCATCCACTCCACCGTAACGGGCGATCCAACCGAATTGTTTACCGGTAATCTCGATCACCTCGGCATCCTCAGGTGCGTCGGAAGTAATATCGCTCCAAGCTTTCCAGCCGGTCAGTACGAGTACGGCCATTACGATAGCCGGTACTGCTGTCCAAACCAGCTCAAGACGGTGGTTTTCAGGATAAAAGACAGCTTTCTTGCCCTTCTTGTAGCGGTATTTCCAGGCGAAGATAAAGAGGGTGGCGTTAACCAGGATGAAGGGGATTGTCAGAATCCCCATTGAGAACCAGAACAGGTCATCGGTACGGCGACCGTGAACGGATGATGCCTCAGGCAGGTAAAACTCACGGGAGTGAAGGTAAGACCATGCGATAGCAATTCCTCCGACAACCAGGACTATGATAAACATCCAGCCGTTTATGTTGTTTTCCCGGCCGGGTTCCTCGTACGATGAAGTTTCGGACGGTTTCAGCCCTTTGACCACACCCGATAATCGTCCCAACACGACAAGTGCAAGCACGACCGCAACCAGAACTAGAAGGACAAGTAAGATCTCCATAATATTAATGTACTATAAACCGAATGCTATTCAATATCGTGATAAAGTGATTCCTGTAACATGGGGTGATTAGGCGCAATCAGTTTCGCTTTTGTCAGCTGACTTGCAACCGTCCAGATAAATGCTGAGGCAAATACCATCAGTAAACCTACCTCAAACAATCCGATACCACCGTGTGCACCTACTGTTCCCGGCATGATGTTGTTGAAGAAATCGACGTAGTGCCCGAGAATTACGAAGCAGCATGCGATTTTCAGGATAATAGGTGTTCTTTTGGAATCACGGGTCATCAGCAGCAGGAATGGGAAAACGAAGTTCATGAAGATATTCACGAAGAACCAGGGCTTGTAAATACCGCCATAACCGTTGAACCGCTCCCAGAAGTATACGATCTCTTCAGGAATGTTCGCGTAATAGTAAAGCAGGAACTGCGCGAACCAAACGTATGTCCAGAAGATGGAGAAGGCGAATACGAACTTACCCAGGTCATGGAAATGACTTGCGTTCACCGCCTTGAGGTAACCATTCTCCTTCAGGGTAATGATGATCAGAACCATCGTAGCCAGACCGGTTACATGCCAGTTGGCCAGTGTATACCAACCGAACATGGTACTGAACCAGTGGGTATCGATCGACATCACGAAATCCCAGGCAGAGGTAGAAGAGGTAACCGCGAAGAAAACCAGGAAGATTACCCCGAATTTCACCTGTTTATGATAGTTATCCAGACCACCCTCCAGGTCCTCGGCGAGAGATGCCTTACGCAGCACGAACCAGAGTCCATACCAGCCGGCAAAATACGCTACCAGACGAATGAGGAAGAAAGGTGTATTGAGATATCCTTTTTTACCGGCGATGATGGGATCATACTCCGGGCCGTTGGGGTCATAGAGACCTTCGTGGGTCCAGTGGAACAGATCGTGTCCGCCGAAAATGAAGGTAACCAGCATTACCACACCTACGATAGGGAGGAACGATGGCATAGCCTCAGGCACACGTTTGAAAACTGCAGACCAGCCGGCCTGAGCGAGGTAGTTGTAGGAAAGCCAGAACATACCTACAACAGAAATTCCGGTGAAGAACACACCATTCAGCCAAAGGTTGGCCCACACTCTTTTCATCCAGTGGTAACCATGACCGTGATCTGCTTCAGCACCATGGTGGGCAACTTCATGACCATGAGCGCCACCGGTTGCAAGAAAATAAGCTCCTATCAGAACCAGAACAAGCCCTACAGCACCGATCGTAAGTATCTTCTTCTTTGCGGATGCTGTAAATTCGAATTGTTCGTCAATAGAAGGTATGGAATGTACTGCTGATGCCATTGGAAATAGATATAACGCTTACTTCAAATAGATTAAGACCCCTTTTGCAATTTTTGCACGTAATGGACGATTTTCCATCTTTCTTCAGGATTGATCTGTGAACCGTGAGGCCACATCCTTGCCTTACCGAAAGTGATTACGTGAAAAATGTGCCCTTCCGACAAATTCTTCATAGCGTCAGAGGTGTAATTCGGTACGCCTTTGTAAACGGAACCCACTTTACCATCCCCTTCGCCGGTCGCACCGTGACAGTGCTGACAGTATCTTTCATACAACACCTTACCTTCAGCCAATACGGCATCCGTTGCCGGAATCGGGTTTTTCAGTACGCGATCGGCGATTTCGATACTGTCGGCATGTATATTGTAAATCATCAAGTCCCGGCCGGTTGAATCTCCGAAAACGGTCTTGTAATTTCTTCTGGCAACCGTACCTTCCACTGGCAGCAGGAGGTTCGACCCCTCCGGATTGAACGGATGCTTTTTGGATTGTCTAAATGGTTCGTAGCCAACCGGCTCGTACATATTCGGAGCGAACTCCTTACCTGGACTATTCGGATCTTTACCACAGGATACCAGCATTACTACCCCTAGCAAACATCCCCCGACAGATCTCACTATATTATTCATACTCATCTTTAATCGCCTTTAAAATTGCTTTAGGTTAACCTCTTCCGCACCGTTATCCTTCAGCACTCTTATAATCTCTTCTTCCGACATCTTATTGTTCTTCAGCTCAATTGCCATGATGAACTTGTTGTCGGTAGCACGCTTATCAAAAAGCTGTGGATATGGATCCGGCTTAAGACCGTTGGTAATAAGGAAGGTAATTACCATCCCGAAAGCCGTGAACAAAACGGTTCCTTCGAATGAGATCGGAATGAAGTTCGGCAGGGATATAAAGTCCTTACCACCGATAATCATTGGCCAGTCAAAGCCCATGGTCCAGATCATCAGCGTCAGGACGCAGGTTAAACCGGTTAATCCGAACAGGAATGCGGCGATTCCGATTTTGGTTCTGGGATGGCCTAATGCGTGGTCCAAACCATGGATAGGAAAGGGAGTATAAACTTCCTTAATTTTAACTCCTTCCTTACGGATCTTTGGAATCGCGTGGAGGATTACCTCATCATCGTCATATACCCCCACTAGAAATTTGCCGCTCAATGCTGCCATTGCTTGATATTATGCAGTTCTACTTAAATTATACTCTGTTTAACTTAACTCTCAGTTTTCTACAACTGTACGTCTTTCTTTTGCTACCCCACCGATTTTCGCAGGCAGTTTTTCAGAAGATGAACGCAACACTGCCTTAACCTCTGCCATGTTGACTACGGGCAGGTATTTGGAGAACAGCAGGAACAGGGTAAAGAACAGACCGAAGGAGAAAATGTAGTCACCGATATCATACATGGTTGGTGAGAACATTGTCCAGCTGGATGGCAGGTAATCCCTGTGCAGCGAAGTCACGATGATTACGAAACGCTCGAACCACATACCGATGTTCACCACGACCGAGATGAAGAATGTAAAGGTTACGCTTCTTCTCAGTTTACGAGACCAGAACAGCTGTGGAGAGATTACGTTACAGGTCATCATCGCCCAGTAGGCCCACCAGTACGGACCGCCCATACGGTTGATGAATGCGTAACGCTCGTATTCCACCTGGCCGTACCATGCAATGAAGAACTCGGTTATATAGGCGATACCTACAATTGAACCAGTGAGCGTAATGATTTTATTCATTGTCTCGATGTGGTCAATTGTGATATAGTCTTCAAGTCTGTAAACCACGCGGGTGATCAGCATCAGGTTTTGCACCATGGCAAATCCGGAGAAGATCGCACCGGCAACGAAGTAGGGAGGGAAGATGGTAGTGTGCCATCCCGGAATTACCGAGGTAGCAAAGTCCATACTTACGATGGTGTGTACGGAAAGTACAAGGGGAGTTGAAAGACCGGCAAGAATCAAGCTGATGTACTCATATCTTGCCCAGGTTTTGGCCGAACCGCTCCAGCCCATGGCGAAAGCTCCGTAGAAGAAGCGCGACACCTTGTTGGTAGCCCGGTCGCGGATGGTAGCCAGGTCAGGAATCAGACCTACATACCAGAATACACAGGATACCGAGAAGTAGGTACTGATCGCAAACACGTCCCATACCAGGGGAGAGTTAAAGTTTACCCACAGGGAACCGAATGCGTTGGGCAGCGGCAGAGCCCAGTAAGCGAGCCAGGGTCTTCCCATGTGCATCAGGATGAACGAGGCCGCACAAATAACCGCGAAGATGGTCATCGCTTCAGCTGCCCGGTTGATGGAGGTTCTCCATTTCTGACGGAACAGCAGGAGGATGGCAGAGATCAGGGTTCCCGCGTGACCGATACCTACCCACCATACGAAGTTGGTGATATCCCAGGCCCAACCAACGGTTTTGTTAAGTCCCCATACTCCGAGACCTTCCCACCAGGTCCAGGCTAAACAATAAGTACCATAGGCTAGCACCAGGAGAGAAATCCCGAAGGCAATTTTCCATTCCTTCGTTGGTTTAGCCTCTACATGGTGACAGATATCTTCCGTAATATCGGCGTAGGTTTTACCACCTGTTACCAAAGGAAACCGTACCGGAGAAGTAACTTGCATAATCTGAACTAATATCTGAACTTATAAATATTTCGTTTTCTTTTACTATCCTGATCGTTTCTACGCCTGAACCGAAGCTTCCTCACGGTCTTTGTTACGGATCTTGGTCAGATAGGAAACCTGAGGACGAACGTTGATTTCATCCAGTACGTGGTAAGCTCTCGCTTCTTCCTCGCTGGCAAGCAGTTTCGAAATTCTGCTCTCCGGATTGTTCATATCGCCAAATACGATAGCATCTGTCGGACAAGATGAAGCACAGGCTACGTTTACGTCGTCGTCGGTAACTCTTCTTCTCTCTTTCTTCGCTCTCAGTTTACCTTCCTGAATTCTGTGTACACACATCGAGCACTTCTCGATCACACCGCGTGAACGAACGGTAACATCGGGGTTGATGACCATTTTACCGAGTTCGTTGTTGAAGTGGTAATCGAAGTTGTCGTTGTCGAAGTATTTGAACCAGTTGAAGCGGCGTACTTTGTAAGGACAGTTGTTTGCACAGTAACGGGTACCCACGCAACGGTTGTAAGTCATCTGGTTGAGACCTTCAGAGCTGTGGGTAGTAGCCAGTACCGGACATACGGTTTCACAGGGAGCGTTGTTACAGTGCTGACACATCATGGGCTGGAAGGTTACCTCAGGATTTTCTGAAGCGACTTCAAGCGCCTTATAATCTCCGGGCTGCGCATCGCTGCTGTAGTAGCGGTCAATGCGCATCCAGTGCATTTCGCGTGCGTTGATAACTTCCTGACGTCCTACAACCGGAATGTTGTTTTCTGCGTTACAGCTAACCACACAGGCGCCGCAACCGATACAGCTGTTCAGGTCGACAACCATACCCCAGGAATGGTTTTTATATTCCTTGTCGGTCCACAGAGACAGATCGGAAGGGGTAACAGGTCCTTCAGATGTATGGATTTTTGGCAGGAAGCGGCCGGCCTTAACATCTTTCTGGTATTCGCTGAGTACCGTTTCCTGGAGGATCGACTCGCGGGCCATTACCGTGTTGTGAGTCTGGGTCTGAGCGATCTGGCGGAATCCACCGGTTTTCGAAACGGTTACCACACCTCCGTTGTAACTCAGGAATCCGTCGACGATGGCAGCAAACGGATAAACGTTCTTACCTACCCCGTTGGCAGCCTTACCGGCTTTTTCCCGGCCGTAACCGATGGCCACCGATACGGTATCATTCGCCTGACCTGGCTGAACCAGTACCGGCAGTTCGATTTCCTTGCCGTTAGCCTGAATCTTGATAATATCACCCTGCTTTACATTGAGGTCAGCAGCGGTTTTTTGAGATACCCCGGCGTAGTTGTCCCAGGTAGCCTTACTTACCGGCTCGGGCAGTTCCTGCAGCCAGGGGTTATTGGCCAGTGCCCCATTACCGATACCTACTTTTTCGTATATAGCCAGTTCGATACCACTATTATCAGCCTTATAGCGCTTGGCGACTGCCTGAGCTGCCGCTGCCACGTCACCACCGAAGGATACGGAAGAAGAACCTCCCTGAGAAGCTACTTCGAAAACACCGTCATGCAGTGAGCTGATCCAGAATTTGGAGAAATCGTTTTGTCCTGATAACGGATAAACATTCTTTTTCCAGTATTGTTTGACGTACTCGTGATAGTCAGGATTTTCAACACCTGCCCATTTCAGGAGGCTTTCCTGCGCCTGACGAGTATTATAAATCTTGTTGATGACGGGCTGGGTAAGGCTGAAATAGCCTTTTCTTGGTTCTGCATCATCCCAGCTTTCGAGATAGTGGGGAGCAGGAGCCACGTAACCCAGCAGGCTGCCGGTCTCGTCTGCTCTGTCGGCAAACGTAACGCTCAGTTCTACTTTTGGAAGCGCCTCCGCCAGTTCGGCACCTCTTGGGTGTTCGTATACGGGATTGGCCTTGTAGAAGAATACCGCTTTAATCTTACCGCCTTTAACATCGTCGATAAACTTATTGAAAGCGATATCATCACCCTGACGGAGATTTACCGGATTGTCGATATCGATGGTTGTTCCGTATGAACCGAGCAGGCTGTTGATCGCATTGACGATCACCTGAACGGCAGGATCATTGATACCTGAAACTACCAGACCGCGTTCCCTGGCTGCGAGCAGATCGCTGGCTGCCTTGTCCAGATTAGGAATATCCAGAGCCTGAACCGAAATGGTAGAAGCTCCCGTTTTGGAAGCAATTTTATTATAAAGATTCGCTGCTACCAGACCGAGTTGTGAAGGTTTCACGGCGGTGCGGTAATCAGCGTTGGATCCTGTCAGAGAAAGTATTGATTCGAACTGGTAGTGACGGGACATTTCACGGTTGCCGCCTTCAGCGCTGCTCACCTTACGGGTTTTAGCGAACTGACCGGCAAAAGCATCCGGAGAAATCCAGGTACCGAGGAAGTCAGCATCGATACTCACCACTGTTTTTACCTTGCTGAAATCGTAGGAAGGCAGAACGGCTTTTCCGAAAGACTGACGATTGGCTTCCACCACGGCAGACACCGAGTTGGTATCATACACTACGTGTGAAGCTGTAGGATATTTAGCAATAAAGTCTGCGATTACGGCCTTGGTGGATGGGCTCAGAACAGTGGTTGAGACGATTCTGATGTCACCTCCCGCAGCAGCGATCGAAGACAGTTTTTGTTGAATTTCGGCATCGATGGTATCCCAATCCGCTGAAGTACCGCCTTTCTGTGGACCTTTGAGCTTTTCGATGTCATAGAGTCCCAATAAAGAAGCGTTCGCTTTCGCGCTTGCTCCATAGGTAAAACCGGACTGCTTGTTGGGTTCGATTTTAACAGGTCTCCCCTCTCTTGTTTTAACAAGAATGCTGGCATATTCACCAGCCTCTGCAAACGTAGATGCGTACCAGTTAGCGATAGTCGGATATTCATCAACAGGTTTGTTGATATAGGATACCGCTTTACGTACCGGCGCTTCACAAGAAGCCAGGGATACTGCCGCCATCCCGAATCCGAGCGTTTTCAGGAAATCTCTCCGATGAGATCCGGTCCCATCTGTCAGATCCGCATAAGATGCTTCGGTTTCGGTCGGAGGATTGAATTCTTTCTCCGAGCTTGCAATGAAATCTTTATCATTCCTCAGCTCCTCTAACCCTGTCCAGTACCGTTTCGTATTATTTTCCATAAAACCTATTCAATACTTCTATATTCGGAGAACTCTTTCAACCTTAATCTTAATAGTGACATTTAGAACATTCCAGACCACCGATATCTGCCACTTTTAACGTATTGCCTTTACCTTGCTCTTCGTGGACCTGAACGAGCTTGTCATAGTAGGCGTTTCCTTTGGAGTTCACGTCTGTAGTTCGGTGACAGTCGATACACCATCCCATGGTGAGTGATGAACGTTGTTCTACAACTTCCATGGATTTGATATCGCCGTGGCAGTTTTCACAGTCGAGGCCACCCACGTTAACGTGCTGCGAGTGGTTGAAGTAAGCCAGGTCTGGCAGGTTATGTACCCGCACCCATTCGATTGGCTGATTCTTCTCGATGGAAGCGTATATTTTCTGAATTTCTGGAGACTCTCTTTTGATCACACCATGGCAGTTCATACAGATGTTGGCCGAAGGAATGGTAGCAGCCTTACCTTTATTTACACCGGTGTGGCAATAGTTACAGTCGATTTCATATTCGCCGGCATGCAGCTTATGAGAGAACGCAATCGGCTGCTTGGGCGCATAACCTTGCTGAACCCCTACATTAAAGGCACCATCGAGTGTGTTTTTGATCACGAACAGGAAGAACACCCAGGCAGCTGCTGAAAGCACTGCAGGGTTACGAACCAGGCGGCTGAAAAGACCAGGACCGACAGGAGCTGTTTTCTCGGCTTCCGGTTTATCTCCGTTAACAGTTTTCGAAAGTACGTTAAGTACCACGAGCAGCACAACGGTCAGTACCAGTACTACTACCACCAGCACCCCGAGCAATACGATCAAAAGGGTAGATGGACCTTCAGCCTGGGTAGCTGCGCCACCTCCGGCAGAAGCACCTGCAGTTGCTGCGGAAGCCGCCTTGATATTGGCATCCTCCACATAAGCAAGGATATCCTGCACATCGGCTTCGCTCAGCGTAGGGAACGCTGTCATCGGAACCTTGTTGTACTCATTATAGATCTTGAGTGCTTCGGGATCACCGGCAGCAACCATTGCCTGTGAATTACGAATCCATTTTACCAGCCATTCGAAGCTGTGTTTTTTGTGAACATCCTTAAGACCAGGACCTACAGAACGGTTTGGCCCTGTTTCGTGACAGGATGCACAGTTGGATTTGAAGAGTGATTCTCCGTGAGCGATGTCACCTGCAAGTTCGTTTGCTGCCCCTGCTGCGGCCTCGTCCTGAGCCAGAACGGGTGTTGAAAAAACAAAAAACGCGAGGAAAATCAGCAGAAAACTACAACCAGATAGGAAACTTGACAGGCAAGGAGACTTACGTAAAGAGTAAAAATTCCTACAATTTGAATTCATAATCCACAATACATTATTCTTAGTTCCGCAAAACTAATGTACGATTTCCTTTCCGCAAAAGTATTCATACCTTATTTTAAAAGCGTTTCTTATTTATATTACTTCTAATCAAGTATTCCCGGCTGCGGTTTGACAGGAAGTTCGACAATATTAAAATTATACAATTTCTCATCCTAAAATTCCGACATTGCATGCATTCGGAAATAATCAGAATAACACCATTCCGGGTCTGGAGCTACGTCTGACTAAACCTAAAAACTCGTCCGGTATTTTCACTGCACGCCCCCGACAGGAGAATAATTATAAATGAATCTGACCACTCCTACAGGCAATTTCCAGCGGATTCTCTGGTATAGTATCCCTATACAGCTTCGTTTCTACTACCCAATTTACGGGACAGGCGAGTATTATGCGGGGCTAGTTTTCTTTCAGAACCGGAACTGCAAATATAAGGACCTTTACCGTTAAAGATCAGTGATTTTAATCATATGAAATTGATAACGCAGTGCTCAGAATCGACGAGATTTGATTTTCCACGTAAGACCCTGCACAGGTTTTCAAATAGCGAAATCTCAGCGCGATCTTTTTTGTACTATTACGAGAATAAAGAGCGCTTCATCCAGTTCTGTTTTCCCGAAGTTAAACTAACTAACGGTTAATCCTTATACTACAGGGTAGTCCACCGTGTATCAAAATCCTCTGGCGCCTGAAGAAACGCGCAACGTGTTAATCTATAGTGCCGCGGGCTCATTCCATCTTTTTCGCAAAAAAAACGTCTGCTTTCGGGAGGAAAACAGACGCTTGCTGCGTAGAGGTTCCGAGCGGATTCGAACCGCTGTACAAGGTTTTGCAGACCTCTGCCTAGCCACTCGGCCACGGAACCGTATCCGGGAATTTTCCGCAAATTTAGGAAAATTCCCGGTTTTTGGAAATTTTTATTCTTCTCCTGCTTTGTCCGAAGCTTCTTTGGCAGCTTGTTTTTCGGAAGCTTCCATTTTGGACTTCAGCTGTGACAACACATCGATGTCACCCAAAGTCGCTTTGTCAGCATCCTTGCTGGCTGTTTCGGCTTTGGCAGAACCTGATTTCTTCGCTGGCTTTTCAGTTTCAGCGGGTTGTTGCCAGGTCTTGCTGTGAGAGAGAACGATTTTCTTATCGTCTTTAGAGAACTCAAGTACCACGAAGTCGAGGCTTTCACCTACTTCAGCTACCGAACCATCTTCTTTCGTCAGGTTTTTGATAGTGGAGATACCTTCGATACCGTAAGGCAGCTCAAGAACAGCTATCTTATCACCTTTGGACACGATCGTACTGTGATGGGTTGAACCTGGTTCAAACAGCGTTTCGAAAGTATCCCATGGGTTTGCTTCGAGTTGTTTGTGACCGAGCGCAAGACGACGGTTTTCTGTGTCAAGTTCAAGTACTACAACTTCGAGAGACTCGCCTACTTTTACGAAATCAGATGGGTGTTTCACTTTCTTGGTCCAGGACAGATCAGAAACGTGAACCAGACCGTCGATACCCTCTTCGAGTTCGATAAACAGACCGAAGTTGGTCAGGTTACGAACAACGCCTGTATGTTTGGTACCTACCGCGTATTTCGATTTCAGATCGGCCTTGTTCCAAGGATCTTCGGTCAGTTGCTTGATACCGAGAGACATTTTGCGCTCCTGACGATCGAGGGTAAGGATTACCGCTTCGATCTCGTCTCCTACTTTGAGGAATTCCTGCGGATTGCGCAGATGCTGTGACCAAGACATTTCAGAAACGTGGATCAAGCCCTCAACACCTGGAAGGATTTCGAGGAATGCACCGTAATCAGCCACATTGACGATACGGCCTTTTACTTTGGATCCAACCTGGATATCCTCTGCCAGAGAGTCCCATGGATGAGCCTGCAGTTGTTTCAGACCGAGAGAGATACGTTTCTTCTCATCATCGAAGTCAAGAACAACCACGTTGAGTTTCTGATCAAGAGACAGCAGCTCGGATGGATGGCTGATACGTCCCCATGAAATATCTGTAATGTGAAGAAGTCCGTCCACACCACCCAGGTCGATGAATACCCCGAAGTTGGTCATATTCTTGATCACACCTTCGAGTACCTGACCTTTTTCGAGGTTGGTAAGGATCTGCTGACGTTGTTCTTCCAGATCTTTTTCGATAAGTACTTTATGTGATACTACTACGTTATCGTTGGTGCTGTTGATTTTCACCACTTTCACCTCCATTACCTTACCAACGAACACGTCGAAGTCCCTGATCGGCTTAACATCTATCTGCGAGCCTGGAAGGAACGCTTCGATGCCAAAGATGTCCACGATCAAACCACCTTTCGTACGGCGTTTTACGAGGGCTTCGATTACCAAATCTTCTTCGTAAGATTTGTGAATGTTACTCCAGGCAGTGATAACCTTAGCTTTTTTGCGAGACAGTACCAGCTGGCCCTGCGCATTCTCCTGGCTTTCCACGAAGACTTCTACTTCATCTCCGATTTTAAGCCCCGGATTTTCGCGGAACTCGTTAAATGAAACGATACCATCCGATTTGAAGCCGATGTTAAGAATCACTTCGCGATCGGTAATACCTACAACCGTTCCTTTAACGACTTCTTTTTCCTGAATGGAAGAAAGCGTTCCTTCGTAAATAGAAGCAAGACGCTCCTTTTCAGAATTTGAATAACCATGCCCGAATCCTTTCTGACCTACTGAGTCCCAGTCAAAATCGGGGGTTCCTTGGTTTGATTGATTATTTGACATATAAAAATGTTAGATGACCTCGATACATCGGCCCCACGGTCACCTGAGCCGAAATTTAGTTGAATAATAACCTTCCTGTCTGAAAGGACTGCAAAAGTACAAAATTGTAGAATATACCGCGCCAGTGCAGGGAAATAATTTTTCGCTAACGGGTAGTTTTTTTGGGCTAATTACCATCTGTATCGGGTGTTTCCTCAGGAAAGTGGAACCCCCGGGGCACCAGCAGCAGGTCGATATGAGACTGGCGTCTTCTCCAGTCGGCCAGCATGGCCCCGCTTACTTTCTCCAGGATAAAACCGGAAAAAATCTGATACAGGTCAAAATGTTCGAGTAAAAAGACGTTGAATTTGTCGAGACCGGAATACAGGTGCGGACTGTATTCCATGACGATCTTAAGGTCTGGATTATCCTTTAGGACATTTGTCATACCTTCAAAAATCATCGGCTCAGCCCCTTCCGCATCTATTTTCATCACATCGATATGCCGGAGACCGAAATCTTCGGCAAACCGGTCGACGGTCATGCTGCTCACCCGGTAGGTCATCAGGGCATTTTCCTCTGCCTGATTACGAATCAGCAGACTGGCATCGCCCGATTTGTCATGAGGTACGTGTATTTCCATCTGACCGGTTCTATCACTGAAAGCGCCCTCCCAGACTTCAAAGGAAGGATGATTGATACCCGATGTTTTTCGGAGAGTGGCAGCAATGACCGGATTGGGTTCGACAGCAATCGTGCGGCCATTCGCCCCGGACAGGGCTGACATCAGAATCGAAAAATACCCCAGATGAGCCCCCACATCTATACAGACATCACCTTCACGAACCAGCTTCGCCAGACACTGGGACACGGGCGTCTCCCAGAACCCATCCAGTATGAGATGCGGGACCAGACTGATATCCGTCAGATCCACAAACATCTTATAGCGGGTTAACACACGAGTCACCCCCAGATTGTTTTGCAGATTCGCAAAACGGGCATAGTTACGACAGAGGGTTTCGAATTCGTAACTCGTCAGATTATTGATATCATGTACGCTCAGTAATGGCCCCATAGGGATGCGAATTTATGTTGAGTCTTAATTGAATTGATAAAAAAATTTTTCAATCAGTTTTCAGATTGAAATTACCGGAAATAACTGCAACATTTTGCACCTATAATTTCAATGTTAACAGTTTGACTTTCATAAATCAAATGCTTCGGTTAAATCATTGTAAATATCCAGAAATATCAACCTGGTCAGATCATAAAAGAGCCCGGTAAATTTTAGCATATTCACTGGCGGTAATGTGCCAGCTGAATTGATTTGCATGAATTTTCACACCTTCCGACATTTCATTTTTTTCAAATTTTTCCAGACCAGCCTGCAACACCTGATGCATGTGCTCTGGACTAAAATTTTCAAAATAAAAGGCCGAATCTCCACCAATTTCGGGAAGTGATGTGCGGTTGGAAATAAATACGGGCTTCCCGACCGACATCGCTTCAATGACCGGCAAGCCAAAACCTTCGGCCAGCGAGGGGTGTACGAAAGCTGTACAGTTGTGCATATACCAGCTTTTTTCGGCCTCAGAGACAGGTCCGGTCAGATGAAAACGGTCCTCCAGCCCCAGTTCCCGCACCCTGGCCCGAATGACATCGACGTAATCGGGGTCATCCAGCCTTCCTGATACTACCACTTCCCAACCTTCCAACCGGGCAAGCAGATCGGCCAGCGGAAGAAAATTTTTCTTGGGGTTAACGTAGCCCAGGCCGAACAGGAAGGGTTTTTTGGGCCGTCTGAGCGGCGAAACGGGCTCAGCGAGCGGATTAATCCCGTTATAGATCACCTTAATCTCCTTGCCACGCAGGTTGCAGTTACTTTCCACATCCCGACGGGTAAATTCGGAAATGCAGACGATGGCATCGCTTTTATCGATCATCCCCTGTACATGCCTGATATTTTTTTCCTGCTCCTCCAACGGTTTTCCCTCGTGCAGAACGTTAAGGTCATGGATGGTTAACACGGTCCGGATGTGCCGAAACAGGTTAATATTGGGGATCATCCTCCCCGACTGAAACGGCGCATGCCACACTCTGCAGTCGAGCAAAAAGGGCTTCCAAAGCCTGTGCCACTTCTGTTCGGTGATGGTGCGTATTTTTTTCTCTTGAAAAAGTGGTGCAACTGCCTGAGGCACATACATACAGGTCCGGACGTCATCCGGGACATGTAGGGGTAAATTTTCTCCAAGATTTTTACAATAATGAAACAGGCCGGAATTAGGAAACTTCATCAAATCACAATCCAATATTATAGTCGACATCGTACGTACCGTTTTGTCTCAAAAAAAATTCTACTAAAATTTTTCACAGCTTTACAACCTTTTTCACAACGAATAAATCTATTGTTTACGTACGATGATCTTTGAATTAGCCAGAAAGTTGTAAAAGATTAAATGAATTTACGTTAGACATAGAAATTGCGAACACTACTTGCTGTAAGAATACGTCATGAGCTCGTGCCTTCGTTTCAAATTGCATGACAAAATGATCGTATTAAGTATGGATGGCAGCCCTGCACACGGGCGATTTTTTCTCAAAATAGTCGTTATGACTGAATAATTACCGAACTAATTGCTAAACATTATTCGCCAATTCTTTTTTTGAATTGGAAGAACCTTTATTGTTCATAATTTTTAAAATAAGGCTATGAAAAATATAGTTTTCGATTGCGAAAGAATGAAATATGAACACTCAGGTTTATACCATTTCTGCTATCAGCTTGGGACACATTTAAAGCATAATATCGACCGGGATCAGGAAAATATTACCTATTTCTATCCATCCAGATCTCAAAACATCTGGGGAGCAGAGCCGGTTATCGGGCAGAATTCACTTCAGAAATTCTGGATGCCTTCATTGAGGGGGTATGATATCTGGCACGCCACCTACCAGGGCACACACTACCTGCCCAAACGAAACAGGAATATCAAGGTAGTCCTGACAATCCACGACCTCAACTTTCTTTACGAGGAGAAACGTTCCGACAAAATCCGGAAGCACCTGAAGCATCTGCAGGAAAACATTGACCGCAGTGATGCGATTGTATGTATCTCCGAATTTTGCCGCAAAGACGTACTGACGTACTGCAACGTCGGGGATAAGCCTGTCTATATGATCCATAACGGCAACAATCACCTGAGCCCGCCCAGGCTGGAAGACAAGTCCTATCGTCCGAAAAAGCCTTTTCTGTTCTCGCTGGGCGCCATTTGCCGCAAGAAAAACTTCCATGTACTCGTGCCGCTGCTGAAATTCAACAAGCACCTGGAGCTGATCATCGCCGGCACCCTCCAGGACAGAAGCTATCTGAATTACATCTGGTCCCTGGCCAAAAGGCTGAGAGTTGAAAACAACCTTCGCCTGCTGGGTGCCATCAGTGAATATGAAAAATCATGGTATTACCAGAACTGCTATGCCTTTGCATTTCCCTCCATTGCGGAAGGCTTCGGCCTGCCCGTTGCCGAGGCCATGTCGGTAGGCAAGCCGGTATTTCTGTCCAACCGGGCGTCCCTTCCCGAGATTGGCAGTAACGCTGCTTTCTATTTCTCCGATTTCTCGGAAGACCACATGCAGTATGTATTTGAAAGAGGTATGGAAATGTACAGCAGCCAGCGGATGGAAACCGTAATCAGGGAGAGGGCTAATTCCTTCTGCTGGAACAAGGCCGCAAAACAATACATAGATGTATATCGTTCACTATAAACACGACCCAAAGTTTAGAAAATATTAAACCTCGTTGAGGAGGATAGTTCCTATGAAAATTTATCTCAGGCTGCTTCAGTACGCGAAGCCATACCACAAATTCATCATTCCCTTTGTCGTATTTACTATACTGGGGGTATTTTTTAGTGTCTTTCAGTTTGCACTGATTATACCACTGCTTAATTATCTTTTCGATTCCGGATCTGTAGCAGCCGCACAGCAGACTGCGCCTGAATTCAAACTGTCCGCAGCCTTTTTCAAAGATTACTTTTATTACGTTGTCTATCAGCTCAAGCAAAGCAATCCCCGAAATGCCCTGTATTTCCTGGCCGGCATGATAGTGACGGCGGTCATTCTCACCAACCTCTTCCGTTACCTTGCGCAGAGAAGCATGATCAGTGCCCGTACACTGCTGGTTAAGCGGTTACGGGAGGCTTTGTTCGAAAAAATCCATCAGTTGCACCTGGGTTATTTCACGAAGGAACACAAGGGAGATCTCATTTCCCGGCTCAACCACGATGTTTATGGAGTCGAAGGGGCCGCAGCCAGTTCACTGGAAGTAATTTTCAAGGAACCCTACGTCATGATCGGGTACTTTATTGCCCTGTTTTCCATCAGTCCGGAACTGACCTTATTCACACTGATCGTCATACCATTGTCCGCCATTTCGATCGCGGCGGTAACCAAAAGATTGAAAAAAGAAGCTTCCGAGGTGCAGGCCTCTGCGGGTCGTCTTTTGACGCTGATCGACGAAACCCTGCTGGGGATGCGAATTATCCGTTCCTTCAATGCCACCCGATTCCTGCTCAACCGCTTTGCTGAGGAAAACGACTTTTACCGGAAGGCGACCCTGACCAATTTCAAGCGCCGGGAACTGGCGCCAGCTTTTTCGGAAACATCGGGGGTTCTGGTCGTCGCCATTATCATCATTTACGGAGGTTCCCTGGTGCTCGACGAGAGTAACGGTCTCCAGGCCAGCTCCTTTATTGCATTTATCGCGATTTTCTCTCAAATCCTCCGGCCGGCCAAGGCCATCGTTACGGCCCTATCCAATATCCAGATCGGACAAGCTGCCGGAGAACGGATACTAGAAATCCTCGATCAGCCGGTGGAAATTCAGGATGCTCCCGATGCTGTTAACCTCGACAAATTCCGGGACAAAATCGAATTCCGGAATGTATCATTCAGCTACTCCAACAAGCCGGTACTGAAAAATGTCAGTCTGGAAATACCGAAAGGAAAAATCATCGCCCTGGTAGGCCCCTCGGGAGTTGGGAAATCGACAATTGCCGACCTGATTCCCCGCTTTTATGAAGCTACGGGCGGCCAGATCCTGATCGATGGTATTAATGTGAATAAAATCAGGATGGAGTCGCTGCGATTGCATATGAGTTTCGTGACGCAGGATATCATTCTTTTCAATGATACGATATACAACAACATAGCCCTCGTGAATCCCAACGCCGACCGCGAAAAATTCATCGAAGCAGCTAAGATTGCCAATGCCCATGAGTTTATCATGCAGACGGAAAACGGATATGACACGATCATCGGCGACCGGGGTATCCGTTTGTCGGGCGGACAGCGCCAGCGTCTCAGCATTGCCCGAGCGGTTTTCAAGGATCCGGCCATCCTGATCCTGGATGAGGCTACCTCAGCCCTGGATACCGAATCTGAAAAGTCGGTGCAGTCGGCTCTTAATAACCTGATGAAGGGAAGAACTACCCTGGTCATAGCCCATCGGCTGAGTACGATCAAGGAAGCCGATGAAATTATTGTCATGCAGGACGGTGAGATTGTCGAAAGAGGCAGCCATCACGACCTTCTGGAGCACCCGAGCGGTATCTATTACCGCCTGACCGAAATGCAAAAAATTGCCTAGCAGACGAATACCGGGATATTTTGTATGCCGTCCGAAGTAAAATTTGATAGCTTTGTATAGCACTAATTTCAAGGCAAACTTCGAAAAACGGAAATCAATGGAATACGTATCTCTCGGAAATTCTGACTTAAAAATCTCGGCGATCACATTTGGAGCCTGGGCTGCCGGAGGATGGATGTGGGGCGGTAATGACGAAAAAGAAGCGGTCGAAGCTATCAGAGCCGCTTATGACAATGGGGTTACCAGCATCGACACCGCACCTGCCTACGGGCAAGGCCTGAGTGAAGAAATCGTTGGAAAGGCGATCAGGGATATCCCCCGGGATAAAGTTCAGATTCTCACCAAATATGGCCTGCGCTGGGATACCACGCAGGGAACCTTTCATTTTAAAAGCCAGGATAATGAAGGGAATGAACTTAACATGTACAAATTCGGAGGTCGTGAGGGAATCTTCAAGGAAGTAGAAGACAGTCTGAAACGGCTGGGTACAGACTATATCGACCTTTATCAGATCCATTGGCCTGATCCCAGCACACCGATTCAGGAAACCATGGAAGCGGTGGAGGATCTGATCAGACAGGGCAAGGTTCTGCAGGCGGGTGTTTGCAATTACGACGTCGCACTGATGGAAGAAGCCGCCAACTATATCAACCTCGTATCGGATCAGGTCCCCTACAGTATGATCAAGCGGGATATCGAAAAGGAACTGGTCCCCTACTGTATTGAGCATCAAAAGTCCATTCTTGCCTACAGTCCCATGGAACGGGGCGTCCTGACCGGTAAAATCAAAGCGGGGCATACCTTCGCACCAGGGGATCATCGTGCAAACCTGTATTATTTCAAAGAACCTAATCTTGGCCGTATTAATGCGTTCCTCGATAAAATCAAACCGCTTGCGGAGGACAAGGGTGCTACGCTATCCCAACTCGTCCTGCGCTGGACCCTGGAACAGCCAGGCATAACAGCGGTTTTGGCCGGTGCGCGCAATGCGGCTCAGGCTGTCACCAATGCCAGGGCCATCGACGTCAAACTGAGTGAAGAAGAAGTTTCATTGATTACAACCCAGCTCAATGAGCTTGTGATCGATAAGAACATCTGAACCCGGGATTCAACGACGGGCCAGGATGCGTCCTGACAGCGGGGTGAGGAAGGAAAAGAGATCCCAGAACCAGCGGTTGGTGTCTACTTCCGCATCCCCGCAATCGATGGTGATTCCGGCTCGCACAAACCGGTCATACAGTCCAAACGGGAAGATAATTTTCGCCAGTTTCGGGTTGTCGACCAGAAATTTATCCAAATAAAGGTGCCCCCAGATTTCGAGGATAAAAGAGGAGTCGGATATCTCAAATCGTCTCCCCTGGTGTTCAAAATGTAGCTCATTGAGGTAATCGACCAGGCGCTGGGTATTTACACGCGGATCTGCAGTAATAAATGACCACAGGGACGGATCATTTTTAATATTCACTGCTCCTGGCCGCAGCGTAAACTCTATGGGATGTCCGTCGAACTCGGTATTAAATTTCATATTTGCCTCCACACCTGGATCCGAAAATAAAAAGCCTGATGGAAAAACGAATCGGGAGGGCAGGGAGATATAAATGAAGGCCACCACTGGGTGACCTTTTTTATTTCAAATTATATTATTCAAACCTGAAAATGTAAACCTGGCGGGTTCCATTAAATACCGAATTGATGCCCAGTATATTGCCGTCCGGGCTCCAGCGGGGGTGCAGATCGCAGCGCGTCCATCCTTTTTCTCCACGATATTCCTCGGGATGATAGTAGCGGCCCAAAGGTAACACTGCTTCTGTTTTCATATCCATCAGATAGAGCCGCTGTTCACGTGATCCACCGGATGGATAGGAGTCTGTAATCATCCATTTTCCGTCTGGCGAAAAGGTACCATGTCCATCGTAATCCAGCAGACCGTTCCCGAGCCGCCTGTAGTCCTGCTGCCCTACGGTAAACAGTACATGGGCATATTGCTTTCCCTCGTAGCTGGCGGTAACCATCAGCCGGTCTCCATCGAGCCAATCGTAATGTGACCCACCCCAGTTGTCGGGGAAGGCCCGGGCAAGACCGGTACCATCCCGGTTGACGGTAAGGGTGGTGGTATTCCACTCGGGGAACCCCCGGGCCAGCCAGGAAAGTTTGGAACCATCCCGGCTATAAACGACATGGGCAAAATATTCGATCGATCCTTCCTTGAGTTCCGGGACCAACGGCTGAACGTCCCGGATAGACACCAGTAATTTGGATTCGCCTGTTTCGAGGTCGATGTGAAAGATGCCGTCGTTATCGGGAAACTGGATATCGGTCTGTGCATCCTGACCGTCCCCACCGTAGCCATAGTCTGTACGGGTGGCACGCAGCCGCGAGAAATTCATTCCTACAGCCTCCTTTCCGTTGGGTGACACGGCGCTGATCGGCCGGTCGATCACCCTTATTTCCTCTTGGGTATGTACATTGAGGATCACAGACACGAATTTCCCATCCCGATAGTCATTGAAGATGATCAGGGAATCGGGCGAGGTTCCCAGCCAGTGTGCCATGCAGCCCTCCTGAAAATTCCAGGCTCTGGTTTTGTTGATGGGAATGAACTCCTTCGTCTCCAGGTCGACCAGTCCGAGTACGGCCTCATCCTTTTCGGTAGGCAGCGTAAAGCGTACGTCGGTTTGAAGTACCGTGGCGTAACGCTGTGATTTACTGAAAGAGTTGATACCGTAATAGCTGGCATAAAAATGCTCCCTGGGCCCGTCGGTGAGCTGGATGGGGCCGGTGACTTTGGGGAAAATGACAACTATCTTGCTACTATTCTCATTCGCTGACTGAAAATTGCACCCAGCAAGCAGTCCGGTCAGGCATATAAACAACCATTGGGTGAAACAAAGGGTAACACGATTCAGGCCGGTTAGGGGGCTGGCTGGGATTGAGTTTAGTCTGAGCATGGTATGTGATCCATTTTTACTTATAAAGGAGAAATGCTCCTGATTTACTTGATTTTGAGGCCTTCAGAAGAAATCTGCAGTCTATCAGCCCATCGTATCCCCTTACAGGCAGATGATTTCCCCTGACCGCATGACCTGACAATGTATTGAAACTTCCCTCTAAAGGGGTAATCGAATTCGTTGCATCCAATCGGAAATGGCTTAATTTTGGTGTACGTGCATCGAACACCTATAACAAACTAAAATCGTTATGTCGACACCTGCATCTAACCGCCCATCTACCCCTCCCGACAATAAGTCGTCCAATGGCTGGAACAAAATACCCATCCCGCGGGGACGGATCTGGATCTGGTTCCTGGGCATACTGGTAATTAACTACCTGTTCTCCAAGACGTTTTTTCCCGATCCTGAGGCTCCCGTAAAAATTCCCTATACCCTGTTCAAGGAGGAAGTGTCAAAAGACAATGTCGCCAGGATATACGGTAAAGGTGAGACCATCTCCGGACAATTTACGCGAAGCATAGAATATCATCCTCCGGCTGATACCCTTAAAAAGGAGGTTAATCCCCTTACGGTGAAGAACTTCACCACCATTTTACCGGCCTTTGTGGATCCCGGACTGGAAGCTTTCCTGCTGGAGCATGATGTGGAAATCAGTGCCGAACCCATACAGGAGGAAGCCAATCCCTTCTTTTCGTTTCTGCTTTACTTCGGTCCTGGACTGCTCATCATCGGATTTTACATCTGGATGTTCCGCAGAGCGCGCAACCAGGGTGGTTTGGGCGGAGGAATGATGGGACTCGGGAAAAGCCAGGCCCGTCGCTTTGACAAGGAGACTGCGAAACGGGTAACATTCGATGATGTAGCCGGCATCGACGAGGCCGAAAATGAACTGCAGGAGATCGTGGACTTCCTCAAGAACCCTAACAAATACACCCGGCTGGGCGGATCCGCCCCTAAAGGAGTGCTGCTGATAGGGTCTCCCGGTACGGGCAAAACCCTGCTGGCCAAAGCGGTAGCAGGTGAGGCCGAGGTTCCTTTCTTTTCTATGAGCGGTTCGGAATTTGTGGAAATGATTGTGGGTGTTGGTGCGGCCCGCGTGCGGGATCTCTTCAAACAGGCCCGTGAAAATGCCCCGGCTATCATTTTCATCGATGAAATCGATTCCATAGGCCGGGCGAGAGGACAGTATGCCATCGGAGGCGCATCTGAACAGGAACAGACCCTCAATCAGATTCTGACCGAAATGGACGGCTTCTCCAGCAAAGAGGGAGTAATTGTGCTGGCAGCTACGAACCAGCCCGATGTTTTGGACAAGGCGCTCCTCCGGCCTGGCCGGTTCGACCGCCGCGTCGTGGTGAACTTGCCCGACAAAAACGGCCGGGAAGCAATACTCAAGGTGCACGTACGCAATGTCCCGCTGGCTGATGATGTCAGTCTGGCTGAAATTGCTGCTTCCACCCCGGGCCTATCCGGTGCTGACCTCAAAAACCTGGTCAATGAATCGGCACTAATGGCTGCCCGACGTCAGCATGACAAAGTCACGCAAAAAGATTTCCTCGATGCACTGGAGAAAATAGTCCTAGGACCGGAACGGGCCCTGCTTTTGAGTGAACATGACCGGGAACGGGTTGCTTACCACGAAGGCGGTCATGCCATTCTCGGACTGGTCGTACCGGGGGCAGACCCAGTGCACCGAGTAACCATCGTTCCGAGAGGACAAGCTTTGGGCGTTACCTATCAGCGTCCGGACAGTGACCGGTACAATTATCCGGAAGCCTACCTGCGTGCCCGAATTATCGGAATTCTGGGTGGGCGTGCTGCAGAGGAAGTGGTGTATGGTACCAAAACAACGGGTGCGGAAAATGACATTGAACAGGCCACCCAGCTCGCAAGGGGCATGGTGACGCGCTGGGGGATGAGTGACAGGCTGGGCATGGTACAACTGGCTCCCCGTCAGAATCAGTTTCTGGGAGGAGGTATGGGGGGCTATGGAGGCGAAAAACCCTTCAGTGAGGAAACAGCCAAAGCTATCGATGAAGAAGTACAGAGAATCATCAGAGAGTGCCACGAGGAGGCCAAAAAACTGTTGATCAAACACCGGGATGCACTGGATGCGCTGGCGGAAGGACTGCTGCAACGTGAGACGCTCGACGAAAATGAGATTTTGGAGGTCACCGGTCTTCCTCCGGCTCCCGCCCTGGAAACCCGTAAAATACCCCGGTCCTAACCGATAACCCTATGACCATTCTTGACCGTCGGAAATTCCTGAACACCGGTCTGTTGGCTGGTGCTGCCGCAGTTTGCCATTCGGCGCACGCAAATACCTATAAGACCGATGCCCGGGTTTCTCCTATTGGCAATTCAAAATGGGAACTGGAAACTCCCGCGCTATGCGTCGACCTCGACAAAATGGAGCGCAATATCCGGATGGTTCAGGAGCGACTGAAGGGAAGCGGAATAGGTGTTCGCCCTCACGCAAAAACCCATAAATGTCCCGCGATCGCGGACATGCAGCTCAAGTCGGGAGCTATTGGAATATGTGTGGCGAAACTCGGTGAGGCGGAGGTCATGCTGGAAAACGGAATCCCGGATGTACTGATGACGGGCGTAAATCTCAGTCCCGGCAAAATATCCTGGGCAATGCAGCTTCGAAAACAGTTCAAGGGCTTTATTCAGGCCGTAGACAATCCGCAGAATGCACTGGATTTGAATGAAGCAGCCAAAGCCGCCGGGATAATCGCCGATGTTGTCGTTGATATCAATGTTGCGCGGCGTTCGGGTGTCCTGCCCGGGGAGCCGGCCCTAAAACTGGCTCAGCTGGTCGACAGGCTGCCTAATCTTCGTTTCCGGGGCATTCTGGCCTATGACGGAGGGGCTCAGCATATCAAAGGTTTTGGCAAACGACAATCTGATGCCCTCCAGCGTATGGAACCGGCGGTATCGTCTTTTGAGCTGATGAAGAAGTCGGGGCTGAATCTGGAAATATTCAGCGGTGGCGGTACGGGAACCTATAACATCATGGGGGAAATTCCAGGTTTCACGGATGTCCAGGTGGGTAGTTATGTATTCATGGATCATCAGTATCTGGCGATCGGGAGCCGTACCAACGAACAATGGTACGATGACTTCGACGCTTCACTGACCGTCCTTACCACGATTGTCAATGACAGTTACCGCAACCGCCTGATCACGGATGCCGGCTCCAAGTCATTGACGCTCAACCAGCCCCCTGCATTGGTGATCGGCGCACCCGGCTTCCACTATAATGCCGGGTCGGATGAATATGGGACCATCACCTTTGAGGAAATGGTAAAATCCTACAAAACGGGTGATAAGCTGGAAGTAATCGTTCCCCATTGCGACCCGGTAGTCAATCTGTATGATGTAATGTACGGAATCCGTGGAGATAAGGTGGAGTCAGTGATTCCCATTCTGGCCCGGGGTAAGTCCCAGTAAAAAAGGCAGGAACCCGGTTGGTCCCTGCCTCCTGTCAGAAATATTATTTTGCACCTATCTCGAGGCGCTGTTTGTCGGCTTCGAGTCGGTTTCTCAGTTTGGAATAATCCAGATCCTGAACCGCGACCCTGTCATCGATGGCCAGGGCAGCCGCGGTCGCTGCACTTTGGCCAAGGATCATGAATACCGGTTCCATCCGGATGGATCCAAAGGCAATATGCGAACTGGAAATACAGACAGGAACCAGCAGGTTCTGGATTTCCTCCCGTTTCGGAACAAGGGAACGGTAGGAAATTTTATAGGGCTGTGGCACCTTGACGCCAATATCCCCCTCGTTTTGTACATAACCTTCCTCGGTAATGTAGCGCTGCACATTGTGGGAGTCGAGCGTATAGGAACCCATGCCCACGGGATCGTCCACATCCCGTTTGCCGAGAACCTCATGTTCGGTCATTACGCTTAAACCGATCATTCTGCGAGCCTCCCTTACATACAACTGGTGTGGCCAGTTTCCATTATCCTTAAACTCGTCCTTCGGAAGCCCCCACTGCCTGAATTCATCCTGTACATCTTTCGGAACCCGCGGATCGTTGGCGATAAAATACATGAGACCTTTCTGATAACTTTCGTGTTCACGGATAATTTCCCGGCGGCGCTCGTAGGAAGCATCGGGATAATCGTAGTTCATCCCTATATTATCGGTACTGAAAGGGCCATGATTGTTGGTGTCCGTTTTCCGGTTGGGGATGAGGTCGAATTTCTCGAAAGTCTCCCTCCATCCGCTTTCAAATACTCGGAGCAGAAGTTCGTACTGGGTCGAATCATAGTCAGCCGGACGTGGGAAAGGGATTCTGTTTTCCTCATGATTGGTCAGACACATGCGGAAACAGTACGCCTGGATGCGTTTGTCTTCTTCACCCCTGTTACCGGGATGGTCTGTCGAAATCCGGGGCAGAACGCCGCTGGAGGGATCACCCGGTACTTTATAGGGACTGATTTTGGCGGCGAACCAGTGCTTATGATGTAGTACCCCCACCTGTACACCGTTCCATTCTTCCCCGTAAACACTGTTTGCTTCCCGACCCACATGATAGCTCACCCCGGCAGCAGCCATCAGGTCACCCTCATAGGTAGCATCGATAAACATTCTTCCCGTAAAGGTCTTGCCCGTCAACGTAGTAATGGCTTTAATCTGGCCATCCTGAACCTCCACCCCTGTCTCTCTGTTCAGCCACTCATCACGATAGACTTTGATACCCAGTTCGGCAATCCATTCTTCATATACTTTCTCGGCTACATGGGGTTCAAAAAGCCACATGGTCTGGTCTTCCTCATTCATGGCTTTGGTTCCCTGTCCCTTGTTTCCGAATTCATCCTTCTTCTGCCACACCCAGGCTTCGTCCTTTGCGTAATGCTGATAAACCCGGCGGTAAAATTCCCGGGATAATCCACCTATGGAGCCCGTATTTCCGGAATCGGTAAAACCGAGTCCACCGGAGGTGAGCCCGCCCAGGTGTTTGTCCGGCGATACGATTATTACCGACTTTTCCATCTGGACGGCCTGGACGGCCGCTATGACAGCTGCCGACGTGCCACCATAAATAATGATATCCGCATCGGTCTCCGACGGAGGTTTGGGGGTGCAGGAGAAGACGGTCACCAGGAAAAAAGCCGCCGTTATGATGAGTTTCTGCATGGCTTAGAAATTTTGGATTTAATAGATCAGTTTTCCTTGTTAATCCAGAGCACAGCATCGGCAATTACCTTGCCGCTGGCCCCCTCCGTGGTGTACTCTACATAAGGCGCGGAGTCTTTGTCTACCTTAACCTCGGTGAGATGGATCCATTTTCCCGATGTCTGGCCTTCGATGACCACCTTTGCTTTTTCAATTACATGGGTGCTTACGTTTCGGCCATCGGAAACCCGAACGGTAATTTCATCGGAAACTTCCGCCTGCATGGAATAGTACACATAAATGTCATAAGCCCCCTCGGGTATGGCAGGAGGGTTAAAACGCACCGTTCCCTTAACCCCCTTTTCTGCGTGCAGGGAAGTAGCGCCGTAGGAATGGCCCTGTACCCGTTTCCATTCGCCCTCTGTTACCACCTGAGCGGCGTCGGCATCATCGACGAGTATTTCCGGGGCAGTACCATCGGCGAACGGATTTTCCCTCAGCTCTTTCTGCAGAGATTTTATATCAACTTCATGCACCGAAACGCCGTTGTCTATGGCCATGGATGCAGCCACCGCGACCGACTGGCCCAAAACCATAAATACGGGTTCCATACGGATGGATCCGAAAGCGATGTGCGACGCAGAGAGGGCAACCGGTACCAGCAGGTTGGTACATTCATCCTTTTTCGGAATCAGCGCCCGGTAGGAAATCGGATAGGGAGGGAATCCCCCTACTTCGACGTTACCCTCGTTTTTAACCATCCCGTCGACGACGATCCGCTGCGTATTGTGGCTGTCCATGGTGTAGGCAGCCATTCCGACGCCGTCCTCCACTACAACGGCTCCCCGGCAGTTATGTTCGGTCATCACATATTCTCCGATCATTCTTCGGCCCTCCCTCACGTACAGTTGCGGCGTGAAATGTCCATATTTAACGTACTCATCTTTGGGATACCCCCATCGTGCTACCACATTCCGGAGGGTATCGGGCACCCTGGGATCCGATTTCATAAAGTAAAGCAGACCCTTCGTGTAATCCAGGTGGTCCTGAAAGATTTTGGCCCGTTCCTCAAAGCTGGCTTCGGGCCAGTTATGGCTATACCCAATC
>Ga0182792_1000504_pt1 | contig 36158 bp, 32 predicted proteins | sample Passage237B_FD_130497 | JGI IMG/M metagenome (GOLD analysis project Ga0182792, IMG submission 130497) | Cellulose adapted compost microbial communities from Newby Island Compost Facility, Milpitas, CA, USA - Passage2 37B (version 2) (version 2) ...
CGCGGCCGGGGTGGAGGCACGCCCGGGCGGGGCCCCCCCCAACCCCCGGCCGTTCAATCCGGGCCGCTACTCAGACATCGACCGGTACATGGCCACCCCCCGAGCCAGCCCGCCGATCGCCAGCGGCAACACGCTGGTCTACCACGACGGCGGGCCGCCCTCGTTCACCGGCACCCTCGGGCAGGGCACGAAGATCAACCCGCCCCTGAACGTGCCGGGGCGCCCGGAATGGGGTTACGGCGGCGACTCCCACTATTACCCCTGGCAATCGACGGACGGCATCCTGCAAGAAGCCAGCTTCCTGGACGGCAACGGAGTCCCGGTCTGCCAGAGCGGCGGCTACTGCTACAGCAACGGATGGACCGGTCCTTGATTTCGCGCCCAGATCCCACTGAAGGTGATGCCCCTGGCGGTCGCTTGACCGGTCAGTCGGCCATGCCACCTGTGATGCCCGGCAGGGAGAACGCCGGGGGTGGTGGATATTCGAGCAATTGATCGTCGAAGGAGCGCCACTCGTCGAGGAGCTCATCGACCAGCTCGGGGTGTTCCAGCGCGAAGTCGGCCTTTTCGCGATCGTCGGACTCGAGGTTGAAGAGCCGGACCCGTTCCCCGTCCTTGCCAAAGATCCCGTGCCAGAGGGGTTTCGCCTCGCGGTCGACCAGCAGCTTCCACTTTCCCCGACGCACAGCGCCTTGCTCACGGGTGCGCCAGAGTAGATCGCGCTCCGGCGCCGGAGCGCCGTCCAGTAGCCAGGGCAACAGGCTTTCGCCATCCAGCGGAAAGGCCGGGTCTGGATCGACCCCGGCCGCATCCAGGAGCGTTGCGGTCAGGTCCATAGTTATCACGGGCAGGTCGGAGCGCTGGCCGCCCGAGATTCCGGCTGGCCACCGGATCAGCATCGGCACCCTGATCCCTCCTTCTTCGAGGTCACCCTTCTCGCCAGTGAACGGCCAGAGGAACGCGTACCTTTCACCCCCGTTGTCGGAGGCGAAGATGAAGATCGTCTCGTCCGCGATCCCCTGCTCGTCGAGTTCGCCCAGCACCCGGCCCAGCTGGGTGTCCAGCGCCTCGACCATGCGGTTGTAGGTCTCGACGGAGCCCCCTTCGAAGTGGAAAAGCCCGGTGCCCCGGCCAGACTCGATCGAGTCACTCACCTTGCGGCTGGTCTCGACATCCTCGGGACCTTCCCATGGCCAGTGGGGTGCCGTGTAGTTCAGGTGCATGTAGAAGGGCCGGTCGCGATCCCGCTGCCGCAGGTATTCGACGGCCCGATCGCTGATCAGCTCGGTGTAATAGCCCTCGGCATCGGTTTCCTGCTCGCCTTCGTAAAGGTCGTGGTGGCCATGGGTGTCCAAGTGGCTGAAGTAGTCGACGGCGCCGTCGAGGTTGCCCCAGAACGTTTCGAATCCGCTCTTGACGGGACTGAACCAGGGCAGCCAGCCGCAATGCCATTTACCGAACATGGCGGTCGAGTAGCCCGAGTCGCGGAGCAGTGAGGGGAGGGTCGGGTGCTCTGGCGGAATGCCACTTTGTTCGTCACGCGAAACCAGCGGCTCTTGGAGCCCCCCTTCCAGACGCCCGGGATAGCGGCCCGTGTAGAGCGCGAACCGGGTCGGTGAGCAGGTCGGCGACGCCGCGTATCCCTCAGTCATCCTCAGCCCTTCGGCCGCGACCCGGTCGAGGTTCGGGGTTTCGATTTGAAGCGATCCGTAGCAACCGAGATCGCCCCAACCCAGGTCGTCGGCGAAGACGAAGACGATGTTCGGACGGCCTTCGGGCCGGCCCGAGCCGTTCGATTCGAACTCCTGCTCCGGTCGGAGCCACGCGGTACGACGGTCGTTTATCTCACTCATTGGAAGCTCCTTTGCTGTCGGGACGGCGTACCAGGGAGAGCACCTGATGCCGCAGACGGGCGAATTCCGGGTCCTCCTTGGTCTCGAACTGAGTCCTGGGTGTGGGCAGGTCGATCGGGACGATCTTGTTGACGATCGAGGGCGGTGGAGTCAGGACGATGACCCGGTCGGAGAGGTAGATCGCCTCGTCGATGTCATGGGTGACGATGACCACCGTCACCTTGAAACGGTCGCGCAGCGGAAGGACGAGGTCCTCCAGGTCCATCCGGGTCTGCGCGTCCACCGATGCGAAGGGCTCGTCCATGAGCAGAAGCTTCGGCTGGTAGGCGATTGCGCGCGCGATCGCGACCCGCTGCTGCATCCCACCGGAAAGCTGCCATGGGCGGAGCTTCTCCTTGCCGGCCAGGCCGACCGAGGCAAGGGCCTCCAGTGCCGTGGCGCGAGCCTCCTGCCGCGAAAGGCCCTTTGAGCGAAGCGGCAACGTGACGTTGCCGAGCACCGTCAGCCACGGCAGCAGCGAACGACTGTAGTCCTGGAAGACGACCGCCAAGTCGGGCGGGGGCCCGGCGACCGGCCGGCCGTCGAAGAGCACCTGACCCTGGGTCGGCTCGAGCAGGCCAGCGATGATCCGAAGCACGGTCGTCTTGCCGGCTCCCGAGGGACCGACTATCGAGACGACCTCCTCGCGCCGCACATCGAATCCGACTCCGGCGACCGCGATGTTGGGGCCGCCGCTGACCTCGTAGGACTTGTGGAGGTTGTCGACCACGACCAGGGGCTGACCCTCGGGGCTCGAGGTCCCGGATTTTCCGGGCGTCTCCAGGGTTCGATCTTGAACGGGATTCAATTGCCACCTCCGGCAGTCGATAGTTGCGTCTCGAGGCCGGCGCGTCGGAGCATTTGCTTCTCACCCCAGCCGAAAATCAGGTTCAAACCGATGCCGAGGATCGCGACCAGCACCATGCCCGCCCACATCTGGCTGTAAGCGAACGACTGCTGGGCGAGAAGCGTCACCGCGCCTATGCCCCTGGAAGCACCGACCATCTCGGAGACCACCATCACCAGTACCGCCAGTGAAAGGGCGACTCTCGCCGCGGCAAGTATGTGCGGGGAGGCGGCCGGAAGGGTGATCAGGAATAGCCGGCGGAGCGGGCCGATCCCGTAGACATCCTCGATGTCGCCCAGAGCCGGGCTGATCGCACCGACACCGTCGGCGGTCGCGATCAACACGTAGACGGAGACCGCGAGGACGATCACCCCGATCTGCATCTGTGGTCCCACCCCGAGCACGAGTAGAAAGAGCGGCAGGATCGCGACCGGCGGCACCGCCAGCAGAAAGGCAAAGATCGGCCCAAAGGCCCTACGCAGAACGAGCAGGCGCCCGATAGCCACCCCGATCGGGATTCCGACCAGGAGGCCGAGCCCGTAGCCACGGAAGAGGTTGGAAAGGCTCGGTACGACGTTGCGCTCGAATCCCTGACCCATCCAGTTCTCGCGGAAGGCGACCGCGATCTCCGAGAGGGTCGGAAAGTAGGGATTGTCGGCCGAGGCAGACCAAAGCTGGTAGCCGAGCAACAGCGCAACGGGAAGGATCAACTCCCAGGCGACCTTCGAAGCTCGGCCCGCAACCCGGGCGGGGAGTCGGGTTTTGGCCGGGGCTTTCATACGACCTCCGGCCGCCAGGGCTTGAACGCACGTTCGATCAGGAGGAAGACTCCCGTTATGAGCACACCGACGATGCCGGTGAAGATCGTGACGGCATAGACGGTGGTGAGATCATTGCCGCTCTGGGCGAGCACGAGAATCTGGCCGAGTCCGGTGGCGCCGCCGACCAGTTCGGTGACGATCGCGACAGAGAAGGCGGTCGCCGCGCCGATCCGCATTCCGGTCGCCACCATCGGCATCGCCGCCGGCAGACGGAGTAGAGCTGACCTTCGAACCAGATCGATCCGGAAGGATCGGGTCGTGTCGATCGCGACCGGGTCGGTGGAGCGGACGCCATAGACGGTCTGGATCAGGATCGGCCAGAGGACGCCCTGCATGATCAGCACGACTTTGAAGATGAAGTCTCCTCCGAAGAGGAGCAGCGCCAGCGGAAGGATCACGACTGGCGGCACCGGTCGAAGCGATTCGACCGGCACCCTGACGAAGCGGTAAGCGCGATCGCTGGTGCCGAGCAACAAACCGAGCGGAATCGCGATGACCGCGGCAAGGACGAAGCCGGCCGCCCAAGCCTGGATGGTGTCCCTGGCCTGCTGCCAGAAGGCTAGCTGCTCGAGCAACTCGCCAAGTCGATTCACCGTGTCGGTGAAGGTCGGGGCGATCGTCGGGTCGACCAACCCAGCGCTGGTCACCAGCTGCCAGGAAGCGGCGACGGTGGCTAGCCCCACGAAGGGCAAGAGCACCCTGGCCAGCCGGCCCGAAGCCAGCGGCCCGCGGGCGGGACGAATCCCGGTCCGCGAGCCGCCGATTGCTGCGGGGGAGGAGCTCACTGCCCGACGAACGCCTGGAGGTCGGGCGCCTTCTTGAGCCAGCCGAACTCAACCATCATGTCGCCCAGCGGCTTGAGCTGGGCAGCGGTGACCTCGTTGGAGATCGGTGCGAGCGGGAGCTGCTTGGCCGCGGTTGGAGGCAGGCCGGCGAGCTCTCCACCGGCCACCTTGACTTCGTCTTCGTGCTGCTTCGCGTAGTCGACGGACTTGTCGTAGCCGCGTTTGAAGGCTTCGATCTGGTCGGCCTTCTCTTCTTCCGTCTTGGTACTGGTCACGTAGACGGCGGTCGGGGTCCCCTCTTCGAACACCTCGGCGCTCGAGTCGCCGAGATCCTCGAGGTCGGGGTACTGCTTGAGGGCCGCGGAACCAAACGGTTCGAGCACCACTCCGGCATCGACGTCTCCGGATTCGACGGCCTTGCCCATCGCCGTGAACGGAAGCGGGACAAGCTCGATTCCGGATGGGTCGCCACCGTCCTTCTTGATCGCGGCGGGTACGGTCAGCGAGAAGAGGGAGCGGGGTGCGTTGGTGCCGATCTTCTTGCCGGCCAGATCCTTCCAGCTCTTGATCCCGGAGTCCGTGCGGACCAGTACGCCGCCGTTGGTTCCGGCGGGGCCCTGGTTCGAGGAGTTGGTCACTACCCGGAGCGGGGCGTCGCCTTCACCGACCGCGAGGACGGGTGGCGCGTAGGCGACCCAGCCGATGTCGAATTGACCGGAAGTGAGGCCGGTGATGATGTTGGGGCCGGAGTCGACGGGACTGGTTTCCAGCGTCAGTCCTTCTTCCTCGAAGAAGCCCTGCTCCTCACCGATCTTGAGCACGCCAAGATCGATCGAGGGCACGTAGCCGACCTTGAGCGTCTCGGTGCCGCCCGACGATTCAGCAGAGCCTTGATCTGTCGTGATCGGAGCGGAGGCTGCGTCTGGAGAGTCATCGGAGGAGCCGCAGGCGGCAACGCCGAGCGCGAGTACGGCCACGAAGGCCAGAAGGAGGAGAAGACGGTTTTGCTTCACGAGGAGTTCCTTGGGTTGTTGTCGTTTGGGGACCGCATCTTCGTGCGAAGCCGAATTAATACCAGTATCTCGATCAACTTTGTTTGTTAATGGATTTTATCAAGATCACTTCCTGCGAAAAACCGCTAAGTCATGCGGTCCGCGCGGCCGAGGGGTCGCCTCGCCGCGCCGTGTTCAGCCGGGGATCACACCGACGACGATCGCCGAGTGCGAACGCGGGCCCCGATCGGTGCTCCGCGGATAGACCGCGCAGCCCGACCGGTCAGGATGCGGGCGGTGGCGACGGTGAGTTGGAAGGTGTGAGGTAAGCGGCGATGTCGAACAGGATCTCGTCGGTCACGTTGACCCCGGAGGGTGAGGTCGTGTGTGCCCCCCGGGTGCCGACCAGCGACACGGCGATCCGCTTGCCGGGGAACCAGGCGACGTTGCCCATGTATCCGTTGAAGAAGGGGTTCTGGCGCAGCCACCCGTCGGCGTAAATCAGTCCCTGGGCAAAGTAGAACCGGCCGTCCGGACCCAGGCCTGGTGCGTACCGCCTGACCAGGTCCTTCCTCGCCCAAGTCCCCAGGGTCCTGCCGGCCAGGACGCCGCTCGCGATCCTCGCGACGTTGTCGATCGAGGTGGTCGCCAGCATCCCGTTGCCGAGACCCCAGGACGGTGACCACCCGGTGGTCTGCTCGAAGAATCCCCGGTCGCTGAGGTAGGCGCCGAGGGCAGGTGTCGGGATCGGAGCCAGCCGTGAGAAGGACGCCTTGATCTTGAGCGGCCGGAGAACTCGTTGCTGCAGATGGGCGACCAGCGTTTCTCCAGGCAGGATCTTCCTCACGATCCGGGCGAGGATCAGGAAGTTCGTGTGGGCGTAGTTGAAACAGGCTCCCGGTTCGCAGGCCGTGCCTCGACCAAGCGCCGTGTCAAGCAGCTGCTTTTCCGACCAGATCCGGAACGGGTTCGCGAACACCTTGTCGACGAACTGGTCGTTGCCTTGGATCCAGTCGTAGTACCCGGATGTGTTGTTCATCAGGTTGCGGACCGTCACCTTCGAAGCGTGCGGCAGGTCCGGCAGCCAGCGAGAAACCGGGTCGGTCAGCCTCAGTTTGCCTTGCTCGCGCAGCTGGTAGACGACGGTGGTCAACATCGGGATCGTCATCGACCCGATGCGGAAGTTCATGGCGGGCGTAGCCGGTACCCCGGCCTGGGACTGACCGAATGCTCGACGAAGCAAGGTCCTGCCGCCGATGTCGACGCGGGCAATCACGGCCTGGAGGCGATTGTCGGTCTTGCGCGACTTGACGATCTGCTCCAGCTGCCGCTTCACCTGGACCGGGTGCTGGCATCCCTTGACCGTATTGATCTGTCGGCCCCCGCAGGGAGCTTGTGCGGCCGGCGCGGGCAAGGCGATCACGAGCGCCATCAGCGCTGCCAGCGAGAATGCAATAACGAACTGAAGCTGCCTTGTTGCCGACATGGATCCCCTGCTTTCGATGACGCCTAGGCCGGGATCCTACGGCGGAGGACGGTTCGCCGCGGCCACCCCATTGTCTTCCGCTTGCGTAAGAATCGGGACATCGTGACGACTGGACCGGCAACGAACCACAGTCGATTTCGTCAGGTGGACGGGGCGCCGGGGACGGTCGGCCACTGGTGGGAGGTTCTGACCCGCACCTTGCCTGGGCGGCTGGTGCTGCTCCTTGCCGCCGTCGCGTTGATCGGGCTGGCGACCTCGGCCTTTGGCCATTTCGTGCTGGGCGCGTTCCCCTCGTTCGGCGAGGCCCTTTGGAGCTCGATCGCCCACCTGGTCGATCCGGGCTCGATCGGGGACGACGAATCCGCCGCGAAGCGGGTGATCGGCCTGATGCAGGTGATCGCAGGAATGGTGTTCTTCGCCGGGATCGTGCTCACCGTCCTGACCGAGGTGGTCGATCGTGCGCTCCGTCGCCTCGAGAAGGGCGACCCGGCGGTCCGGCGGTCCGGTCACGTGCTCGTGGTCGGTTTCAACTCTTCGCTGTGGGAGATCCAGCAGCGCCTCGGCGCGACCACGGAGGGGGACCCACCCGAGATCGTGGTGATGCTGACTTTGGACGAGGCCGGCCGGCGAGATGAGACCCGGGGCTATCTGGCCGACTACCCAGCCCGGACCACGGTGGTCGTGGCCGAACCGGCCGACGATGGTTACGGCCGGGTCTGCGCCGCCGAGGCCCGGAGCATCGTGCTGCTCTCCCCGACCGGCGACCCCGACACCGCCGACCTGGAGGTGACCGATCGGGTCAGCCTGCTGCGCAACTATCTCGAGGAGAGTGGAGCCCAGCCCCCGGTTGCGGTCGAGTTCCGACGGGGACGCAACGTGCAGGCCTTCTGGGTGGACGGGCGGGACCGCGAGCGAAGCCGGTTCCCCGGGAATTTCGATGCCTTGGTCAACGACCGGAACATCGGCGCGATCCTCGCCGTCGCGGTCATCAACTCGGTGTTCGCCGAGTTCCTCTTCGGCGACTGGGAGGGCACCTTCGCACCACAGCTGCTTCCTGCCGCCGACTGGGAAAACCGAGCCTACGGCGAGGCCCGTGCCGAGCTGGGAGAGTTCAATCTGCTCGGCATCCTCACCGGTACCGGGCCCGAAGCGCAGGCGAGCTATCTGCCTGACCCCGACCGGTTGATTCGGCCCGGGGACCGCCTGATCGTGGTGCCGACGGAAGTACCCGGACGAGACGGTGGCTCTGTCTCGGTCCCCGATTCGGTCAAAGTCGTTCCGACCCGGCCGGGCCCGGTCCTGGTCATCGGTTGGAGCGACGCTTCCAGTGCGCTGGCCAGCGAACTCGCCCTGATGGGGGCTGATCCCGGTGTTCTCCACCTGCTCGATGTGGCTCCCCCGGCCTTCGGGCGTCCCGACGAGCCAATGGCCAACCTGATCGAAGGCGACCCTTCCGACCCGGCGGATATCGCCCGCGCGATCGAAGCGGTCGAACCGCAGATCATCTGGGTCTCGGCGGAAGGCACCGAGTCGACCGCGATCGTCCGCGGGATGCTGGCCCGGCAGGCCACGGAAGTGCCGATCCTGGTCGAGCAGGCCCACGACGACCAGACCCACCGGAATGACCGGGTCGCCCGGGGGCTCACCGTGGTCGCAACCGGGGGAATCGTCGCCGAGTCGGTCGCGCTCTCGCTCGGCGATCCTGCGATGTTGGTTGCCCGCGAAGGGATGGTGAACAACCCGGACGTGATCCTCGAGAGCCTTACCTACACCGGTAGCGAGCCCCTCGCCCTTTCGGAGCTGCGCGAGGCATTCGCCGTGAGCGGCGCCGTACCGCTGGCGATCCTCCTCGAGGAAGGGGAGACCCACCTACAGGCAGGCGATCAAATCCTCGCCTTCCACCGCACAACCTGACCCGAGGCCACTCCCCCGGCACGAATGGAGCCAGCCGGGATCGAACCGGCGACCTCCTGCTTGCAAAGCAGGCGCTCTGCCAACTGAGCTATGGCCCCAGAGTGGACGGTGATTGTACGGGTTGGGGGCCGAGCGGACCCGTCACACAGATAACCTCAGCCGGTGTCGATCGATGAACTGGCAAGCACTCTCGGCCACGGCCCGTACGGGGGCGGCTCGGGTCCGGTCGTCGCGGTCGATGAGGTCACGGTCTTTCGCTGGTCGACCGCGCTGAAGCAGCGAGTCGTCCTGCTCGAAGACGTGGACTGGCGGGTTGAACGTGGCGAACACTGGGTGATGATGGGACCGAACGGGGCCGGCAAGACAACCCTGCTTCACCTGGCCGCGGCCGACTCTCACGCCTCCGAAGGCACGGTAGAGGTGCTCGGCAAGCGGCTCGGCCGCACCGACATGCGAGCACTCCGGGAGGCCATCGGCCTGGTCGACGCCCGCACCTCCCGTGCGATTCCTTCCCGCCGGCCGGTCCTCGAGACGATCGAATCGGGGGCTTTCAACAGCATCGCGCTGCAGCATCAACGCCTCGACGAAAGTCACCGCGACCGGGCCGTCGAGCTGATGGATGTCGTGGGACTGGGTGATCTCGCCACCCGGGCCTTCGGCGAGTGTTCACAAGGTGAGCGTCAGCGCGTCCTGCTCGCCCGCGCCCTGATGCCGAGTCCCGAGTTGCTGTTGCTGGATGAACCGGCCTCCGGCATGGATCTGCCCTCCCGCGAGCAGCTGGTCGCGGCGCTGGACTCGATGGCCCAAATCGATCCCGGCCTGACCACGGTCACGGTCACCCATCACCTCGAGGAGATCCCGCCGACCACAACCCACGCCCTGCTGCTCAAGGACGGGAAGGTGCTGGCCCGAGGAGCGGTTGACGAGGCGCTCAGCTCGGAGAATGTGTCCGCCTGCTTCGACTTGCCCGTGAGGGTCCATCGCAACGGTGGCCGCTGGTCGGCGGCAATTCAGTAAGGATCGGCGACGGCCCTCGCGGCTGCACCGCAGCCCGGTCAGTCGCCGAAGTCGAAGTCCTTCGGTTCCTTCTGCTCGAACCAGAGCTCATCGTGCTCCGGAGTCTCTTCGAGGAAGTCCGGGGTCGCCTCGAGCACGTCGTCCTGATCGAAGAACTCGCCCGATCCCTCCGCGTCTTCCTCACCGCTGTCCGGTTCCTCCCCGGCGGGCTGACTTTCGGGGGCTGCGTCCTCGTAGAGCAATTCGGCCGAATCCTCGTCCTCTTCGACCGCCTCGTGCTCGGCCGAATCGGCTTCGGCTTCCGGCTCGTCCGAATCGGGTTCGTCGATATCGATCTCGCCGGAGTCGGGCTCGGACGAGACGTCGTATTCGACCGTTTCACCACCGGCCGCCGCGACATCCCCGCTCTCGAGCGCCCGGTCGAGTTCGTCGGAGAGCGAGCTTTCGCTGAGGATGTCGATCTCGTCCTCTTCGGCGATCGCCGCGTCAACGTCGTAGTGCTCGGTCGGATGGCTGGCCAGCTGCGCGCGTTCGGCTTCGAGCATGTCGCCGGCATCACCTTCTTCGGCGGCAGGCTCGGGGGCCGGCTTGGCTTCCGGTGACTCGACGGTCGCCTCATCAGTCACCGGGGCGGGCGGCTCTGGGATCGGGTGCTCAGCGAACGTTGATTCAGCCTCCGCCGATGCCTCACTGGGCTGGCCGGCTTCCTTGGCCTTGGCCGCTTCCCGTGCGACCGCTTCCTCGGCTGCGGCCTCGCGTTGGCGGGTCGCTTCGAACACCTTGTCGAGCTGGTCGCCCTCACCGGCGGGCGTGGTGATGCTGGAGCCCGGACTGATGATCTGGGTCTCGGCTTCCCCGGACGCTGGACTGACCGCGTCGGGTCGTTCGGCTTCGCCGAATGCCTCGTCCTCCAAGCCCTTCAGTTCGGATTCGTCGGCCCCGTGCTGGCGTTTCAGCTCGAGGTGTTCCCGGATTGCCTCGTCGAGAATTCCCATTGATCTCTCAGTAGCTAACGGTAGAGGTAAAGATTATGCGGTTTCTGCGGATGCCGTGCATAGCTCTCCCTTCTTTGCACGCGCGGACTCCGTATCCTTTGTCCCTCGCGGGGCTATAGCTCAGTTGGCAGAGCGCTTGGATCGCACCCAAGAGGTCGCCGGTTCGACTCCGGCTAGCTCCATCCCCCCAGCTGATCCCGGTTCTTGAAGCGAAACGGGCCCAGACTTTCGCCGGGCCCGTTTCCCATCATGTGTATGGCTTCGCCGCCGGAGGGCTAGATGCTTCTGCTCGCCAGGCTACTCCGGGAGGAGGCCCGGGCGGCTTTCCTTTGCTGGCGCTGGAGGAGCCAGTAGAGAATTGGGTTTTTGTCTTTCTGTGGGTTCATCCGTGTTCTTTCGTTCGTGGCTCTTGAATCAGGCTTGCTCGTAGGCGGGCTGTACTTCTGGCTCCCGTACCTCCTGGGTTTGGCGGTCCGCGTTGGGGGTCTCGAGGACCGTCACCGCGAGGAGCACACCGAACAGGACCAGGCCGGCGCCGATCGCGAAGGCGAGCTGGTAGCCGTCGGTCAGGGCCGCAGCCTGGCTTACGCCATCGGCGAGCCGGTCGTCGGTCCGGGTGCTCGACATCGTGACCAGCAGGGCCAGGCCCAGAGCCCCGCCCATCTGCTGGGACGTGTTGACCAGGCCGGAGGCCAGTCCCGCATCCTCAGCCGTGGCCCCGGACATCGCCAGGGTCATCAGGGCCGGGAAGCCGAGACCGGCTCCGATGCCGATCATCAGCATCGAGGGGAGCAGGTCGGTGGCGTAGTGGCCGTCGACCGAGACCCGGGAGAGCAGCAACAGCGCCACTGCGATCAGCAACAGCGCCGGCACCAGGACCGGCCGCGGGCCGTAGCGATTGACCAGCTGCGGCGCCCATTTCAGCGACATGGCGCCGATCCCGATCGAGAGGGGCAGGAAAGCCACCCCGACCTCGATTGCCGAGTATCCGAGCACTCGCTGCAGGTAGAGCGCCCCCATGAAGAACATGCCGAAGAGGCCCGCCACCATGAGGATCTGGACCAGGTTCGCCCCGGCCACATTGCGGCTGCGGAACACCGAAAGTGGCATCAGGGGGTTCTTCGCGGTCGCTTCGCGGGTGATGAATCCGGCCAGCAGGACCATCGAGATCGCGCCGAGGATCAGGGTGGCCGCCGACCCCCATCCGGTGTCGGCGACCTGGACCACCGTGTAGACAGCGAGCATGATCGAACCGGTGATCAGCGCCGCACCGGAGAGATCCGCTCCGTGGTGAAGGCCGAGTCCTTCTTCATGCTGGAGAACCCGGCGGGCCATGAGCGCGGTGACCACGCCGATCGGCAGGTTGACGAAGAAGATCCAATGCCAGGAGAGGAGCTCAGTCAGGACTCCGCCGAGCAGGAGGCCAAGCGAACCGCCGGCGGCGGCGACGAAGCTGTAGACGCCGATCGCCCGGGCCTGTTCCTTCGGCTCGGGGAACATCGTGACGATCATCCCGAGGATCACCGCCGAGGTCATCGCACCTCCGATTCCCTGCAGGAAACGGGCGCCGATCAGCATCGCTTCGCTTTGGGCTAGCCCGCAGAGCAGGGACGCGCCGATGAAGACGACGAGGCCCGTCGTGAAGAGGCGCTTGCGACCGAGCAGATCCCCCAGCCGGCCGGCGAGGAGCAGAAGCCCGCCGAAGGGGATCAGGTAGGCGTTGACCACCCAGGCGAGGTTCGACTGGGAGAACCCGAGGTCGTCCTGGATCGAGGGGAGCGCCACGTTGACGATGGTGCCGTCGAGGATGATCATCAGCATCCCGGCGCAGAGAGTGATGAGCGCGATCCAGCGCTCTCGGTGAGTCAGTTCGGGTCTGGCCAGGTCCGGCCCGGCCGGTCCAGATAGGGAGACACCAGGTGCTGCGGATTGAGACATTGCTTCCTTGGGTTCGTTTCTTCAAAGAAAGAACCGTAGCAAATAGATCCGTTCGGAACTATTTGTTGGGAAACTATGTCAGCCGCGAGGTGCGCGTTTTCTTGGCTTGTGCTGGCAGGGGGAGGTTTCCGCGAGGGCACCGCACTGGAGCTGGTTGAGTGCTCCGAGCAGGACTTCGCGCTGCTCCTCGCTCAGTTCCGCCAGCACCTCCTCATGGAGTTGCTCGGTGACCCGTTCTGCTTCGGCCACCTTCTTCTTGCCCTTGGTCGTGACCGAGATCACCCGGGCGCGGCGGTCCGTCTTCGACGGGGTGCGTTCCGCCAGTCCGGCAGCTTCGAGACTGTCAAGGGTCACGACCATCGTCGTCTTGTCGACGCCGATGATCTGGCCGATCTCACCCTGCGTGTACTCACCGTCCAAGGCAGCCCGGAGAACGCAGTAACCCCGGGGGGCGATGCCGAGGTTCTCGAGTCGCGCCGTCTGTTCGACCGCGAGACCGTGCGAGGTCTGGGCGAGCAACCAGCCGAGATCGCCGGACATCACATCCGAGGAACCCGAGTTCGGGCGCTCTGCGATTTGAGCGGATTTGCCCATGTGCACAGGGTAACAGGACCGTTCCGCTGCGGAATGATCCGCTACGGATCTAACCTGTCATCGTGTGAAGGTCTGTCCTGAACGCCACGAGATTGCTCCAAAGCCTGTCCTGAAGCCGATTCTGCATGGTGTACGTTACGTACACTATAGACCACTATGTCAGTCAAGAATGCGCGATTTGATCGGCGTTGGGATGGCGCTGGGTCCGCGCGACTCACCGGTTGATCTGGCGAGTCGGTTGCCAGATGACCCTCGAGCAGTTAGCTTGCGTTCAAACGCAATAAGGGAGAGGTACGTGAAGAAGAACGAGTCGATTCATGTTCGTTGACCGGAGCTCCGAGGGCTCGGTCCAAGTCTGGTGCAAGGGTCTGAAGCTGACCTTCTACGACGATCAACGGAAGCCGGACTGGACCAAGGAGGCTCCTCCAGAGAGCGATCCGGGCGGTAGCCGCGAAGGCCTCGTGCTGAGTGAAGACGCAACCGGCTCGTCGCTGCGGTTCGGCGACTGGATCGTCTTTTTCAGCGCGCACGAGGGCGAAAAGCCATTCATCGCGGAAGCCAAGCCCGACACGACGGGTTCAACCAACACCTTCTTCAAGGTCTTCAGGACGGGCGAGCGATGAGCAAGAAGGAGTCGGCCCCAGACGTCGATACCGATTTCGCGACTGCCGGCATCGCCCGATACCGGGAGGTAGCGAAATGGACCGTCGGGGTCGTCGGCGGAGTTGCGGTGGTACTCGCGGCGGGTCTTCAACTGACTGACCTCCGTGAACTCACCGGCTGGATGCTGGGCGTTGCCTGTGTCTCCGTGATCGGCCTGGTCGGGTCGGCCATATTCATCGTCAAACGGGCGCTCACCGTCATGGAACCGATAGAGGTGCGTCTCTCAGCCGTTGAGCCGAGCGTGATCGCCGAGTTGACCGAGTCGGGTCTGATGCCGTTCGAAGCGACCACAGGCGAGGAAGTCTCGCAGCGGTTCAGCCAGATCCTAGGCAGTTCCGGTCTGTCCGACGCCGAGAAAAAGAAGTGGCGTGCCCGGGCCCAGGAGTTGGTCGACGAGGTCGCGCTCTACTCGATGCGCCGCCGGTTCCGAGGGGCCACGCGGGACATCTTCAAAGCGGCGGGTATCGGTGTCTTCTTCCTGGTGGTCTTCGCCTATGTGTCTCAAGGGGCTGACGACTCCGACGATCCATCGCCGGTGGTGCCACCGACGCCGACGGCAGTCAAGGTGACCCTCACAGACGAGGGCAAGTCCAGTCTCGGCGAAGTGCTCGGGAAACAGTGCGTCTCCGGCCCGTTCGCGGGCATCGCGATCGGCGGTGACGAAAAGGAGCCGGTACTGGTTTCGGTTCCGACCGCCAATTGCAAGGTGGCCCGCTTCAGCCTCCCGCTGACGCTTGGAATCGCCCAGTCTTCGGAGTCCGCACCGACATCGGACAGTTCCGGGTAGGCCACCTCGAGAGGATTCTTGCCCTGCTCCCAGAGGGCCCCACGGAGCGCTTCGCAATGAACCCCTGCTTGCGCATTCGTTACGGAACGCCAGTCGTGAAGCCATTATCAGTGGGTGTACGTTACGTACACTATAGACCACTGTTTTAGTCAAGAAAGGGCGGCTGGAAGCGTCCGACGGTGCTCACCCAGCCCACCGCCCGGTGAGATCGGCGATACTTCCGCCATGGGGAAACTTCTGGCAGGGATGCTGTTGGCACTGGTCATTGGGTTTGTCGCCGCTCCGAACGCGAGCGCGGCCGAGATTCCGCCGACCGCGGAGTGCGTGAAGACTTCGAAGAAACTGTTCCGGCAGTACTTCGAGAAGGTCAACAAGGACGACTCCGAAACCGCCACGAAGAAGGCGGACCGCGAGCTGGCTCAGGGGCTTTTCGACGCCGACTGCATCTCCGCCGTCGAGCCGTTACTGAAGCCGATGAAGCCGAAGCCCTTCTCGAAGAAGTGCGTCGCCGCGGCCAAAGCGGCGGACAACTACTGGAAGCCGGCCAACGCCCGATACACGGCGATCGCGCGCGAGTTCGAACGGCGTCTGGGGCCGTTGAACCGCCGCATCAACCGGCTCGACCGGCGAATCCGGAAGCTCCGGCAGCGCGGTGCGCCCGCGCGGCGCATCCGCGCGGCGGCCAAGGTTCGCAGGATCGTGACCAAGCGACGCAACCGGATCAACAAGGCGGAGTTCAAGAAGATCTTCAGGTTCCTTGGCAAAGAGACCTACCCGACCCTGCTGACCCTCTACGAACTGTTCTCACTGCGCTGCCTGGACACGGAGTCAGACTTCTTCTTCGAGGACGAACAGAAAGGGCCGGCCGCCCGGGTCGTCTACCGCAACGGTGAACTGATCTTCGGTGCCGTGATCTACCTCTCGTTCAAGTACTTCGACGCCCAGTCGGCGGGTGGGCCTGATGCTGGCAGCGCCAGCTCAGCCTCCGCTTCAAGCCTCGAAGCTCCTCCCCTGGAGCCGCAGGACGAGCCGCGGCTCCCGCTCGTCGGCTAACCGCAATGAAGCGCGCCCGGCGGCATTCCGGGTGACCAGATGGTGGAACTTCTCGCTATGCGGTAGAAGTCGTCTGTGACGGCAGGCACCGTTGAGATTCATCCCGTGCTGCGGGCGATCAGGGAACCCGCGGAAGGCGAGCGCGTCGCGCTCGTGGTCGAAGGTGGCGGAATGCGTGGTGCGGTCTCGGGCGGGATGGCGCTGGCCCTGCACGAGCTGGGGCTGGCGGACAACTTCGACGCCGCTTACGGCTCCTCAGCCGGGGCGCTCAACGCGATGTGGCTGATCAGCGGGCGGGCGCTCGACGGGATGCCGACCTGGACCGACGCCGAGTTCGGCAAGGACCTGATGAGCAAACGACGGATCTTCGGCAAGCGGCCGATCGTCGACATGAAGACGATGATCGAGCAGAACTACGAGCGCGTCTCGCCCGGTCTGTTCGACGCCGTGCTGGCCGCCGGGACCGAATTCCACCCGCTGGCGACCGATGTCGAGACCGGCCAGGCCGTTGACCTCCACCCCCAGGTCACCGACCGCCAATCGCTGATCCTCGCCGCCCGGGCGACGTCGAACCTGCCGCTGATCGGCGGACCGCCGGTGAGCCTCAACGGCTCCCGCTACCTCGACGCCGGCCTCAGCGCCGCGATCCCCTTCCAGGCGGCGCTCGACGACGGCGCCACCCACCTCCTGCTGCTTCGCTCACGCAAAAAAGGTGACCTCGCCACCGACCCTTCCGGTCTCGGCGGCCGGCTCACCACCCGGATGCTCGGCCGGATCAGCCCGGCGATCCGGGAGGGCTATCTGACCCGCGGCCGGCGGGAAGGTGCCGACGAGGAGTTCCTCGCCCGCCACGACCGCGAGCAGGGTCTGACCCCCAGCATTCTTTCGATCCGACCGCCCCACGACTCCCCGGTTCCGTCACGGCTCGAGTCGGACATGGAAGTGGTGCGGAACGGACTCGAAGCGGGCCGCCAGGCGGTCCACGAAGCCTTCTCCGGCTCGAGAACCTGAATCTCGACAGATGCCGACCACCGATGCGAGCGTCGTGATCGCCCCGCTCAAGCTGAAGGACGGATCCGGCTCACCGCCACCCTCACCGGCTTGATTACCTGACCCGGAGGTCCGGGCCCGACGCCGTTGTCACCGACCGGTCAGCGGGGTTTCAGGATCTTGAGGCGTTTCACCCGCCGGACAGCTTTTCCGTTGGCGCGAGCGATCAAGGTGATCCGGTAGATGCCAGGGCGCAGTCGGTGTTTACCGACCCGCCCCCGAATCAGGGTGCGGTTGCGACCTGCCTTGCGCGTGCCGAGCCGGACGCGGGCCGCCCGGTGGAACCGCCGACGCTGCTTGCGCTTGAAGACGACAGTCACGCGAGCTCGCCCCGACAGTTTGTAACGCAGCACCAGCCGGCCGATCTTGCCGTTTCGCTTCAAACGGAGCTTCTTCGGCTTGACCCGGAATGAGCTCAACTTCAAGGGCTTCATGGTCGGTCCGGTGGGACCGGTCGGGCCGAGGTCCGTCGGTCCAGTGGGCCCAGTCGGGCCGGTATCAGTCGATCCCGTGGGCCCGGTATCCGTGGGGCCGGTCGGACCAGTGTCGGTCGGCCCGGTCGGGCCAGTGTCGGTGGGTCCGGTGGGGCCTTGCGGGGAGATCGTGATTTCGACGGAGGTCTGGGCCTCCCCGACCAGATCGCTCATGCCGATGTTGGTCGCAGTCGGCCCGGAAGCAGCCGTCGGCACACCGGAGATCTGACCCGTCTCCGGGTCGAAGACGAGGCCGGTCGGCAGTGGCGGCGAGACCTCGAACGTGGCGTCGCCGGTTCGATCAACGAGCGACGGGGCGAGGGAGAAAGGTTCACCGACCTGACCCTCAGCTTGATCCGGATATTCGAGCCGGGGCTCACCGAAGCCCAGCACCCCAGCCACGTACCCATCCTTGCTCGGGTAGTAAGCGGCACCGACCAGGAGGTCGGACCGGCCGTCCCCATTCAGGTCGCCGTCACCACTCACCGTGTGGCCGCCGGAAGGGGCGTCGACCGGATCTCCGAAGTAGCTGGATTTCGCCGGACCGTGCACGACATAGCCGTCGGCCGGATCCATGCCCTGGTTCGTAGCGGGCAAGGTCAATGTGCCGGAACGCCTGGCCGACGACCCGAAGATCACGGCGACCTCGCCGACGTTGGGAGTGTTGCCGGAACCGCCGAGATGGCCTGCGCCCGGTGCGGCGACGATTACGTCGTCGAACCCGTCGCCGTTCAGGTCGCCGGACCCACCGACGGACGAGCCGGTTTCCGGCGCGCTCGCGGTCGGGTTCGGGCCGCGCACCCTGAAACCCGTGCCCTCCGCGGGACCATCACCGGCAAGGCTGACCGTGACCGGAAGGGCCGAGCCGTAGATGACGTAGGCGGCGCCGGTCGCCGAGCCACTGATCGAGGCACGAGGAGCACCGACCACGACGTCATCGAAACCATCGCCATCGAGGTCGCCCGCCCCACTCACCGAAAAGCCGGTGTAGTCATCGGCCGCGCTCCCGGTGATCGCGAAGCCGGTCGTCGGGCCGAGGCCGTCCCGGGTCGCGTCGACCGGGACCGGAGTCGAGCTGCCGAAGATCACGGCGGCGTACCCGGTCACCGTGTTGCTTACGTAACTGCCGGTCGCCCCGACGATGAGATCGCCAAGACTGTCCCCGTTCACGTCACCGGCCATCCCGACGTGGCCGAGCCGGTCATCGTCGGCGTCACCGCGAATACGAAAACCGCGAGGCGGCGAGAGCGAGGCGAGTTGGACCGTCGACCCCGGTCCAGAGGCCCCGAAGACCACGAACGCGGCACCGACGTTCGGCAGCCCACTCGCGTCATATCCAGTGTCGCCGACCACCACGTCATCCAAGCCATCCCCGTTTACGTCATCGCCGCCGGCGACGCTCATGCCGGCGTTGTCGACCGAGCCGGCGCCGCGGATCACGAAGCCGACCTCCGGATCGAGCCCGGACTCATCCAGCGTCACGGTGCCCCGGGCCGGCGACCCGAAGACGACGAAGGCTCCGCCGACATTGCCGGAGATTCCGTTCGCCCCGATGATCACGTCATCGAAGCCATCGCCGTTCACGTCCCCCGCGCCAGCGACCGCGCGCCCGGCCAGAAGATCCGAGTCGGTCGGAGCGAGCATCCGGAACCCGTCGGACGGCGCGATCGAACCGTCGGCCGGCAGCTGGACGCTGCCGGGATCGAGCGGGCCGTAGAGGACATAGGCGCCGCCGTCCAGGGAGGCGGCCCCGGCGCCGACCACGACATCTTCGAGGCCGTCGCCGTTGACATCACCGGCGAAGTCGACGCTGGAGCCGAAATGGAGATTGCCGTCTTCCGGGCCGAGCAGGTTCAAGTTGGTGGGATCGGCGGCGCCGGTCAGACCGGCCTGCTGGGGCAGCTCGGCATTTGCGAACGAGGCGAACCAGAACGCCACGACCAGGGCAACGAGCGCGGCGAAGCAAGCGAACGCTGCGGAGACGGATGCCTTCCCCCTGAAGGTCCAAACCATGCCGTTAGGATAGCAGACCGACTCGTCAGTCAGCCAGCTATAAGACTATGATCCCGGCACCGTGGCAGCGACTCAGCCGGGTGAACCCGGGCAGACCCAGAGGGCGAAGGAGCAGGGGGAACGGCGCCGGCAGGCGATCCTAGATGCCGCCACGATCGTGATCGCCGAGAAGGGATCGCACGCCAGCAGCCTGGCCGAGATCGCGCAGGCCGCCGGGGTTACCCGATCCGGCCTGCTGCACCACTACTCGAGCAAAGAACGACTGATCGAGGCGGTGTTCGCGGTGCACGAACGCGCGGTCGAGCCTTTCTTCGAGCAGCTGTCCGAGGCCGGTGGCCTGGAGGGAATCGAGGGACTGGTCGGACTTGCCGTCGGGCAAGTCGAAAACCCCGAAGGGGTCGCTTTCTGGAGCATGGTCGCCGCTGAGAACTCCGCCCCCGGACCCAGCTCGCCGCTCCGCCAGCGGCTGCTTGACGCATACGAGCGCTACTGGTCCGCGGTGGTCGGGCTGCTGGAGCAGGCCGACCAGCGGGGGGAGCTTCGAGCCGAAGTCGACAAGCGGGCCGAAGCGATCGAAATCGTCGGCCTGATCGAGGGCCTCTCCGCGAACTGGCTCCTGGATCCGGACTCGGTCGACCTGATCGCCGCGACCGACCGCTACCTGAAGCGCAAGGTCGAGGAACTCAGGGTCCGCTGACCAGCTTCTCGAGACGGTCGAAGAGAGGGATCTGGCCTTCGATCACCAGGTTCTTCGCAGTGGCCGGGGTGACCCATTCGACCCTGTCGACTTCGGGGATCTCGATCCGCCGGCCCGAGCGGGGCGGCCACTCGACGACGCAGGTGATGCTCTTCTGATCGCCGGGGTTGAGGTCCCCCTCGATTGCCCAGGCCAGCACCCGCTTGCCGGACTTCTGGGTGATCTCGCCGAGGTGGATCGGCGCCCCGGCCGGGGGCTCGGCCCCGACCTCCTCGCGGAACTCGCGACGGGCCGCTTCCAGGGGTTCCTCTCCGGGGTCGATCTCGCCTTTGGGGATCGACCAGCCGCGCTCCTTCTTCGCCCAGAGCGGACCGCCCATGTGGGCGATCAGGACCTCGAGCCCGTCCGGTCCCGTGCGGTAGAGGATCAGCCCGGCGCTGACCTTGCCCGCTTTCTTCTTCTTCTTGCCCACAGCTCGGAGGCTAATGGTCAGACCAACTTGGCACCCGAAGCTATCCCCGATCACGACATAATGAAGGAAGGGACGGTATGTTTATGCGCGGATTGGGGAGACCGGTTGACAGCCGTGCGGAAAGACTCCGTGCCTTACTACTTGGGTGTGACAGCTGGGTGATCCGGCGTCGTGAATCGGTGGAACTCGTCGACGACGAGGCGACCAAGCACACGCACACAATTGATATTCGCCTGCCTCGCGGGCATCGGGCGCGCCCGACTGAGGTTCCGCTGTTTCTAGTTCCGAAGGCTCCTAGTACGTTCAGTCGTTTCGACCTGATAGACGAGACCGGACGCCGTTACATGATCCCAACTCTCGAGCAGAATGCGGCGATTTCCGCGTCGATTCTGGTCGAGGCCGCGAAGCGTCTCCTTTGGCAATTCAATCCAAACGGTTCGTACGCTCTCACTTGGGATCAAGAGATATACCTGCGAATGCTGGCGGAGGAGACCGACCGGGAGAAGTTCGAGGCGCGCGAGTCGATATTCCGGGATTCCCTACGCCCCGGCCAGGCCGCGATTCTCTTCGAGAACGAGCAGTTCGACTGGCTACTTACGACTCTTATATCGGCTTCGATAATCACGCTGACTATCGACTTCTCGACGGTAGCGAGTCACATACTGAAGTTGTCATACGTCAGCGATCAGCTCCATATCAACGATGCGCTGGTCACCAGGATGAGCTGGGTCCCGCAACCCGTGTGGATCGACTTTCCAATCATTCGTGCGCAATCGTTTCACGCCGAGTTTGCCGCACCTGAAGGAATGCAGGTGATCTACTCACGCTTAAAGGTACGGGAAGACCGTTCGGTCATTCGTAAAGGCCCCAAGGGTTCCACCAAACTGGATGCCGGGATCACGAAAACCGACATCGGAGACAAGAAGCGCCGGACGCATCTTTACGTCGAGAATGCCCGCCACGCGCTCGAAGGTTCGTTCTTCCTCGAAATGCGGGTCAGGCGATCCGCGTTCGCGGGCGGCGCCGCCTTGGCGTCGCTGGCCGTGGCGGTCACCCTCAGTGTGTGCGCAATCTCCTTTGGGAAGCTCGACCTCGGGGGATCGTCTCCGGTGCCGATCCTGCTGGCATTCCCTGGGTTGATCGCGGCATTGGTGGGCCGAACCGGGATGCATCCCATGACCTCCCGGCTGCTGAACTACGCGAGGTTCGCGCTGCTCGGCTCGGCGGCCCTCGCCTTCGCGAGCGCGCTCCTGGTCGGCCTCCTGGTAACTCGTCTTTCCCCGTGCCTGCTCCAGTTTCTCCTGTGCCTGTTCAGCACGATCGCCTGGCTGGTGGCTTTCGGGCTGATCGAGACTTGGAAATTGCCCGTGCCTGCTTACGAGCGGGAGCCGCGGTTCCTTCGAATCGTGCGGAAACTCGGTCGCTGACCTTCCGAGGACGTCGGACACCCGAACGGGGCTAACTAATCGTCGGAGGTACGCTCGTCCGACCACCGCTGACTACGGTGGCCGTTGGGCTCGCCAACCATGCGTCCCGAGTACCAGGCGTACTTGAGGTTGCGCATTTCATCTGGTCCGGCGAGCTTCTTGACAGACTCGGGGATCAGGTCCATTCCGGTGCGGCGTTTCCGCTTGCTGTCAGCGTTTCCGTGTGGCATCTGTGCCTCCTGAAGAACAAAACACCTTACCGAACCGGATGATTCGCCGGGTGACGGGCGTCGGGAGATGTATTTCCCTTGCATCGGGAAAATCCTTGTAGGGCACCGAGACCGGGCGAACGTACATCTATTCGAGAATCTAGAACCGGGCCCGGACGACCTCGTGGCAACGCGTGGTTCCGCGTCGGTAGCGGATCAGCCCGGCGTCGGCCTGTAACTTGCATTGCGTGAATCGCAGGGGATGGGTCGCATTGATCGTGGTGGCGGTGGTGTTTCTTGCCCCGGCCGGGGCCGCTGCCGGTGGTTTGGCCCGGCTGGTCAACCCCTTCGTCGGTACCGAGGCATCGGCTCCCGACTTCGGCACCGGTGGGGGTGCCGGCAATACCTTTCCGGGCGCGACCTTGCCCTTCGGCATGACCGCCTTCGGGCCCGACACGATCCCCAGCCTGACCAACTTCACCGCCGGCTACACCTACTCCGACGATCAGCTCCGTGGCTTCTCCCTGACCCACTTCAGCGGGGCCGGCTGCGCGCTGCTTCAGGACGTGCCGATCCTGCCGGTAGCCGGGAAGCTCTCCGAGTCGCCGGTGATCGCCGGCTCCTCGGATCTCGATCCTGAGATCGTGCCGAGCTTCAGTCACCGTCACGAGCATGCCCGTCCGGGCTCCTACAGCGTCGTGCTGAATCCCGGGCAAGACGACCAGGTGCGTTCTGAGCTGACCGCGACGACCCGAACCGCGGTGGGCCGGTTCACCTTCCCGAAATCGAAGGTCGGCACCGTGACCCTGAACGCCGGCGGCAGCACGATCGCCAATTACTTGGCCAAGGTGAACGTCGATCCGAAGAGACGGGAAGTGACCGGGACCTCAGAAAGTGGACGCTTCTGCTGGGAGCCTTCGAAGTACAAGCTCTATTTCGCCGCCCGCTTCGACCGGCCGTTCAAGGCCCACGGAACCTGGAAGGGAGCGGCGCTCTCGCCCGGTTCGAATCAGGCCAGCGACTCATCCCCCGATGCCTTCAACTACAAGCCAGTGGCCGGGGGTCCGCCGTTTGTTCCCGGCAATCCCAGCACCACCGCCCAGGCCGGCGCCTACGTCAGCTTCGATACCGCGAACTCGCGCCCGGTCGGTATGCGAGTCGGCATCTCCTTCATGAGTGTCGCCCAGGCCCGCCGCAACCTGAGCGAGAGCGCCGGATCGGGTTTCAACCAACTCAGAAAGCGGGCCCGTGAGACCTGGCGAAAGCAACTCGGACGGATCCACATCTCGGGCGGGAAGAAGCAAGACCGCCGCACCTTCGCCACGGCGCTCTACCACTCGCTGCTGGAGCCCAGCGTGCAGTCGGATGTGAACGGCCTCTACCGGGGACAGGACCTCAAGGTTCATCGGGTGAAGCCTGGCCACGCCTATTACTCCGATGTATCCGGCTGGGACATCTACCGCAGCCAGGTCCAGCTGCTCTCGATGATCGCGCCGCGGCGGGGTGCCGACCTCGCCCAATCGCTTTTGCTGATGGCCAGGCAAGGCGGCTGCCTGCCACGCTGGCCCTACGCGACCCAGAACGCCAACATCATGAACGGGGACCCCTCATCGGTGATCATCGCCACAGTCCACGCGCTCGGGGTCCGGGGTTTCGACGCGAAGGGGGCGCTCAAGGCGATGGTCAGGGGAGCGGACCGAGTCTGCCACTCCGACAACGCCGACTACACCGAGCGCGAGGCGCTCGACGACTACCTCGACCTCGGCTGGGTGTCGCAGGAACAGAACGTGACCAGTTCCCAGCATGCGGTCTCACAGCGCTCCTCGCCCTGGGGCACAGCCTCGACCACGATGGAGTACGCGCTGGCCGACTTCGCGATCTCGCGGCTCGCCAAGGCGCTCGGCCGCAAGGATCTCGTCGCTCGCTTTCTAGAACGGTCCGGCAACTGGCGAAACCTGATCAACCCGGCAAGCCGGGCGATCGAACCGCGAATGGCCGACGGCAGCTTCATGGCCGGGGTCACCCCCTCGACGGAGGATGGTTTCGTCGAGGGCAGCTCCGCCCAGTACGGCTGGTTCGTGCCGCAGAACCTGGCCGGGCGGTTCGCCACACTCGGGGGCCGCAAGGCGGCGCTGGCCAAGCTGGATGACTTCTTCACCGAGCTGAATGCCGGTCCCGGCTCGCCCTACGCCTTCCTCGGCAACGAGCCGACGCTCCAGACGCCGTGGATCTACAACTGGGTCGGCCGGCCCGATAAGGCCCAGTCAATCGTGCGACGGGCCCAGCTCGGCCTCTACGGCCCCGGGCCGGGTGGCCTGCCCGGCAACGACGACGGGGGCACGATGAGCGCCTGGTTCGTGCTTTCCGCTCTCGGACTCTCGCCGGTCGTCCCGGGCACCGACGTGATGCCGCTGGGCAGTCCGCTCTTCCCCAAGGCGATTTTGAAGCTGGCGGGAGGCAAGTTGACCCTGACCGCACCGGGTGGCGGACGAGCGCGCCCCTACGTCCATGACCTGCGAGTCAACGGTCATCGATGGAGTCGCAGTTGGCTCCATCTCTCGAAACTCAACCGTGGTGGCCGCTTCAGGTGGAAGCTCGGATCGATCCCGGGTAAGTGGGCACGAGGAATTCGAAACATCCCGCCCTCCTTCGCTGACGGTCGAACCTCAGCGACGTCTACTCGGACGAATCTCCACCTTGGTGAGTGATTTGATATAGAATAAGGATGGATTCTGAGTTAGACCTCGTCTGGCGGCTGGCGCTGGCGCTGGCGCTTTCATCCGCGATCGGGATCGAGCGGGAACGGCGCCAAAAGAGTGCCGGTCTCCGGACTTACACCTTGGTCGGAGTCGGATCCGCGCTTTTCATGTTGGTCAGCAAATACGGCTTCTTCGATGTCTTGAAACCCGAAGAGGTCGTCCTCGATCCTTCCCGAGTCGCGGCCCAAATCGTCTCCGGCATCGGCTTCATCGGAGCAGGCCTGATCTTCGTCCGGCGCGATTCGGTGCGCGGTCTCACAACCGCCGCCGGAATCTGGCTGACCGCCGCCGTAGGTGCCGCTTGCGGGGCTTCGCTTCCGATTCTCGCGGTCGCGGCGACGGCCATGTACTTCATAGTCGTCTTCGGCTTAGCACCCCTGGCACGCAGCCTGCCCGCATCTCAATACGCGCCTTCAGCGCTTCGAGTCGCGTATGAGGACGGGCGGGGGATTCTGCGTCAGGTCCTCGAGACCGCGACCTCACTTGACTTCAAGGTGGCGGACGTCAACGTCGACCGGCATGAGCGGCTTCCCGACCAGAACCTCAATGCGGTTCACGTCGCGCTGGAGATTCACGGGGCCGGGTCGGTTGCCTCGCTAGCCGGACGACTCGGGGAGATCGACGGTGTGATCAGCGTGGCCGCCGGTGATGTGAACGAAATCTTCGACTAGACCCCGGGGCCGGACAGAGATTTACCGCCGGCCCCGGTTCCAGTCCCGGCTCAGAGCAGCGGCCGGATCTCGATCGCACCACCCATGCGGGCCGCGGGAATCTTCGCCGCGAGTTCGACCGCGGCGTCGAGGTCATCGGCTTCGAGGAAGAGATAACCCCCGATCGCCTCCTTGACCTCGGCGAAGGGACCGTCGACGAGGATCGGCTTGCCGCCCTCGACCCGGACCGTCTTCGCCTCCGAGGGATCGGCCATCCGCTCGCCCGGGGTAGTCCCGGGGGTCTCGTTGACCTCCTGGTAGCTGGCGTAGACGGCGCCCTGTTCCTCGCCGGAAAGGGCGTCCCACTCGGGTGTGCCCGGGAGCGGTGTGGTGCCTTGATGGATCAGCAACATGAACTTCATTTGTTCCTCCGATTGTTCGGGTTTTCACCCATCAGACGAGTGGCTTGTTTCGGAATCGACATCTGCCGAAAGAAAAAGTTCTTCCCGGATCTCATTCACCGAATGACCGGCACCAATCCGCTCTTCCAAGGTGATCGCGCCGTGACGCTTGGCCAGGCGCTCGCCGTCGGCTCCGAGCATCAGGGGAACGTGGCTGAAGCGATCCGGGGTGGCGAGGCCAAGGCGGTCGTAGAGCCAGAGTTGGCGGGGCGTGGTGTCGAGCAGATCGGCCCCGCGGACCACCTCCGCGACCCCTTGATCGGCGTCGTCAACGGTGACGGCGAGGTTGTAGGCGAAGTCGCCGTCGTTGCGGCGTACGACAAAATCATCGAGGGTCTTGACGACGGGGCCTAGGTGATGGTCCTCGAAGCCGACCCGGCTACCCCCTGCCCGGACCCGCAGGGCCGGCGGACGACCGCTGGCACGGCGCTCTTCGCGTTCGGCCTCGGTCAGTTCTCGGCAGGTACCGGGGTAGGCGCCCTCCGGCAGCTCGCCATGCGGGGCCGAGGCGGCCTCGCGGATCTCGGCCCGGGTGCAGAAACATTCGTAAAGCAGGCCATCGGCCTCCAATCTCGCCAGCGCCTCGCGGTAGAGACCGTGACGAGCCGACTGGCGGACCGGCTCGCCGTCCCAGTCGATCCCGATCGCCCGCAGCTCCTCCAATTGGACCTCGACCCACTTCTCGCGGGAACGGCCAGAGTCGATGTCCTCGATCCGCAGCAGGAAGGCGGCACCACGCTCCCGGGCCGAACGCCAGGCCAGCAGCGCCGTCCGCAGATTGCCGAGATGGAGGCGGCCGGTCGGGCTCGGTGCGTAGCGTCCCGCGCCTCTTCCCGGATCTTGATCCACGTGGAACAAGTCCGGTCCCGGGCGGCTCAAAGCGCCGCTTTCAGGTCTGCGGCCAAGTCACCCTTTGGCCGGACCGTGACTTCCTCCAGCCCGAGCCATCCCGCCATCAGTCTGAGCTCGTCGGCGAGCTCGGCCGCGGTGCCCGCAGGGGCATCCGGTTCGACCCAGGCCGATTGCACCAGCAGGACCGAACCCTCACGGTCGGACTTCAGATCGACCCTGCCGGCGAGCTGCTCGTCGATCAGGAACGGAAGCACGTAGTAGCCATACCGGCGTTTGTCCTTCGGCGTGTAAATCTCGATCCGGTAATGGAAGCCGAATAGCTCTTCCAGGCGCCGGCGCTCGAAGATCAAGGGATCGAAGGGAGCGAGCAGGGCGCGGGCATCCACCTTGCGGGGCCGGCGGGCTTCCGGATGGATCCAGGCAGGCGCGGAAAAGCCCTCGACCTCGGCTTCGATCAACCGGCCCTCGGCGGCGAGCTCCTCGATCGCCTGCTTCGATTCGCGGGCCGGCAGGCGGAAGTAATCGCGCAGGCAACGGGCGGTCCCGACCCCGTGAGCGCGGGCGGAGATCTCGACCAGACCCTTGATCGCCTCCTCCTGAAGCGGAGCTTCCGTCTGGTGGCCCTGGCCGGGCAGCACTCGCTCGGGGAGGTCATAGAGCCGTTCGAACTGGCTGGTCCGGCCGGCCGAGCTGATCCGTCCCGACCAGAACAGGTACTCGAGGGCACTCTTGACCGGGGGCCAGTTCCACCCCCAGTTCTTCTTGTCGGGCACGTGATCGGGGTCGATCGCTGCCCCCACCTGGCCCGCGGTCATCGGGCCCCGGCGGGCGATCTCGGCGATCACGTCATCGAGCAGTTCGGGCTGCTCAGCGGCCGCCCTGACCGTGCGCCAGGCGTCTCGATCGGCTCGTTCCATGCGCCAGCGCAGGAGACGATGAGTTTCCGGCGGGACGAACGATGCCTCGTGGGCCCAGTACTCGACCAGTCGACGGGGTCGCTTGGAGCTTGCTTTCTCCAGCAACCCAATGTCATATGGGCCGAGACGCGAGTAGAGCGGCAGGAGGTGAGCCCGGGCGAGCACATTGACCGAATCGATCTGAAGCAGGCCGATGCGATCGATGGTCGCCTGGACCTGGCGCATCGTCACCCGCGGGAATGGACGCTCCCGGCCGAAGCCCTGAGCGGCCAGGGCGACCCGCCGCGCCGCCACCGAAGAAAGCCGCACCGGGCCATTTGCTTCTCGTCCGCTCACCCGCACATAATTACCGCCAATGCCACCGAGGAGGGGGAAGAGTTCATGAGCGCCGATGCCCGGGCACATGCCTACCGCAACGTCATCGTCACGGCCGCCACCGCCGGGCTGGCCGGTTTGCTGTTCGGTTACGACACCGGTGTCATCGCCGGAGCTCTGCTCCAGATCACGCCCGATTTCGGGCTCGGCAGCTTCGCCTCCGGTCTGGTCGTCGGGGCCGTGCCGATCGGGGCGGTGCTCGGCGCCTGGATCGCCAGCTCCCGCTCCGACAGATACGGCCGGCGCTCGCTGATCCTCACCGCCGGGATCATCTTCATCATCGGCGCGATCGTCTCGGCGATCTCGCCGGGCACCCTGATCCTGGTCATCTCTCGCGTGGTGATCGGCGTCGCGATCGGGGTCGCCTCGGCGGTCGCACCCGTCTACATCAGCGAGGTCGCGCCCCCCGATATCCGAGGCAGGCTGGTCACCTTCTTCCAGCTCGCCGTCACGGTCGGGATCCTGGTCGCCTATCTGGTCGGCCTCGCCTTCGCGAACACCGATGAGGGCTGGCGCTGGATGCTCGGCCTAGGAGCCGTGCCGGCTCTCGCGCTGGTGATCGGCATCGTGCGCCTGCCGTCCAGTCCGCGCTGGCTGCTGATGATGGGGCGGGAAGGCGATGCGCGCGAAGCGCTCCAGCGTGTCCGCACCGAGGGTCCGGAAGCGATCGAGCTGGAGATCAAGGAGATCGAAGCCAGCATGAGCATCCACGAGGGCTCATGGAAGGATCTGCTCGCACCGGCGGTGAAGGCGGCCCTGGTCGTCGGCATCGGCCTGGCGATCCTGCAGCAGATCACCGGGATCAACACGGTTATCTACTACGCGCCGACGATCATCCAGGAAACCGGGATCGACTCCGACTTCTCCTCGATTCTCGCCTCGCTGGGGGTCGGGATCATCAACGTCCTGATGACCGTGGTCGCGCTGCGCCTGCTCGACACCCGCGGCCGCCGGGAGATGCTCTTCATCGGGGTCACCGGCATCTCGATCTCGTTGTTCTTGCTCGGTCTCGCCTTCCTGATCGGGGCCGACAAGACCTATGCCACGGTGCTGGCGATCGGCAGCCTGATGCTGTTCGTCTCGTCGTTCGCAATTTCGCTGGGTCCGATCTTCTGGCTGCTGAACGCGGAGATCTACCCCCTCTCGGTGCGCAGCAAGGCCGCCTCGGCCGGGACCATGACCAACTGGTTCTTCAACTTCCTGGTCTCGCTCACCTTCCTGCCCCTGATCGACCTGCTCTCCCAAACCGGTGCCTTCTGGTTCTACGGCGCGATCGGCCTGATCACGCTCTGGTTCTGCTGGAAGTTCGTGCCCGAGACCAAGGGCCGCAGCCTCGAGCAGATCAACGACATCTTCGAAACCAGGGCCAAAGCCAAGTAAGCCCGGACCACGCAACTGGTCCAACAAGTTTGTTGTAGCTTCCCCGCATGGGATCGAGGCTCTTTCGCGCCATGCTGTTGGTCTTCATCTCGGCCTTCGCCGCCGCGACCATGGTTGCTCCGGCCGGGGCCACGACGCCCGTGACCCAGAGTTCACTGCGCAATCCGATCCTGCCGCTCGACGCGACAGGTGACGACTCACCCGACCCTTGGCTCTTCCGCGCCGACGGCAAGTACTGGATCAACTACACCTCGGCCAACAAGCTGATCTACCGCAGTGCCGGCAAGCTGGGTGCCCTGGGGAGTGCCGCCGAGCACCAGATTTGGCCGCTGCCCGGCGAGGTCAACCCGGAAGACCGCGACGCCGAACTTTGGGCCCCGGAAACCCACAAGATCAACGGTAAGTGGTACGTCTACTTCACCGCGACCACGGCCGGCACGGGAGTCAAGCTCCATCGCATGTACGTGCTCGAGAGCACGACCAACAGCCCGGCCGGGCCATACGAGTTCAAGTCCCGACTCGAGGTGCCTCAACCCTTCGCGATCGACGGCAACGTCTTCCAGTTGGGCGGCAAGAGCTACCTGCTCTACTCTGGCGGACCGCTCTTCTCCCCCTCCTCGATCTACCTGATCGAGCTCTTGAACCCATGGACGACCACCGGCCCGGCGGTCGAGGTCTCGAGCCCCGAATACGGATGGGAGAAGGAAGGCTTCCCGATCAACGAAGGCCCGGAAGCACTGATCCACGGCAACAAGCTGAACGTGATCTACTCGGCCAGCTTCTGTAACTCCGGCCTCTACGCGCTCGGGCGGGTCACCGTCCCGAAGAGGGCCGACCTGCTCGACCCAGTGACCTGGGCCGGCTCGAAGTATCCCGACCCGATCTTCCAGACCGATGAAGCGCGCGGCGTCTTCGGGCCGGGCCACGGATCCTTCTTCAGCGCGAACGGCGGCAAGGAATCCTGGAACGTCTACCACGCGACCGAACAGGAAGGGGCCGGCTGCTTCAACGGCGGAGCGCGGACGACGCGGGTCCAGCGCTTCACCTGGAACAAGGACGACACCCCGAACTTCGGCCGGCCCGTCTCCCTCACCGCCGACGTCGGAGCGCCCAAGGGTGATGACACGATCGCGATTCAGGCCGAGTCTTCCGGGTTCTCCAACCGGGTCCGTACCGCGGCTCTGGCCGAGCGCCGCTTCTACGGTTACGCCGGCAAGACCTTGACGCCGGCGTCGGGCAAACTGCCCGCGATGAAGTTCCGGCTCAAACGCCGGAACACCAGGTACCGGGTCTACGTACGGATCATGGGTGGCCCGGATGCCGGCAGGTTGAGCCTGATCCGACCCGACGGGCACAAGGTCAGCCGCAAGGCGACCCGCGGGCAAGTCGGGCCAATCGAGTTGAACATGGGCAAGATGCGGCTCGCCAAGGGCCGACGGGTCCTGCGCCTGCGCAGCACGACGCCGATCGCCCTCGACCAGATCCGCCTGCAGCCGGTTAAGTAGTTAAATCTCCGCATGTCACAGACCCCGAGTTGCTCCATCCGTGACTTCCGGATCGAGGACGCCGAAGCGGTTCACCGCTGGTTCAACAACAAAGAGGCGACGAAGACGCTGATGGAGCAGCGCGAGAGCTTCGAGATGGAAAACGCCGAGGGTTGGACCCGGGCTGCGATGAAGCAGGAGGGCGAGGACCGCAAGTACGCGATCGAGGTGCCGGGGATCGAGCAGCCGGTCGGGTTCACCGCGCTTTATGGGCTGTTCCGTCAGACCGCGCCAGAGCTCGGCTGTCTGATCGGGGACGACGTCCGGGGCAAGGGAGTCGGCCGCTGGGCCGAGCGCCTGACTGTGACCAAGGCCTTCGAAGAGTTCGGCGCCCACCGGATCTACGGTCGCATCCCCGCCTTCAACCAGGCGGCCAAGAAAGTGGTCGCCGCGCAGGGCTGGACCTTCGAGGGCAACATGCCCGCCCACATCCGCCGGCCCGACGGAACCCTGCTCGACTGCGAGATCTGGGGCGCCACCCCCGAACAGTTCTTCGCCGCAGTCGAGAAGTGGTGAGCCGCCTCCGCGCAGAGCTGGTCGAGGACGGCGGCCGGGCCGCAAGCGGTCCCGACTTTTTCCGCTCGGCCGAGTTCCTCGAAGCCGAAGAAACCACGCATTCGCTGCTGATCTTCGAGAACGCGGCCTCGGGTGAAAGCGAACTCGTCGCTTCCGCGCCCTTGCTGGTCCGGGAGATCCCGGGCAGCGACCGTCTCGACGCGATCTCGCCGTACGGCTATCCGGGCCTGGCGATCTCCGACGGTCCCCTGCTCAGAATCGACTTCCCGATCGACCCCGGCGAGATTGACTTTTCCGGAACGGGCCTTGTCACTGTCTTCCTGCGCCATTCGCTGGGGGACCCGCCCCTGGCCCGGGCGACGCCGCGCAATGTCTGCCTGGTCTCCGACCCGGCCCTGCCCCGCAAGAGCCGGGCCTCGGACCGCCAGCAGATCCGCAAGAACCTGAAGCGCGGTTTCGAGATCGAGATCACCCCCGGTCCCGAGACCGACCCGGAGCAGCGGTCCGGGTTCTTCACCGCGTACACGGAGACCATGGCCCGCACCGGCGCCGCCGACCGCTACTTCTTCAGCGAGCGTTACTTCGACCTGACCCTTTCGGCCGAGGGAACCTGGCTCTTCATCCTCCGCGGCCCGGAGCGCGAGGCGGCGGCGGCTTCGATCGCCACTCTCAGCGACGGGCTGATCCACTATTACCTCTCCGGCACCGCTGACGCCCACCTCAAGGGCGCCCCGATGAAGAACGTGGTCGAGGAGATGATCGCCTTCGCAGCCGAGCGGGAACTCGCGGTCAACTTCGGCGGCGGCATCACCCCCGGCGACGCACTCGAGGAGTTCAAGCGCGGCTTCGCCAACCGGGAGATCCAGTGGTTCACCTCCGAGTTGATCTGCGACCCCGAGGCAAACGCCGAGCTAACCGCCCGGCTCGCCCCGGAGGGTGACCCGGAGTTCTTTCCCACCTACCGCATGAATAAGTAGTCGGCGAGCTTCGCTCCGCCTCCAAGTCAAACCCGCCGGCCCACTGATTCAAGGCTGGTTGGGTCGGCTCACGTCTCGGCGATTCAGGAGCCGAAGCTAGGCCCGCCCAGGGCGGGGAAGCCGCTCATCGGTTCGCGCCCGTGACCCCAGTGGGCGACGCCGAAGGCGCGGATCGCGTCCAGCGTCTTCTGGCCCAGCCAGTCGGGGCAGCCGATCAGGTTGCGCCACGAGGTGGCGGCTGCCGCGTATGGCATGTCGGGATTGGGGAAGAGCAGCGCGGCCGAGTAGACGGTGTCGTAGAAGCCTTTGAGGGCGAGCTGGTCCTTTTCGGGGAGGTCCGGGTCATACTGGATCGCGACCCGGCCGTGCTCGAGCGAGTGGACCACGTCAACCGGCGCGGCTGGGTCGGCCCAAGCGCCGTCGGCCTGCTGCAGCGGCGGTTGGATGTGGTCACCCGAGGTCGGCGGGACCGTCTTGTAGTCGGGTACCGGGTCGTCCGAACTGAGGTGCCGATGGCCCTCCTCGGGCAGATCCTCGCGGACCACACATTCTGCCGCGGCCGCCGCGGTCTTCAGGTCGGTGATTTCCGGGCCCTTGTAACCCGTGCCGGTCCGGGTGTCGGGAGTGAGGTCATTGCTGGAGCCGGAAGCGCTCGAGATGTGGGCTGAGCCGCCGCTTTCCCCCGCGGACCTGAGAGCGATGAAGACCCCGCCGACTATGAAAATGATGAAGATCAGGCCGATCACATAGCCGGCCAGGGTCGGCTTCGCTCCGGCGCTGTTGCCTTCCTGGCTCAAGACCGGACGGAACTACTGGGTCAGGGACTGGCCGCGGGCGCCGCGCCACGGCTGGGCGGCCCTGAGTGCCCCCAGCACCGCCCGGGTGGCCGGGGCCTTGTTCAGGGCGTAGAAATGGATGCCCGGGGCGCCGGCCGCGAGCAGCTCGGCGCTCTGCTGGGCGGCGTAGGCGACACCCAGGTTGAACTCAGCCTCCGGGTCGCCCTCGGCGGCCAACATGGCGGCTTCCAGATCGACCGGGATGCTCGCGTCGCAGAGGCTGCAGATGCGCTTGGTGTGGGCGTAACCGGTGACCGGGATGATCCCGGCCAGGATCGGCACCTCGATGCCCTTGGCCCGGGCCGCCTCGACGAAATCGAAATATGCCCGGTTGTCGAAGAAGAGCTGGGTGATCAGGAACTCGGCCCCGGCGTCGACCTTGGTCTTCAGGTAGGTCAGGTCGGTGTCGAGATCCGGGGCTTCGGGATGCACCTCCGGGAAGCAGGCGCCGCCGATCGAGAAGTCGTAATTGGCGCTGATGTGACCGGCCAGCTCGGCCGCGCTGCCGAAGCCTCCCTCGGACTGGACGAAGTCGGTTTCACCCCGGGGCGGGTCGCCGCGCAGGGCGAAAACGTTGTCGATCTCCGCCTCGCGGAGGCGGTCTAGGGTCGCATCGAGACCTTCGACGGTCTCGCCGACACAACTCAAGTGGGCCATCACCTCGAGACCGACCTCGTCCTTGAGGGCGGTGGTGATGTCAACCGTGCCATCACGGGTCGAGCCGCCCGCTCCGTAGGTGACGGAGACGAAATCGAGTTCGAGCTCGGCCAGTGAACGGGCCGTCTCGAACAGTTGCGTGCGACCTTCATCCGTCTTCGGGGGAAAGAACTCCACCGAAAACACGGGCCGTTTCGCCGCGATTATCTCGCCGATGCGCATCGAAGAAGCTTAAATGATCCGGGCCGCCCTCAGCGAGATCGGGATAGTTGGCAATGATTGCCAACTTTTCCGACTTCGTTCGAGTCGGGTTGATCAGTCCGGTGCGAGGCCCTGGCCGGTCGCGGCGAGCCAGACCGTGCGACGCAGGATCTCCAGGTCGAGCTTGAGCGAACGGTTATCCACGTACTCGATGTCGAGTTCGATCCGCTCCTCCCAGGGAATGCCGGCCCGGCCCTGGACCTGCGCCCAGCCGGTGATGCCCGGCCGGACCTCGTGGCGACGATGCTGATGCGGCGTGTAGTCGGCGACCTGGGCGGGGATGGTCGGGCGCGGGCCGACCAGGGCCATCTCGCCCCGCCAGACGTTGATCAGGTTCGGCAACTCGTCGAGCGAGGTGCGGCGGAGCCAGCGCCCGACCCGGGTCACCCGCGGGTCATCGCGGCCGACCACGGTGCCGACCCCGACCGGGTCGGAACCCGGGACCATGGTCCTGAGTTTCAGCATCTCGAACTCGCGGCCATCCTTGCCGACCCGGATCTGCCGGTAGATCGCGCCGCCTCCACCCTCGAGCCGGATCAGGATCGCGCAGACGATCAGGAGCGGTGCGGTCAAAAGCAGGACCAGCCCGGTCAGCAGCTTCTCGAGCGGCCGGTTCACCTCGTCCCCTCGGCTTTCTCCCAGGCCGCGGGCGGTCCTTGCCGCCAGCGGTCCCAGAGGCCGAGCGCGATCGAGAGGGTCACCTCGACGTAGTAGCGGGCGATCCGGAAGGGCAAGATCGGGACCCAGCGGGCCAAGATCGCCCCGGCGATCAGGAGCAGCTGGAGCGCCATGGTCAGGCCGTAGAACCAGCCATGACCGAGCAGGGCGACATTGGTGACCAGGGCGATCAGATGCAAGGCCGGGCTGAGGTAGCGGAGCAGCCGGTGTGAGAAGAGCTCGAAGAGGTAGAGCGGCGAGTAGCCGCGTGGATCGAGCATTCCTTCGCCGACCACGATGTCCCAGAGCCCGATCATCATCCGCCGCTTGCGGGCCAGCTCGCCCTCGAGGCTCGGCACCAGCTTCTCGCTGGCCCGCGCGCGGGGACGGTAGAGCGAAGCGAGCCGGCGTTTTGCCAGCGCGAAGGGAAAGGAGAGGTCATGGCTGCCGGAAGGCCGGAGCGGGATGTAGGCCGAGGTCCGCACCGCATAGATCGCGCCGTTGCCGGCAGTCACCCCGGCCAGCTCGGACTCCATCTCCCGGACCCGCATCTCGTAGCGCCAGTAAGCGCCTTCCAGATTGCCGCCGTCGGGACCGGTGAAGCTCACCTGGCCACAGACGTAGCCGACTCGCTCATCGCGAAACGGCTCGATCAGCTCGTTCAGCGCCCCGTATACGTCACCGGTCAGACCGCCCAGTTTGCGAGAGACGAAGAACGCGCCAACCCCGCCGACGAACACGGTAGCCGTGGCCAGCGCCGCGCACGCGATCAGCGCCTCTCGCCAAGCCCATCCGCCCCCGATGCTCAGCATCGCCATCGTAAGCGCTGCGGCAAGCGCGAACGCTGCCGCCGCATGCCGCACGCGCACCGCGCGGAACATCCCGCCAAGCCCTGCGCCTTCCTGTCTGGCATAGGGCCAGCAGACGATCGCGGAAGGCAGGAACGCGCGGCTCCATACGGGCACCAGTGAAAGCAGCAGGCATCGCTGCAGCAGGGCAGCGGGTTGCTCCGTCAGGACGCCGGCGATGCGTTGATCCGCGAATCCGGCATGGCCGCCGGGCTCGAACGCGGCAACGCCGACGCCCCAACTCCCGTCGAGAAGCGCTGCGAGCAGCATCATTTTCGTCAACAACAGCAGCACGCACGCAATGACGCCCATCGCTCCGACGCGGCTGTCCTTCATGATTTCC
>Ga0182792_1000505_pt1 | contig 36151 bp, 39 predicted proteins | sample Passage237B_FD_130497 | JGI IMG/M metagenome (GOLD analysis project Ga0182792, IMG submission 130497) | Cellulose adapted compost microbial communities from Newby Island Compost Facility, Milpitas, CA, USA - Passage2 37B (version 2) (version 2) ...
GGGCCCGCCCGATCGCCATGGAGCCCGCAGCCGGGCTCGGCTCGACGCCCGGCAGGCCGACGTGGCGCTGCAGCCGCTCGCGGTAGCGAGCCATGCCGGCGCACCCCATGACAAGCACGTCGGCGCCGTCCTCGTCGCGCAATTCGGCAGCGACCTCGGCCATGCGCGCGAAGGTGCGTGCCTCGTTGGCAAGCTCGACCACGCCCAGGCCGATCGCGCGGTCGCCGGCCATGCGGTCGTTGAGGCCCATCTGGCCGACATAGCGCAGATGGCGCGGAATCGACTTGCGCAGGATCGAGATCACGCCGAAGCGCTGGCCGAGCGTCAGCGCCGTCAGGATGCCGCACTCGGCGATACCCAGGACCGGCTTGGTCGTGATCTCGCGCGCCGCATGCAGGCCGGGATCCGAGTAGCAGGCGATGACGAAGGCGGAACAGTCGTTGTCGCGCTTGCGCACCATCTCGCCGATCGGGCCGACGACCTGTTCGACATGCGCCTGGTTTTCGATGCCCGGAGGGCCTTCCTTCAACGTGACGCATTCGATCGCCGGGCCACCCGGCATGCGTAGCGGCTCCATCGCCGTGTCGATGCCGCGGGTGACGGCCTCGGTGGAGTTGGGGTTGATGACGAGGATGCGGCCGGCTGGGTCAGACATGGGCGCAACATGGCCTCAAAATTGCTATTCAACAATGGCTGATCTAACTTGATGTCTTGGGGATTTTGGAAGGGAGGACGTCTTGACGACGCTGTATCGCCGCGCGGCCACGATGGCGCTCGCGGTTTTTGTTGTTGCGGGCTCTGCGATGGCGCAGGACAAGCAGCCGCCGCTGCGCACCGGCGTGGACGGAACGTTCGCGCCGCACGCCATGCCCAAGATGGGCGGTGGCACGGAAGGCTTCCAGATCGATGTCTTCACGGAGGTCGCGCGCCGCATGAAGCGCGATATCGTGATCGACTCGGTGAGCTTCTCGACCCTCATTCCCGGCATGCAGGCGGGTCGCTACGACTTCATCGCCGCGCCGACCACCGTGACGAAGGAGCGGGCGGAGAACATGCTGTTCACCGCCGGCTATCTGTGGACGGCCTACCAGTTCGGCATCAAGAAGGGCTCCGCGCCGATCAAGGACTGGTCGGACCTCAAGGGCAAGTCGGTGGCCGTGAACAAGGGGACCCCCTACGAGCAGCTCGCCAAGAAGATGGGCGCGCAGTATGGCTTCACCGTGCAGGTCTACGATACGCAGACGGACGCCACCCAGGCCGTGCTGGCGGGCCGCGCCTATGCCACGCTGGGCGGCAACACGACCATCGTCTATGCCGCCTCGAAGAACCCCATGTTCGTCGCCGACCTCGAACTCGCGGATACACGAGCCCATTGGGCAGCGCCGGTGCCGAAGGACAATCCGAAGCTGCGCGCGCAGCTGCAGGACGCGCTCGACTGCATGAAGAAGGACGGCACGATGGCGAAGCTGTTCGAGAAGTGGTTCAAGAAGAAGCCCGAAGCCGACGATCTCGCCGTTGTCGTCACGCCGGGCTACGGCGTGCCGGGCATGCCGGGCTACGATCCGACGCCGCACGAACTGAACTGCGGCACCTGATATCGTCAGCTTGACCTGAAAACATCCTTGCCTCCCCGGAAACCACGGGGAGGCCATCGAGTCCATGAAACCAATCGTCAATGCGCGTGGGATCCACAAGCATTTCGGCACTCTTCATGTCTTGAAGGGCGTCGATCTCGCTGTGGCCGAACGCGAACTCGTGTTCATCATCGGTCCTTCCGGCTCGGGAAAGTCGACGCTGCTGCGCTGCCTCAACCGGCTGGAGGAACCTTCCTCTGGCTCGGTGGTGGTCGACGGCATCGACATGCTCGATCCCAAGACCGACATCAACCATGCGCGCCAGCGCATCGGCATGGTGTTCCAGTCCTTCAACCTGTATCCGCACATGACGGCGCTGGGCAATGTGACGCTCGCCCTGCGCAAGGTGGCGGGCAAGTCGCGCGCCGAGGCCGATGCGCTGGGGCGGGCGGCCCTCGAGCGGGTCGGCCTGGCCGATCGCGCCGGCCATACACCGGGCCAGCTCTCGGGCGGCCAGCAGCAGCGAGTCGCGATCGCCCGCGCCATTGCGCTGGAACCCAAGGTCATGCTGTTCGACGAGCCGACCTCGGCGCTCGATCCCGAACTCGTGGGGTCGGTCCTCGAGGTCATGCGTGACCTGCGCGAGAGCGGCATGACCATGATCGTGGTGAGTCACGAGATGGGCTTCGCGCGCAACGCCGCGGACCGCATCGTGTTCATGGATCACGGCCTGATCGTCGAGCAGGGACCGCCGGCGGCGATCTTCGGGAATCCGGCCCAGGAACGCACGCGGGCCTTCATCGGCCAGATCCAGAGGCATTGATCGTGGCTGGGAGCGTGCCACTCCGGTTGCGCATCTTGTTTGCAAGTCGGCGAATGAACGCCAGTGGAGCGTCGCGCTCCCTGGTGAAGAGCTGAGCCATGACGACCTGGGACCGCTTCGTCGACACCTTCTTCAACGCGAAGGTCATGGCCAAATACCTGCCGGACATCCTGTCGGGCATGGTGGTCACGATCCAGCTGGCCGTGCTCATCGTGCTGACGGGACTTGCCGCCGGCCTGACGCTGGCCCTGCTGCGCGCGCTGGGCATCCGGCCGCTCAACTGGTTGATCGTGTTCATCGTCGACCTGTTCCGCTCGCTGCCGCCGCTCGTGGTCATCGTGCTGATCTACTTCGGGCTTCCGTCGGCTGGCCTATCGCCCTCGGGCTTCGTCTCGACCTGGCTCTCGCTGGCGCTGGTGCTGATGGCTTTCTCGGAGGAGATCTACTGGGCCGGCATCACGTCCGTGCACAAGGGCCAGTGGGAGGCGGCGCGCTCGACCGGTCTCGGCTACGGCCAGACCCTGCTGAGTGTCGTGCTGCCGCAGGCGCTGCGGCTTACGATCCCGCCGCTCACCAACCGCACCATCGCCATCACCAAGGGCACCGCGCTGGGAAGCGTGGTCGCCGTCACCGAAATCCTGGGGCAGGCCAGCTCGGCCGTGTCGAACTCCTACAATCCGTCGCCGCTGATGATGGGCGCGGCGGCCTATCTCGTCCTGTTCCTGCCGGTGGTCGTCGCGGCCCGCTGGATCGAGACGAAGTTCGCGTGGAAGCGATGATCGAGACCTTCTTCAATCCCGAGATCATCGCGGCGATCTGGCCGATCGTCCTGGCAGGCCTGCTGAACACGGTGCTGCTGTCGCTGATCGTCGTGCCGCTGGGCTTCGTGGGCGGGTTGATCCTGGCGCTGCTCGCCACGGTGCATCATCCCTGGGTGCGCTGGCCCCTGATCGCCTGGGTCGATTTCTTCCGCGCCTTCCCGCCGCTGGTGCTGCTGATCCTGCTGTTCGCCGGCCTGCCCTTCGCCGGGCTGGAACTGGGCGGGTTCGCCTGCGTGGCCATCGCCTTCTTCCTGAACACCGGCGCCTACTACGGCGAGATCCTGCGGGCCGGAATCGATTCGGTGCCGACCGGCCAGGTCGAGGCGGCGCGTTCGACGGGGCTCTCCCGGCTGCAGGCGTTGGGCTACATCGTGCTGCCCCAGGCTGTGCGCAATGTCCTGCCCGACCTGATGTCGAATACGCTGGAGGTCGTGAAGCTCACCTCTCTCGGCAGTGTCGTCGCCGTGCCGGAACTGCTGTTCCAGGCGCGCCAGGCGCAGAGCGTCACCTACAGTCCGACGCCGATCGTGCTCGCCGCGATCATCTACTTCCTGATCCTGTGGCCGATGGTTCGCCTGTTGAGCCGTCTCGAGAATCGGGCTCTGGCGGTCCGCCGCTAGTTGCCCTAGCCTCCCGGCAAAAGGGAGGAAACGAATGCAGCGTATCGTCGCCGCTCTCGCGGCGCTGTTCCTTGTCGCCGCGGCGGTTCCCGCGGCTGCCGAGACGACTTGGCCCGAAAAGCCCGTCAAGCTGATCGTCGGCTTCACGGCCGGCAGCGCCACCGACGTCACGGCCCGCATGTTCGCGCAGAAATTCCAGGAGGCGTGGGGCCAGCCGGTGGTCGTCGAGAACATCGCCGGCAACTCGGGCGCTATCGGCACAGACCGCGTGGCGAAAGCGCCGCCCGACGGCTACACGCTGATGTGGTCCGGCAACGCGTCGATCACCATCCTGCCCAGCCTGCAGACGCTGCCTTTCGATCCGAAGAAGGACTTCGTGCCGATCTCGACCGCGCTGCGCATGCCGTCGATCCTGATGGTGAACAACGACCTGCCGGTGAAGTCACTGGCCGAGCTCGTCGCCTATGCCAAGGCCAATCCCGGCAAGCTCAGCTACGGCACGCCGGGTGTCGGCACGCCGCAGCATATCGCGGGGGAAATGTTCGCCAACCTCGCCGGCATCAAGATGGAGCACATCCCGTATCGCGGCGCCAACCTTGCCGATCTGATGAGCGGCGTGGTGCAGGTCGGAATCCAGAATGCCGGCGCCGCCCTGCCGCTGGTCCGCGACGGACGCGTCCGCGGCATCGCCGTCACCTCGCTGGAGCGTTCGCCCAACGCGCCGAACCTGCCGACCTTCGCCGAATCGGGCTTTCCCGGATTCGAGGCGACATCGTGGTTCGCGCTGCTGGCGCCGGCCGGCACGCCGCAGGCCATCATCGACAAGGTGCGCGCGGAATCCCTCAAGGTCCTGGCGGACCCCGACCTGAAGAAGAAGTTCGCCGCGCTGGGCCTCGATGCCGTCGGCAGCACGCCCGAGGAAACGCGTGAGGCGATTGCCACCGACATCCCGAAGTGGGCGAAGGTCATCAAGGACGCGGGCATCAAGCCCAACAAATGAGCATGGTATCTTTCGAGCGCCTCGCGGCCGCGCTGGAGGACAACGAGGCCCTGCAGCGGCGTGCCCGCCTCGCGGCACTGTCGTTCAGCGTGCTGAGCGGCGAGACCGCCGTCGCCGTGCGGGTGGGGGAGACCGTCGCCGTGGCGCCGGGACGCGCCGTCGATGAGGCCTTCACGCTGGCCGCGTCGCCCACGACCTGGGCGGCGTTTGCGCAGCCTGAGCCGGCGGTTGGCTTCCAGAGCCTCGTCGGCATGCAGCGTGTCGGCCATCTCGGGGTCGACGGCGACATGCTGGCCTACGGTCGCAATCTGTTGTTCCTAGAGCAGCTTTTCCAGGCACTGCGTCCGGCGGCGACGGTGGCGCAGCCGGCAGCAGCCGCAAGCACGGAGATCGAACCGATCATTGGCCGTTACCTGCGTATGGAACTGCACGGCCGTCCGCATCGTGTCTACTTCGAGGAGGCGGGCAGTGGCCTGCCGCTCCTCTGCCTGCATACTGCGGGCGCTGATGGCCGTCAGTATCGCGCGATGCTGAACGACAGCGGCGTGACGCGCCGCTTCCGGATCATCGCCTTCGACCTGCCCTGGCACGGCAAGTCATCGCCGCCACCCGGTTTCGAACGTGAAGCCTACCGCCTGACCACGGATCTCTACGTCGACACGGCGATGGCGGTCTCGCGGGCGCTCGGGCTCGATCGGCCCGTGGTGATGGGCTGCTCGATCGGCGGCCGCGCAGTGCTGCATCTGGCGCTGCGGCACGGGGCGCACTTTCGCGCCGCCATCGGCCTGCAGTCGGCGACGCATGCCGACCCGGGCGCCGACACCCGGCTGCGCGATCTCGGCGTGCTGTTTCGGCCGGACGTGCATGGCCAGGAGGCCGCCGCCGGATCGGTGGCATGCCTGATGTCGCCTACTTCGCCCGTTGCCGACCGATGGGAGACCCTGTGGCACTATATGCAGGGCGGTCCGTCGATCTTCCTGGGGGATCTGCACTACTACTTCGCCGATGGCGATCTCCGAAATAGCGATCTCGCCGGTCTCGATTCGAGATGCCCTCTCTATCTGCTGACCGGAGAGTACGACCTGTCTGCGACGCCGGAGCTGACGGCCGACCTGGCGCGCCTGACGGGGGCGAGGCACTTCGAGGTCATGAAGGGAATGGGGCACTTTCCCATGTCAGAGAATCCGGCGGCGTTCCGGCGCTACCTGCTGCCGGTCCTCGATCGCATCGCGGCCGAAGGCTAGCAAAGGCTAATATTCGCGCTCGATGCGGCCGTCGGGATGGATCGTGACCTTGCTCGGCACGCCCTGCGGCCGGGTAGGGACCGCATCGCGCGTCACGTCCGCCTTCCATGAGCCGTCACTGTCGCGCTGGATCTGCCGGACGCGATAGCCCTCCGATTCGACCCGATCACGCGATAGCGATTCGGTGTTGGGATAGCGGCTGCCGTAGGAGGTCGCGGGTGCACCGCCGGAGGGGCTCGAACTCGCCGGCGGCGTGACGGGTAGGGGTGGCGGCAGGGCGCCGGGCGACATCGTCTCGGGCATGCGGCCCGCATTGCCGATCGAACCGGGCGCGTACTGAGCCTGGGCGAAGCCGGGCAGGAACGCCCCAGCCATGGCAAGGGCGAGAAGGAGTGGGCGCATGGCCGGGATATGGTCCGGCGAGCATGGGCTCGCAAGCCTATCCCTTTGTATGCTCGGCGACCTCACCGGCCCGCTTGTCGGCTGCCTGAGGTTCACTTCGCCGTTGTCCGACAGTCCTCGTAGCTGATCTTGTGGCTTGCGCCTTCCTCGACGAAGGCGGTGTCGCCCTTGCTCCAGAAGACGACGGTCTCGTCGGCATTGGCATAGCGGATCCCCGAGCCGGAAAGGGCCTGCGGCAGCGTCAGGCGGCGGCCATCGTCCAGCGTCAGGACGACACGGCCTCCCGGGATCGGCCGCCCATCCGGCGCCGTGCGGGTGGGACCATCGAAATACTGTGCCGTCAGCGACTTGCCCCGGGCACAAGCGTAGTGGACCGTCGCCATGGCGGTCGGCGTCTGGCCAAGGACCGCGCCACAGACGGCGAACGGCAAGAGGACCGAAAGGCCTTGGAAGATCATTCGCTTCATTGCGGCAGGCTGCGACGGCGGTGCCGGCTTGTCTACCAGCGGTCGTCGAAGGTTGCTATCAACGCGCCATGAGTCTCCAATCGGTTCGCCTCTTCCTTGCCGACAAGGCGCCTGACCTCACCATCATCGAACTGGACAGCAGCACGGCCACCGTCGAACTGGCGGCGGCCGGCCATGGCGTGGCGCCGGCGCAGATCGCCAAGACCCTGGCGTTCAGGGTGCGCGACCGTGATCTGCTGCTTGTCACCAGCGGCACTGCGCGTCTGGACAACAAGAAGGCCAAGACCGTCTTCGGCGGCAAGCCGCGCATGCTGGCGGCGGAGGAGGTCGCGATGATCACCGGCCATCCGGTCGGAGGTGTTTGCCCATTCGGGCTGGCCACGCCGCTGCCGGTCTATTGCGACGTCTCCCTGCGGGCCTTCGACGAGGTCGTGCCCGCGGCGGGCTCGACGCACAGCGCCGTCCGCATTGCCCCACTGCGCATGGCGGAGCTGGTGAGCGGCGAATGGGTCGATGTCTGCGAGGCGCGTCCCTGAGCCTTCTTTGGTGTCAGGCGCTGTTGCGTTTGCCCCAGCGTTCCAGCAGGTCGATGCAGAAGTCGGCATCGGTTACGTCGACATAGCGGCGCCCTATATCGCGCAGGTTGTCGCGATGGGGCTGCTCCTCGATGTCGCCGACACAGTCCTCCGGCACCAGCGTGCGGAAGCGATGGCTGAAGGCGTCGATGGCGCTGCCGCGGATGCAGCCCGAGGTGTTGCAGCCCGTCACGATCATGGTGTCGACCCGCTCCTTCATGAAGTAGTTGGCCACGCCCGTCTCGAAGAAGATCGAGGGGCCCTTCTTGGTGACCTTCAGATCGTACGCGGGATCGTAGATGCGCGGATCGAGAGCGGTGCTGGGATGGTCATGCAGGAAGGTCTCCTTGACCGCGGTGATCTTCCAGTAGGGCATCTCGCGCTCGTTCATGTAGGCGGTGTTGCAGACCGCCACGGGAGCGCCGACGCGGCGTGCCACCTTGAGGAGCCGCGCCGTGTTTTCGACCGCGCGCGTTACCAGCGGCGCGCCGCCCAGAGGGTACTGCGGATCGGTGAAGCCGAGCTGGAAGTCGACCACGACGATCCCCGGCTTCTCGCCGGTACCCACGGATATCTCGCCGTAGCTGCGCCGCTGATAGTCGTCGGTCATGCGGTACTCCTCTGCCGATGGCGGATCCGGCGACGGGACCGGATAGCGCCCCGGGGGCGAGGATAGGCGGTGGTACGGGCAAGAAAAAGCCCGCTCCGTCGGAACGGAGCGGGCACGCTTGTCGCCGGGATGGCGGCTCAGCGGGCGGCGCTGACCTGCCCCTGGCTGTCGACCACGACGGAGACCGGTGCATTGTTCTGGTCGCGGGCCACCGCGCGCCAGGCGCCGTTGGCGGCGGGCTGCAGGCCACGCACCTGCGTGTAGCCGACCTTCTCGATCTGGGTGCGGGCAACGGCGGCGGCGACGGTCGGCGTCGGGTTGCTGCGCGGGCCGAGCGGATCGGAGTGCGCGGGATCGCGCGGCATGGTGGTGCCGCCGACCGGCGAAGCCGCTTGGGCTTGCGCGGCGGCGCCCGCGAGGACAAGGACAAAGGCGATGAGGGGACGCTTCATTGATACATACTCCTGTTCAACGGATGAACGCGCCCATTCGTGATCAGGATTGAGGCCGCATCGTGATCCATATACGCATCACGCCTGATGCGATCAGGCGGCGGTGACGCCGATCAGCGAATCGTGCAGCCACATCATCGCGACATAGGCGATGCTTCCGATCGCGACGACGATGACGTCGTTGCGACCGAAGGACGCGACGCGCGGCGGCTCCGCGTCGCCGCGCCGCTTCACGGCTATGCGGTCGTACACGGCCCAGGCGAGCAGCGAGCCGAACAGCAGCAGCGAGCCGAGATCGCCGTTGACCAGCAGGTGCGACAGCGCCCACGCCTTGACGGCCACGAGCATGGGATGGCGCAGCAGCGACTTGATGCGGCTGGGCGGCGCATAGGTCGCGGCCAGCGCCACGAAGGCGAACCACAGCAGCACCAACGCGATGGAGTGCAGCGCCGCGACGGGCGGATGCCAGATCTGGATGTAGCCGGCATCGCGATAGCGGCTGAAGCCCCAGATGATCAGCACCAGGCCGAGCCCGGCAACGACGGAGTAGAGGCCCTTGTAGGGACCTTCGCCGAGGCGGCCGATGACGGCCGCGCGCGGGCCGCGCAAGGTCGTGAAGACATGGATGCCGAGGAACAGCACCAGGCCGAGAATCAGGATGCTCATGCGTTCATTTTACCACGCGCGCCGCATCGGCGCGCACCAGGGCGTCACATGCCGAGCCAGTGCGCCAGCACGCCGACTAGGCCGGAGGCGACGATGGGATAGGCGGGATTGATGTTGGTGCGCAGCAGCAGCAGGAAGACGACGGCGGCGATCACGACGTAGAGGACTTCGGTCAGCGCGCCGCGTCCCATGATGACGGCGCCGGCCAGGACAAGCCCCACCGAGACCGAGCCCAGCCCGGTCTGGATGGCCGGCCGCCACCGCCAGGTGGCGAGGTGGCTCCACAGCCGGCCGATGGCGAAGGTGAGCAGGCCGGTCGGCAGGAAGAACGCGATCAGGGCGACAGCGGCGCCCGGCAGCCCGGCCACGACGGCGCCGATGGAGGCGACCATCATCATGTTCGGACCGGGCGAGAGCTGGCCCAGGCTGTAGAAGTGGATGAGGGTCGAGAAGTCGACCCAGTGATGGACATTGACCGTGAGCGTGGTCAGCTCGGGAAACGCCGCCATGCCGCCGCCCACCGTCAGCAGCGACAGATAGGCGAAGACGCCCGCGAGGTCGCCGAGCTGCTTCATTTCGTGCTCCTGTCGCGCGGCCGGTGCCACCAGATGGCGAGCGCGCCGGCCGCCAGCAGGGCGTAGGGCACCTGCACGCCGAATCCCGCCACCGCGGCGGCGGTGGCGACGACGAAGACATAGTCGGCGATCCCCTTGAGGACGCGCGAGCCGAGCTGCACCATCACCATCACGATCAGCCCGACCGCGCCTGCGGCGATGCCGTGCAGGAATGCGCGCGACCATGGATCGTCACCGCCGATGCCGTAGGCGAAGGCCGCACCCGTCATCAGCGCCGCGCCGGGCAGGCACATGCCGAGGGTGGCCAGCAGCGCGCCCCAGCCGCCGCGCAGGCGGTCGCCGACCAGGATCGACATGTTGGTCGCGTTGAGGCCCGGCAGCGTCTGGCTGATCGAAAGCAGCTCGACGAAGGTGAGGTCGTCCAGCCAGCGCTGGCGCACCACGAGGGCGGTGCGCAGGTAGCCGACCACGCCGCCGCCCAGGCTGGTGGCGCCCATCACGAGGAAGACCCAGAAGATGTGGCCGAGCGACGGCCGCGGCGGGTCGGACGGAGGAGTCTGTTGCGTCATTCGTGCGCCTGCGGTGGATTTCCGTTCAGCCGGTATACGGCGCCGGTCTTGGTCGTCGTCAGCGCCAGCCATTCCGCGGCCGTCTGCTGCAGTTCGAGGAAGAAGCGTTCGCAGGTGCGCTGAGCCTTGTGGCCGATGTCGTCGGGTCTAGCGAAGCGGAGCTGGAAGGCGAACTCGCCGACGAAGGCGCGATGATCGCCGCGCGAACGCCACAGCGCGAGGTTGGCCACCGAGCGCGCATGATTGCCGAAATCGAGCTCGCAGATGTCCTGCATGAGCTCCTCGACGATACACTGGTTGACCAGCGCGATGTCGTCGGGGCCATCGCAGGCGATGGTCTCGAGCGGCGGAAATAGATGCTGGATCTCGGGCAGCGACAGATGGCCGAGCGACGCCATGGCCAACCGGTCTGCCTCGGGCGCCTGGCTCAGCCCGAACTCGACATTGTGGGCGAGCAGCCGGCGCACGCCGCCGATGCGCTCCTTGAGCGGCATCAGCTCTATCTTGAACTTGATGCGGTAGCTGCCCGAGATGCGAGGGCGGACATCCATGGTCTGGGCGGCCACCATGTCAGTGGTTCGGAACTTGAACACGATCTCCGGGTCGGCGACGGGAAAGCCATCCTCATAGGCGATGCGCCGGCGCAGGATGAAACCGTGATTGTAGAGATGGAAGCCGCCGGTGTCGAAGAACAGCACCTCACGCACCTTCGGCCGCTCCTGGATCTGCCGCGTATGGCGGAAATCGACGCCGGTCGCTTCGGCGGCCTGCCGTACGAGCTGGGCGAACTCCTTGAAGACGCGCGCCGAGGTGAAGCGATCGGGCTTCAGGATCAGCTTGCACTGCAGGTAGCCCAGTTCGTCGAACCGGCGGCCGTCGAGATAGGTGCCCTCGCTGCGTTCGGCGAGCCACTGCGACAGCATCAGGCCTTGCTTGTCACCCTGCATGCACTCTCCCCGGCCGCAAACGTATCCCGCGCCCGGTGATCTGTCATCCGGCGACGGCCGAGTCCACCTTGCCGAACGATACGACCTTGTTCTCCTCGTAGCATACGAAATACACGTCCGACATGGACCAGGGCACGCGGCTCCAGAAGTCCTTCAGCAGGGTGTAGTAGGAGCATTGCTGTCCTGGTGCATGGGCGACCGTGTCGGGCTGTCCCATGATGGCCTGGACCTGCTCGCGATCCATGCCGGCCTGCACGCGATCCATGCTGCCGGCCTGTACGGCGCAGCCCGCGAGCAGGGCGGCTATCGGCAGGACATCAACGAAATGCTTCATCGTTCGCCTCCGTACCGTCGTCTGGATGCCCGCCCGGCATGGCTACCGATAAGGCAGGCTTGGTCTGGCCGGCAACAATTGTCGGGCAGATCGCCGTCTGGCGAAAGACCGACCGATGCGGTACGTCCGGGGCATGCATAATGTTCCTCGCATCCAGCCGGCCGGGCTGCATGCATCGTTGAGTGGCGCCGTCGGCGGGCTGCCCGAGACCCCGATCGCCGAGGTGGCGATGAGCGTGTTCGGGGATCCCGACGTCGTGCCCTTGTGGTTCGGGGAGAGTGACCTCGTCACGCCGGAATTCATCCGCGACGCCGCGGCCGGCGGACTGCGCTCGGGCGAGACGTTCTACACCTGGCAGCGCGGCATCCCCGAGCTCAGGGCCGCGCTGTCGACCTATACCGGGCGGCTCTACGGCATCGACTGCCCGGTGGACCGCATTTCGGTGACCACCGGCGGCATGCAGGCGATCCTGCTGTCCTGCCAGCTCCTGGTGGATCCGGGCGACAACATCGTGATCGTCTCGCCGATCTGGCCGAACATCACCTCGGCCACGCGTCTGGTCGGCGGCGAGCCGAGATACGTGGCACTGGACCGTGGGCCGGAGGGTGGCTGGACCCTCGACCTGCAGAAGATCTTCGATTCGGTCGACGAGCGGACGCGTGCCGTCTTCGTGAACTCGCCGGGCAATCCCACGGGCTGGACCATGAGCCGCGACGAGCAGAAGGCGCTGCTCGAATTCGCGCGCAGGCGCGGCCTCTGGATCATGGCGGACGAAGTCTATGCGCGCCTGATCTACACGCGGTCGGTCGCACCGTCTTTCCTGGAGATCGCCGAGCCCGAGGATCCGCTGATCGTGCTCAACTCCTTTTCCAAGCCATGGGCGATGACGGGCTGGCGCATCGGCTGGCTGACCCATCCGCCGGCGCTGGGCGACCAGTTCGCCAAGCTGGTGCAGATCAACACGTCGGGCCTGCCGCACTTCCTGCAGCGCGGCGCCATCGCGGCCCTGGAGAAGGGCGACGGCTTCGTGGCCGAGATGGTGGATCGCTGCCGCGCCGGCGGCGAGCTGGTGTTCCAGCGCCTGTCGGCCCGGCCGCGCATCACGATCGACCGCCCGGAGGCGGCATTCTACGCCTTCTTCTCGGTCGATGGCGTGAAGGACACGCTGTCCTTCTGCAAGAAGCTTGCGAAGGAATACAAGGTCGGCCTGGCACCGGGCGAGGCGTTCGGTCCGGGTGGCCAGGGCAATATCCGCCTCTGCTTTGCATCCAGTGCAGAGCGGCTCAGCAGGGGCCTCGATCGTATCGAAGCGGCGCTCGAGGCGTTGTAGTCTTCCGACCGCGGGCCTCTGGCCCGCTCTTGATTCCCGACGGCGGGCCGGGAGGCCCGCGATCCCATGAGCACGACTCCCTCCATCGAAGTTCACCACCTGCGCAAGGTCTACGGCGAGGTGGTCGCGGTTGACGACCTGTCCTTCCTTGCGCCGCCCGGCATCGTCCTGGGGCTCCTGGGCGGCAACGGCGCCGGCAAGACCACGACCATCGCGATGCTGCTCGGCCTGCTCGAGCCGACGGCGGGCGAGATCCGCGTGCTCGGCATCGACATCAGGAAACGCCGCTACGCCGCGCTGCCGCGCATGAACTTCTCGTCTCCCTATGTCGATCTCCCGCACCGCCTGACGGTGCGGCAGAACCTGCTGTTCTACGGCCGCCTCTATGGCGTGCCGGCGCTCGGGCGGCGCATCGAGGAGATCGCCGAGCACATGCAGGTGACGCCCTTTCTCGATCGCCAGGCGGGGAAGCTGTCGGCCGGCCAGAAGACGCGCGTGGCGCTTGCCAAGGCGCTGATCAACAAGCCGGACGTGCTGCTGCTCGACGAACCCACCGCGTCGCTGGACCCCGACACGGCCGACTGGGTGCGCGGCTACCTCAAGGACTACCAGGGCGAGACCCACGCCACGATCCTGCTCGCCTCGCACAACATGGCCGAGGTCGAGCGGCTGTGTGACGACGTCATCCTGATGCAGAAGGGGCGGGTCTTCGAGCGCGGCAGCCCGCGCGAGCTGATCGAGCGCTTCGGCCGCGAGGACATGGAGGAGGTGTTCCTCGACATGGCCCGCGGCCGCGGCCGTGGGCTCGACGCGCTCAGCCGCAAGGAGGTCGTGTCGTGAGCGGCTCGCTGGGGCGGATCCATGCGGTCGTGATGCGCCACATACAGCTGTGGCGCAGCTCGGTGATGCGCCTGGTCGATTCGATCTACTGGCCGGCCGTGCAGATGGTGATGTGGGGGTTCCTCACGCAGTACCTGATGCCGCAGGCCTCGTTCGTCGCCCAGGCGGCCGGGGTGCTGCTGTCCGGCCTGCTGCTCTGGGAGGTCGTCGTGCGCGGCAACCTCTCGCTCAGCATCGCCTTCCTCGAGGAGATCTGGTCGCGCAACCTCGGGCATCTGTTCGTGAGTCCGATCCGTTCCTGGGAGCTGGCAGCGGGCATCGTGATCGCCGCCCTGCTGCGCACGCTGCTGGGACTGGTGCCGGTGTCGCTGCTCGCCTGGGCCTTCTTCGGCTATTCGATCTACTCGCTGGGCATGCCGCTGATCGCCTTCTTCTGCATCCTGCAGATGTTCTCCTGGTCGATCGGGCTCGCCATGTCGGGCCTCGTCATGCGCGTCGGCCAGAGTGCCGAGAGCTTCGCCTGGGCGGCCGTCTTCATCCTGATGCCCGTGAGCGGCGTCTACTACCCGATCTCGGTCCTGCCGCAGTGGCTGCAGGTCATCGCCCATGCCCTGCCGACGGCCTATGTCTTCGAGGGCATGCGTGGCATCATGACGGACAGGACCGTCCACTGGGACATGCTCGCCGTCGCCCTGGGCCTGTCGATCGTGTATCTGATCGTGGGCTTCCAGGTGTTCCAGTGGTTCTTCCGGTCGTCCCGGCGCGCGGGAAGCCTGCTGGGACAGGGAGAGTAGGTCGGGTCGACTTCGGGCGGAGGGTGAAGATGGCGAGAGTTTCCCTGGCGTGTGCGGCGGTCCTGCTGGCGGCGTCCGGCTGTTCCAATCCGCAGGAGCAGCCCAAGCCCGACGTCTGGAACGCAAACTTCAACGTGCCCTTCGCGACCATGGTCGCCTGCCTCTCCGCGCCGCCACCCGGCGCCTTCACGGTGTACCAGCCCGAATATCCGTCGGCCGGCGTCGCCCGCATCGTCTACATGCCGACCAACACGCCTCAGGCCCGCTCGGAGTACGTCGTCACCCAGATGGTGGGGCCGGTCAGCCAGGTGAGCTGGCGGAGGTTCGGCAACGTCGGCGGCTACGATTGGTTCGACAACCAGGCGCGCCAGCGCGCCGAGGCTTGCGCCCGGAACATGTGACCCGGCGGGCGGCCGCTACGGGGCGTTCAGCACGCTCTGGCAGGCCTCTGGCAGCTTGGGCCGGTAGGGCGGGAACTTGGTGCCCGGTGGCGGCAGCCGCACCGGCGGCCGCGTGAACCACAGCTCGAGCGGCTCGCCGCAGCCGTCGTCCTCATAGTAGCCCGCCTGTGGCCGGCACTGCGGGTTGCCGGGCGGGCAGTACAGCCGCACGTGGAAATGCTCGTCGTGGCCCGCCCAGACGACGAGCTTGCGCAGCCACGCCCGGTTGCCGGTCACGGTCTGGCACAGCCGCTGCTTGATCCACTTGTTGACGAAGATGCGGTCGACGCCCGGGGCGGTGGCGGCGAGCCTCAGCAGGTTGGCGTGCTGGTCGGTGAAGACGGTGTCGTCGATGCCGCCGTCGTCGCTGCGCACCAGCGACCGCAGGCGGGGATTCTCGCGCTCCGCCGGCGGCCGGGGCGCCCCGGGCTGGCGCTCGAACCAGATGTCGACGTCCAGCCCGACCTGGTGGCTGGCATGGCCGAAGCTCATCGGACCGCCGCGCGGCTGGCCGATATCGCCGATGTAGATCGGTGCCTGACCGGCCGCGAGGACCTGCCGGCCGAGGCGTTCGATGAAGTCGAGCGTGACCGGCTGGCCCCAGTAGCGGTTACGGCTGATGCGGATGGCCTCGTAGCCGGGACCGTCGAGCGGCAGCGCCTGCGCACCCTGCAGGCAGCCCGCGCTGTAGAAGCCGATCGACTGCGTCGGGCCGGCCGTGGGCGTGGTCACGCGGCCCCACTCCTGCGCTTCGGCACCAACCGCCAGCAGCGCCACCGCGAACAGCGAAACCAGGAAACGCGTCATCTTGGCGGCAGGATACCCGGCCGCTAAGACTTTGCCCATGGCCGGCTACGCCAACATCAGGCTGGAGCGCGACGGTGCGGTGGCGCGATTGCTGCTCGATCGCGCGGACCGGCGCAACGCGCTCACCCATGCGATGATGCTCGAGCTGGAGGATGCCTTCGGCCGCATCCGGGCCGACGAGAGCTGCCGGGTGCTGGTGCTGCGCGGCGCCGGCAGCCATTTCTGTGCCGGCGGCGACCTCGACGCCATGGCCGACATGCCGCCGCTGCCGGCCGACGGCGAGGTCGATCCCCTGGTGCCCGCTTATCGCCAGTTCGGCGACGCGCTGCTTGCGCTGAACACCCTGCCGCAGGCGACCATCGCCGTCGTCGAGGGCTCGGCTGTCGGCGGCGGCTTCGGCATGGCCTGCTGCTCGGACGTCGTCATCCTGCACGAGAGTGCGCGCTTCGGCCTGCCGGAGCCCAAGGTCGGCTTCATCCCGTCGCAGATCCTGCCGTTCATCGTGCGGCGGATCGGGGAGGGGCCGACGCGCGACCTCGCCGTCACGGGCCGCATCGTCGACGCGGCGGAAGCGCGGCGCATCGGCATCGGCGGACATCTCTGCGCGAACACCGCCGAGATCAATCGAGCGCTGAAGGCCGTGCTGGACGACGTGCTGAAGCTCGAGCCGCGGTCCGTCGCGGAGGCCAAGCGCCTGGTGTTGTCCTGCGCCGGGGAGCACGATGCCGCGGTGCTGGACGCTGCGGCACGCAGCCTGGTCGGCCTGCTGCGCGCGCCACAGGCGGCTGAAGGCATCCGCCACTTCAAGGCCAAGACCGCGCCGCCGTGGGCGCGCCCCTAGAACGCCGGACCAGGAGACGAACCATGCGCAACTATCGCCATATCGAGGTCCGCCCCGTCGCCGGCGCCCTTGGCGCGGAGATCCACGGCATCGACATGTCGGTGGATCTCGTGGATGACGTCGTCGACGAGGTCCGCCAGGCCTTCCTCGACCATCTCGTCATTTTCCTGCGCAGTCAGACGGCCACGCCGCCGCAGCAGCTGGCCTTCGCACGCCGCTTCGGCCAGCCCATGGAATACCCCCAGCTCAAGGGGCTGCCGGAAGCGCCGCTGATCACGCCCGTGGTCAAGCTCGAGCACGAGCGCAACAATTTCGGCGGCATCTGGCACTCCGACACGACCTATCTGTCTGAGCCGCCGATGGCCAGCATGCTGCTGGCGCGCGAGGTGCCGCCCTACGGCGGCGACACGCTGTTCGCCAACCAGTACCTCGCCTACGACACGCTGTCGGACGGGCTCAAGGCGACGCTGGACGGGCTGGTGGGGGTGAGCTCCTCGGCCAAGGCCGAGGTCACCCGCACCCGCGAGGACCGCATGAAGGCCGCCGGCGCGGCGCTGAAGGTCCTGGAAGCGGAGCATCCTCTCGTGCGCACCCATCCGGAGACCGGCCGGAAGGCCCTGTACACGTCGGAGGCGCATACGGCTTGCATCAAGGGCTGGACCGAGAAGGAAAGCCTGCCGCTGCTGGAGTTCCTGTGGCGTCACCAGGTCCGGCCGGAATTCACCTGCCGCTTCCGCTGGGAGCCGGGCTCGCTGGCCTTCTGGGACAATCGCTGTGCCATGCACAATCCCATCAACGACTATCACGGCCACCGTCGGGTGATGCACCGGGTCACGCTGGCCGGCGATCGACCCAGATAGCCGCCGCTAGCCTCTGCAGCTTCTTCCGAGCTGCCTGCTCGCATCGTGAAAATATATCATTCGTTTGACATTGTCTATCGATCGATATAATTCTGCCGCAGGGAACGATATCCAAGAGCATCACGGCAATGCGCAACCGGCCGGGAACATATCTGCGGGGTGAGGAAACGCGCCGCCGCATCCTGAAGGCCGCCCTGGAGATGTTCGGGGAGCTTGGCTACGACGCGGCGAGCACGCGCCAGCTCGCCGAACGGGCGGGCGTGAACCTGCCGGCCATCCAGTACTATTTCGGCAGCAAGGAAGGCCTGCATCGGGCCGTCGTCGATTCCCTGATCGAATACAGCGAGACGTTCCTGGAGCCGGCCACATCGCGAGCCCGGGCTCTGCTGGAACGCACCGACTCCCGCCGCGAAGACTTGGCCGACGCCCTGTGCGGGATCCTGGTCCGCTTCGTCGAGATGGTGTCGGCCGGAGACGACGTTGACGCGCGGCGGCGCATGTGGGCGCGGGCCGAGGTGGAGCCGTCTCCGACTCTTCTGGCGTTGCACGATGAGGGCCGGCGCCTGGTGTTCGAACCGTGCATCGCGCTGGTCGCCCGCCTGTTCGGTCGCTCCGTCGATGAGCCCGAGATGGTGCTGCGCACCCTTGTCCTGTTCGGCCAGGCCACGATCTTCTGCCATGCCGGCGTACAGCAGATGATGGGAGAAACCGGCCTTTTCAGCGGTCGGCGGGCGACGGTGAACGCCCTGCTGACGTCACAGACGAAGGCCATCCTGAGCGCCGCCCTGGCAGACCTTGACGCCGTTGCGACTGAAGGCCCCGACAGATGACCCGCGTATCCGATCGCACCCGGACGATCCGTCGTCTGGGCCTCCTGACATTGGGCGCGGCGGCTCTGGCGGCCTGCACGTCCGGACCGGACTTCAGCCGGCCCGACAAGCCCACGACCGACGGCTATACGCCCGAGCGCCTGGCGCTGCGGACCTCCGCGGCGCCGGTCCATGGCGGCGAGGCCCAGATGCTGATGATGGGGGCCGATATCCCCGGCCGCTGGTGGCAGCTCTACGGCTCGTCCGAACTGGATGCGCTGATCGACCAGGCGTTGCGCGCCAATCCCGATCTCGATGCCGCCCAGGCCGCCCTGCGGCGGTCCAACGAGCTGCTGTATGCGCAGCAGGGGGCGCTCTTTCCGACGTTCAGCGGCGGCGCCAGCGGTTCGCAGCAGCTCTATAACGCCGCCCAGGCCGGCCAGGCAGGGACGACGTCGCAGTTCGCGGTCAACTCGGCTTCGCTCAGCGTCGCCTATGCGCCCGACCTGTGGGGCGGCGTGCGCCGGCAGGTCGAATCGCAGGCGGCGCTGGCCGAGTACCAGAGGTTCCAGCTCGAGGCGGCGTATCTGACCCTTACGACGAACGTCGTCGTGGCCGCCGTCAATCTCGCCTCGCTGCGCGCCCAGATCGCAGCTACGGAAACGATCATCCGCCTGCAGACCGAAGGGCTGACGCTCGTCCAGAGGCAGTTCGATGCCGGCTATGCCTCCCGTCCGGACGTGCTGGCGCAGCAGGCGGCACTGACCCAGACCCAGGCGACGCTGCCGCCGCTGCAGAAACAGCTCGCGCAACAGCGCAACCAGCTCATGACGCTGCTCGGCAAGCCGCCGACCGAGGATGCCGGACAGGGACTTCAGCTGACCACCCTTCACCTGCCGCAGAACCTGCCGGTCAGCCTGCCCTCGGCCCTCGTCGAGCAGCGTCCCGACGTGCGGTCGGCGGAAGCGCGGCTCCACTCCGCCAGCGCCGATATCGGCGTGGCCGTGGCGGCCCAGCTTCCCCAGCTCAACATCACCGGACAGCTTGGGGTGACGTCGGCAGGGCTGGGCACGCTGTTCGGCCCGGGGACGGCGCTGTGGAGCATCGGCGCCAGCATCGCGCAGACCCTGATCGACGGCGGACAGCTCGAGCACAAGAAGCGCGCCGCGGTCGCGGCATTCGACCAGGCCGCAGCCCAGTACCGCAGCACGGTGCTGTCGGCCTTCCAGGACGTCGCCAACGCCCTGCGGGCGCTGCAGGCCGATGCCGACGCGCTCGCGGCCACGGCTGCTGCGGAACGCACGGCCCAGCAGAGCCTTGCCCTGTCGCAGCAGCAGTATGCGCTCGGCACCGTCAACTATCTCATCCTGCTGAACGCGCAGCAGACCTATCAGACCGCGCTGGTCAACCGCATCAAGGCCCAGGCGGCGCGCTTCAGCGATACGGCCGCCCTGTTCCAGGCCCTGGGCGGCGGCTGGTGGAACCGCAGCGATGTCGCCCCGGGTTCGTTGGGCAAGCCGGACGTGTTCTGGCTGCCGCCCGTCCAGGACGTGAAGCTTCCGCGCGCCGGCCACTGAAATTTCACGGCCGCCGCGGCGGCCGAGATGGAGACAAGTCGATGTTCAAGCGCATGCTCATCATGTTGATCGCCGTCGGCGTCGTGCTGGGAGGCGTGTTCGGCTTCAAGGCCTTCGTCGGCATGAAGATCAAGGAAGCCATGGCCGGGATGGCGAACATGCCGCAGACCGTGTCGACGATCACGGCGGTCAGGACCGACTGGCAGGAGCGGATCGAGGCGGTCGGGACTCTGCGCGCCGTGCGCGGCGCCGACCTGTCGCTCGAGACGTCGGGCGTGGTCGAGGAGATCAACTTCCAGTCCGGCGACGAGGTCGAGGAGGGCAAGCTCCTGCTCAGGCTGCGCGATACCGACGAAAACGCTAAGCTCAAGGCGCTGGAGGCGATGGAACGGCTTTACGGGCTCACCTACGAGCGCAACCTGAAGCTCTCCAAGACACAGGCCGTCAGCCAGGCCGTCGTCGACAGCGACCGCGCCAACCTCGACAACTTCAAGGCGCAGGTCGCCCAGCAGAAGGCCATGCTCGACAAGAAGTCGCTGCGGGCGCCGTTCGCCGGCAAGCTAGGGCTGCGGCAGGTCGACCTCGGCCAGTACCTGCCGGCCGGCACGGTGATCACCACTTTGCAGGCCCTCTCGCCCATTTTCGTCGACTTCTACCTGCCGCAGCAGGCGCTGAACCAGGTCAAGGTCGGCCAGGATGTGGTGGCCGAGGTCGACACCTATCCGGAGCGACGCTTCACCGGAAAGATCACGGCCATCAGCCCGAAGATCGAGGCCACGACCCGCAACATCCAGGTCCGGGCGACGATCGAGAACGCCGACAAGGCCCTGCTGCCGGGCATGCACGTCACCGTGCAGGTCAGCGTCGGCAAGCCGCAAAGCCTCGTGACGCTGCCGCAGACGGCGATCAGCTACAACCCCTACGGCAACCTGGTCTACCTCGTCGATTCGAAGGGCAAGGGTGCCGACGGGAAGGACCAGCTGGTCGCCGAGCAGACCTTCGTGACGCTGGGCGCCACGCGCGGCGATCAGGTGGCCGTGCTGAAGGGCGTCGAGCCGGGGCAGGTCGTGGTCACGGCCGGCCAGATGAAGCTGCGCAACGGGATTCCCGTTGCGGTCAACAACGCGGTGCAGCCGACCAACGATCCGCAACCGCAACCCGTCGACCGCTGACGCCGTCCGGTGACGAGGAAGACGCCATGAAATTCACCGACATCTTCATCCGCCGGCCTGTGTTGGCGATGGTCGTCAGCCTGCTGATCCTGGTGGTCGGCCTGCGCGCCGCCGTCACCCTGCCGGTGCTGCAGTATCCGCGTACAGAGAACGCCGTGGTCACCGTGACCACGACCTACTACGGCGCCGATCCGGACGTGATCGCCGGCTTCATCACCACGCCGCTGGAGGCCGCGATCGCACAGGCCAACGGCATCGACTACATGACGTCGACCAGCACCAACGGCGCCAGCACGATCACTGTCAACCTGCGGCTGAACTACGATGCCAACAAGGCCCTGACCGAGATCAACACCAAGGTCAATTCGGTGCTGAACCGGCTGCCGGCCGCCGCCCAGCAGCCGGTGCTGACCGTCAAGGTCGGCGAGACCATCGACGCGATGTATATCGGCTTCAACAGCACCGACCTCGCGCCCAACCAGATCACGGACTATCTCGTCCGCGTCGTGCAGCCCAAGCTCCAGGCGGTCGAGGGCGTGCAGACGGCCGAGCTGCTCGGCGCCAAGAACTTTGCGCTCCGGGCCTGGCTCGATCCGGACAAGCTGGCCGCCTACGGACTGACCGCCGCCGATGTCAGCCAGCAGCTCGCGAACAACGACTACATCGCCGGACTGGGCACGACCAAGGGCCAGATGGTGCAGGTCACGCTGAAGGCGTCGACCAGCCTGCACACGCTCGAGGAGTTCCGCAACCTCGTGCTCAAGCAGGAGAAGGGCGCCATCGTGCGCCTGAAGGACGTCGCCAACGTCACGCTGGGCTCGGACGATTACGAATCGGAAGTCGCCTTCGACGGTCAGCGGGCGGTCTATATCGGCATCCAGGTCGCACCGGCGGCCAACCTGCTCGATGTCGTGGAGGGCGTGCGCAACGTCTTCCCCGACATCGTCGCGCAGCTGCCCAAGGGGCTCGACGCGCGGATCGTGTACGATTCGACGGAGTTCGTGAACAGCTCGATCAACGAGGTCGTTCACACCCTGGTCGAGGCGCTCGTCATCGTCACGCTGGTGGTCTTCCTCTTCCTGGGATCGATGCGGTCGGTGCTGATCCCGACGATCGCCATCCCGCTGTCCCTGGTCGGCACCTTCACGATGATGCTGGTGTTCGGCTTCTCCATCAACCTGCTGACCTTGCTGGCGCTGGTGCTGGCGATCGGTCTGGTCGTGGACGACGCCATCATCGTCGTCGAGAACGTCAACCGGCACCTGGAAGAGGGGATGGCTCCCTTTCCGGCCTCCATCCAGGCGGCGCGGGAGCTGGCTGGCCCGATCATCGCCATGACGGTGGTCCTGGTGGCGGTCTATGTGCCGATCGGCTTTCAGAAGGGCTTGACGGGCGCCCTGTTCACCGAGTTCGCCTTCACTCTCGTCGGTGCGGTCACAGTGTCCGCCATCGTCGCGCTCACCCTGTCACCGATGATGTGTTCGCGGATGCTGAAGCCGCACGGCGAGGGGGCGGGACGTCTGGAACGGTGGCTGATCGCCTTCATCGACCGCAATTTCGAGCGGCTGCGGCGTGGCTATCTGCGGCGCCTGAGCGGCAGCCTGAACTACCTGCCGGTCACGGCCGTCTTCTCGGCGCTCGTGCTGGGCAGCATCTATTTCCTCTATGTCAGCACCAGCAGCGAGCTGGCGCCCAACGAGGACCAGGGGATCATCATCACCCTGGCGACGGCGGCGCCGAACGCGACCATCGACCAGCGCCTGATGTACAGCCGGCAGGTCTATGACGTGTTCAAGAGCCATCCGGAGACGGACCATGTCTTCCAGCTCGACGTGCCGGGCCAGTCGATCGCCGGCATGGTGCTGAAGCCGTGGGATCAGCGCACCAGGACGGCCGCGCAGCTCATGCCGGTCGTCCAGCAGGAGGTCAACCAGATCGCCGGCGCGCAGGTCGTCGCTTTCCAGCCGCCGCCTCTGCCGGGCAGCCAGGGCCTGCCGATCCAGTTCGTGATCACGACGACGGGCGACTTCCAGCAGCTCAACCAGGTCGCGCAGGAGTTCCTGCAGGAGGCCCAGAAGAGCGGCATGTTCATCTTCCTGAACACCGACCTGAAGATCGACCAGCCGCAGGCCATGGTGGAGATCGACCGGGACCGCGCGGCCCAGCTCGGCCTCAAGATGAGTGATGTCGGCGGCGCCCTGGCCTGGATGCTGGGGGGCGGCTACGTCAACTACTTCAGCATGGAAGGGCGGTCCTACAAGGTCATCCCGCAGGTCCAGCAGGAGGCACGTCTCAATCCCAACCAGCTCCTGGATTACTACATCCGGGCCGCCGACGGGACGTCGGTGCCGGTCTCCACCGTCGCCAAGATCGTCACGAAGGTGATCCCGCAGTCGCTGAATCACTTCCAGCAGCTCAACAGCGCTACCATCCAGGGCGTCGCCATGCCGGGTGTCGCCCAAGCCGAGGCGCTCGCCTATCTGAAGGGGCTCGCGGAACGCACCCTGCCGCAGGGCTACACCGTCGACTACGGCGGCCTGTCGCGCCAGTACATCCAGGAATCGGGCGGGTTCGTGCTCACCTTCGCCTTCGCCCTGATCATCATCTTCCTGTCGCTGGCGGCGCTGTTCGAGAGCTTCCGCGATCCGCTGATCATCCTGTTCTCCGTGCCGATGTCGATTGCCGGCGCCCTCTTGTTCCTCGCGGTGCTGGGCACTGTCGGGATGCCGGGTGCCACGCTGAACATCTACACGCAGGTCGGCCTGGTGACCCTGATGGGCCTGATCAGCAAGCACGGCATCCTGATCGTCGAGGTCGCCAACGAGCTGCAGCGCGCCGGCAAGTCGAAGCGCGAGGCGATCGAGGAGGCGTCGTCGATCCGGCTGCGGCCTATCCTGATGACGACGGCGGCCATGGTGCTGGGCGTCGTGCCGCTGATCGTCGCGACGGGCGCGGGCGCCGTGTCGCGCTTCAGCATGGGCCTCGTGATCGCGACCGGCATCGCGCTGGGCACGCTGTTCACGCTGTTCGTCGTGCCGGCCGTCTACCTCATGCTGGCCGCAGACCACTCGAAGGAAGGCCACGCAGGACAGCACGACGAGGGCCATGCGCCCAAGGCCTCACCGGCGGAGTGATCCTCCGCCGGCGGCCGCGCCTTTCACCCGGAACTCTCGATCGCGCGGACTTGGCGCAAGACGAGGCGCGCTGATACGAATCCTCCAGGTGCCGCCATCCGGGTCCCCGCTGCCGCGGGGAAGCGGCGGCGCGGGGAGAAGGCATGTTCGAGCTTGGCGGCCTGCTGGCGGTTCTCGTCCTTGTCGCGGCGAATGGATACTTCGTCGCCGCCGAGTTCTCCCTCGTGGCCGTCCGCCGCAGCCGCGTCGCGGAGCTCGTCGCCGCTGGGCGCTTGAACGCCAAGGCCCTGGAGCGCGCCCTCGATCATCTCGATGCGAACCTGGCGGCCACGCAGCTTGGCATCACCATCTCCTCGTTGGGCCTGGGATGGATCGGCGAACCCGCACTCGCCCATCTCATCGAGGCGCCGCTCGCGCGCCTTGTCGGGCCGGCCGCGGCCGGCCTCAGCCCGTATGCCATCTCCGTGGCGATCGCGTTCATCGTCATCACGGCCCTGCATATCGTGCTGGGGGAGCTCGCCCCCAAGAGCCTGGCGCTCCAGCGCAGCGAAGGCACGGCGTTGTGGGTGGTGCGCCCGCTCGGCGTGTTCCTCTGGCTGCTGCGCCCGGCGATCTTCGTGCTGAATGGTCTGGGCAACCTTGTCCTGCGTGCCGTCGGTCTGCAGCCCGGGGCTGGCGAGGGATCGCTGCATTCGGCCGGCGAGCTGAAGCTGCTCGTCGCCCAGAGCCAGGATGCCGGCCTGCTGCAGGACGCCCAGGAGGAGATCCTCGTGCGCGCGCTGGACATCGGCAACCGCACCGTCGGGGAGATCATGACGCCGCGGACCGACGTCGACTGGATCGACGCCGACGAGGGCCGCGACGGTGCCCGGCGCGTGATCGCGGAGAGTCGGCACAATCAGTTGCTGGTGGCGCGCGGCAGCATCGACGAGCTGCTGGGGGTGATTTCCAAGCAGGACCTGCTCGACCAGGTGCTGGGCGGCCACGAGTTCGATCCCATGGCGGTGCTTGCCAGGCCGCTGCTGCTCCACGAGAACGTGCCCATCTTCCGCGTGCTCGAGCTCTTCAAGCAGGCACCGGTGCGGCTCGCCGTCGTCGTCGACGAATATGGCGGCCTCGAAGGCATCGTGAGCCAGGCGGACCTGCTGGAGGCGCTGGCTGGCGACCTGCCGGAAGCGGAGGGTGAGGGGCCCGACGTCGTCGAACGGGACGATGGCTCGCTCCTGATCGACGGCATGGCGTCGGCCCATGAGATCCTCGACCGGCTGGAGATCCGGCCGCGGCCCGGCGCCCGCTTTCACACGATCGCAGGCTTCGCGCTGGCGGAGTTCGGCCGGCTGCCGGCGACCGGTGACTCCTTCACTTGCGAAGGCTGGCGCTTCGAGGTGGTCGATATGGACGGGCGGAGGATCGACAAGCTACTGGTCACGCCGGCTGCAGGCTGACGAGAGCCGCCAGTGGTCTGGATCACCGAGCAGGCGGCGTCAGCGTGATCGTGCCGGCGGCTGTGCGGCTCAGCTCGGCGCGGGTCCCGGCGATCTCGACATAGCTCAGATTTTGCCAGCGTGTGAGGAAGTTGCGCGCCCAGGGCGACAGCATGTTGCCCGACTGGCCGAGCGGCATGGCGAAGCGGCTGTTGTCGAGGTCGCTGAAATCGTAGATGCCGCGGAAGCCGGCGCCGTGGATCGCCTCGAACGGATGGCTGCCGCGGTAGGAGGGTTGGGCGCGGTTGAGCGTCTGGGCGCCCCCGTCCGAGGGGAAGCGCACCGACGCGATGTCGCGCAACAGCGGCACGGCGTCGAACATCGGATGGCGGTGCGCGGCGACGTGCTCGCTGCCCCACTGCCACTTCTCCATGTCCGGTCCCTGCCGGCGGCTGATCCAGGCAAGGGCGCGATCGAGGGCCAGCGCGATCGCATCCTCGCAGCTCTCGATCTGGCGCGTGCCGCCGTCGTCGCACCATGTCGGCTGTTCCTTGATGATGCGCAGCAGCAGCGGCACGTCAGGCGCGGCCATCGACGGGTACAGGGCCTCGCCCAGTTCGTCGGCCATGATGCCGCGCTGCAACTCCCAGATCCATGCGGTGTAGATCAGCGGTTCAGGCCGGCTTGCCAGCATGAAGTGGTTCCACCGGCTCAGCAGCGCGTGGGCCTTCGCGGCCCGGGCGTTGCGCGGCGCCCCTTTCAGCAGCACCGGCAGCATGTCGTTGGCATCCAGCGTCATGTTGTCGGCCTGCATCACGATCATGCCGTAGACGGGGTGCCGTTCGACCTCCCGCAGGAGCTGGCCGGCGCGCCGCTGGCGATAGGGTTCGGCCCAGTCCAGGCTGATCAGGTAGCGGTAGTCGTCGGGCACGAGGCGCCCATTGGCGTTGACGATCAGGCCGCCGGGCGGGTTGAAGACCCGCGGCAGGTCGTCGAACGGCACGAAGCCGGCCCAGTCGAATTCCGAGGTCCAGCCCGGCACCGGCATGGCGCCGTCGCCCTTGCGGCGGATCGGCACCCGCGCCGGTGAGATCAGGCCGATGTTCCCCGACGTGTCCGCGTAGACCATGTTCTGCATGGGCGACACGATGTACCGTGCGGCCGCGAGGAACTCGTCCCAGTTCTGGGCGAGGCCGATCCGTCCGAATCCTTCCGCCGACGTATCCGCACCGTCGAGCGCCGTGGCCTGGAGCGCGAGCACATGGCCCTGCGGCGTCATGTTCTCCGCGCTGCGGACGAAGTCGTCGATGACCGGTCCGTGGCGCGTCTCGCGCACCCGCATGGTGACGGGATTGCCCCAGAGGACGTTGATCGTCTCCTCGCGCACGGCGAAGGCGCGCGCGCCGTCGGGCGTGATGTAGCGGTTGGGATCGGTAGGATCGATCCTCTCGATGAAGAGGTCCTGGCTGTCGAGGTTGGTGGTCGTGAAGCCCCAACCGATGGTGTCGTTGTGCCCGAGGACGACCGCCGGCGATCCCGGCGATGTCGCGCCGCGGATATCGAAGCCGGGCCCCATCAGGCGGGCGAGGTACCAGGTGCCGGGAGAGCCGAGCGAGAGGTGCGGATCGTTGGCGAGCAACGGCTTGCCGGAAACGGAGTGCGCGCCCGACAGCACCCATTCGTTCGAGGCCTCGCGCTTGCGCGTGGCGATGTTGTCCGTCTCGCGATAGAGCCGATCGAGGTCGATCCCCTTCATCGCTTCGGTGGCCATGGTGATCGTCGCGTCGCGATTGTCGCCGAGCGGCTGGATCAGGAACTTCACGGTGTCGGTGCCGATGTGCTGGGCCAGCCGCAGGCGCAGCAGTTCGGCCCGCCAGTTGCCGTCGAGGCCGAGCGCCATGATCTTGGCCCACAGCAGCGAATCGGCCGGTTGCCACGGCTCCGGCCGATAGGCGCCTCCGGTCAGCAGCTTGATCAGCGTGAGCTCGAGCCCGAACTGCTGGTTCCCGCGGCCGATCCAGGCATTGACTCCGGCGGCGTAGGCCTCGATTTGGGCGCGCATCGCCGGCGACAGGGCATTCAGGCTCTCGGTGGCGCGGCGATAGATGCCCAGCCCGCGCATGGTGCGGTCGGTCTCGATGAGGGTACTGCCGAGCAGGCTCGGAGGCAGCAGCTCGGAGAGGCGGCCCTGGCCGAGCCTCCGCATCATCTCCATCTGCCAGAAGCGGTCCTGCGCATGGACATAGCCCAGGCCGAACGCGGCATCCTCGATCGAGCCGGCGATGATGTGGGGAACGGCATTGCTGTCGCGCAGGATCTCGACGGGCGCCTTCAGGCCGGCCGCCTCGACATGGCCGCTGTAGGGTGGCAAGGCGCCGCGCACCTGGAAATAAGTGCCGATCAGGAAGACGCCGATCGCCAGCGCGGCGCCGGCCAGGAACTTGGCCAGGCCCACGCCGATACGGAGCAGGGTGCGCAAAGCGTTTCCGTTCAGCCGCCGACGAACGAAAGTATCGCTTCCCGGTCGCTGTCGAGGTCGGGGGCCGGGCGCCGCGTCTTCGGATCCTCGAAGGCCGTCATCTTGATCGGATTGCCGGCGAGCTTGAGCGTACCGCCGCCGCCGTCGGGCACCTCGACCAGCATGTTGCGGGCTTCGACGTGGGGATGCTGCAGCGCCTGTTCAATGTTGTTGATCGGGCCGCACGGCACGCCGGCCTTGCCGATCACGGCCAGCCAGTGGGCGGTGGTGTTGGTCTCGAGCACCGATTCCAGCTCGCGTTCGAGCTGCAGGTGGTGCTTGAGGCGCAGCGCGTTGGTCTTGTAGTCGGGCGAGGCCGCGAGGTCGGGCCGGCCGAGCGCGTCGCAGGTCTTGACGAACAGGCCGTCATTGCCGGCGGCGATGATGATCGAGCCGTCCGACGTCTTGAAGGCCTGGAAGGGCGTGATCGTGGGATGGCGTGCGCCGAGCGGGCCGGGGATCTCGCCCTCGACCGTGTAGCGCATGATCGCGTTCTCGAGCAGGGCGAGCTGGCAGTCGAACATGGCGATGTCGACCTTGGTCGATTCGCCGGTCTTGAGGCGATGGACCAGCGCGGCATTGACAGCGATGGCCGTGAACAGGCCGGCGCCGATGTCGCCGATCGACATGCCGACGCGCGACGGCGGCTGGCCCTCGTTGCCGGTGATGCTCATGATGCCGCCCATGCCCTGGACGACCATGTCATAAGCCGGGTCCTTCGAATTCGGGCCGGTATGGCCGAAGCCCGAGGCCGACGCGTAGATCAGCTTGGGGTACTTCTTGTGCAGCGTGTCCCAGCCGTAGCCCAGCTTCTCCATGGTGCCCGGCCGGAAGTTCTCGACCACCACGTCCGCCTTCTCCAGCAGCTTCTCGAAGGTCGCCCGGTCGGATTCGGCCTTGAGGTCGAGGGCGATGCTTTCCTTGCCGCGGTTGACCGAGGCGAAATAGGTCGATCGGCCGTTGACGAAGGGCCCGTAGGCCCGGGCATCGTCGCCGCCCTTGGGAGGCTCGACCTTGATCACCCGTGCGCCCATCTCCGCCATGAGCAGCGTGCAATACGGCCCCGCGAGAATGCGCGACAGGTCCACGACGACGACGCCCGCCAGCGGGCCCTTGTGAGCAGCATTGGTCATGCCCGGTTCTTAGCCAGTGACCCGGCGCGAATCCAGCCAGACATTCGCCGCGTCGGCGGTGATCACGATGACGCCACCGAACAGCGTCAGGTCGTCCGGCTTTTCGCCATCGAACAGCCACACGGAGGAAAGCTCGGTGCCGGAGGGCTTGAAGCCTGATACCGCATGTCGATATGCTTTTATGGTTTTATGGGAGAGCCTGGTGAAGACGACTGTTGAATTGCCTGATGACCTCTATCGCAGGGCCAAGGCGCAGGCTGCACTGCGTGGACGTAAGTTCAAGGAGCTCGTAGAGGAGGGATTGCGCATGGTGCTTGCTGCGCCGGAGGACAAGAATCAGGCAGCCGACTTGGCTCGGCTGATGAAGCGGGCGAGCGGTATCGTCGATTCGGGAGCCGGGGACTTGTCTTCCAACCCGAAGCATCTTGCTGGCTACGGACGAGATGGCCGTAATCGTTGATACGGGGCCGATCGTTGCGTTCCTTGATCGGTCGGATCGATACCACCGATGGGCAGACGGTCAGTTGGGGCATGTGCCGTTGCCGATTCTGGTCTGCGAGCCCGTGCTGTCGGAGGCGATGTTCTTGCTGCGTGGGCATGCCCCGGCCCAGGATGCCTTGCTTGAACTCGTGCAACGCGGTGCGCTGAGCATCGCCTTCCAGGTGGATGAGAACGTCGATGCACTGCGTGGTCTTCTCCGCAAGTATCGAGACGTGCCGATGTCGCTGGCCGATGCGTGTCTGGTTCGGATGGCCGAGATCCACGACGAGCATGCTGTCCTGACGCTCGATTCGGATTTTCTGATCTACCGGAAGCATCGACGACATCCGCTCGTCGTCATTCACCCTGACTTCGACTGACGCCCGGGCTTCGTCCTTCGCGAATCCAGCCAGACATTCGCCGCGGCGGCGGCGATCACGATGACGCCACCGAACAGCGTCAGGTCGTCCGGCTTTTCGCCATCGAACAGCCACACCCATACCGGACCCAGCACGAGCTCGAGCAGGCCGAGCAGGGCCGCCTGGCCGGCGGGAATGCGCTTGAGGGCGGCCATATAGAGCAGCAGCCCGCCGGCGAGCTGGCCGGGGCTCAGTGCCAGCAGCCACGGCAACTGAGCCCAGGTGACGTTGGACGGTTCGGCGAAGGGCAGGGCGACGGCGCCCGAAATGAAGCCGGCCAGCCAGATCGCCGGCGCCATGCCGACGTCGCGGCGATGGCGTACGACGACGTAGTTGGCGCTCATGCAGAGGACGACGACCGACGCCACCGCCATGCCAGCGAGGGCGCCGGCCTGCAGCGACCCTGCCACGCTGATCGACAGGCCGAGCACGGCGGCAGCCATGGTCACGAGCGTATGCATGTGCAGGGGCTCGCCGAGGAAGAGCCGGGCCAGCAGCGCCGTGAGAAAAGGGGTCGCACCGAACATCAGCAGCACGTTGGCGACGGGCGCAAGGCCGAGCGCCAGGATGAAGCTCACGAAGGCACCGGCCAGCAGCACCGCGCTGGCGAGCAGCGCCATGCCGGCGTTGCGGGCATCGATGAGGACGGCGCGACGCTGCCAGATCAACAGCGGCAGCATGGCGACGACCAGAAGGGTGGAGCGCCAGAAGGAGATGTCCCAGGCCGGCAGATCGATCCGGCGCACGACCACGCCGGCCGTGCTGAACAGAGCTGCCGCACAGATGGCATGGAGCACGCCCAACGCGGCGGAACTCGGCGATGTGGTGTGCGTTTTCATGCCCGAGCAACTGTGAATTCAATACGGACTGGTCGTGCCTCCGTCCATCGATTCCCTCGGCCTGCCGCCGTTCCGTCCACGATTTCCTTGGTGGAATGCCGATCTGCAGACGATCGCGGTGGTGCTGGCGGGCTACAGCATCGACCTCGCCCCGCACAGCAGTGAACGCGTCTGCTTCTGCATGGCCGATCGCAGCGGCGACATTCTCGTGGCGATGCATGATCATCCCGTCGAGCCGCGCGAGCGTTTGCCGCTGGTCATCCTCATCCACGGTCTGACGGGCTGCGAGGACAGTTCCCACGTCGTCAATGCCGCCAGACATCTCCTCGATCGCGGCTACCGCGTCCTGCGTCTGAACCTGCGGGGCTGCGGTGCCTCGCGACCCTACTGCCGCGAGCACTACCATATCGGTCGGACCGCAGACTTCCGGCGCATCCTGGCCCAGCTCCCCGACGAGCTGACCTCCGACGGCATCGTGGCGGTCGGCTATTCGATGGGCGGTGCGATGCTGCTGAAGTACCTGGGCGAGGAGGGCTCGTTCTCCCCCTTGCGTGCCGCCGCGACGATCTGCGCGCCTCTCGACCTGATGCAGACCGCCCGGCACATGATGCGGCCGCGCAACTGGCTCTATCACACCTACCTGCTGAACGACGTGAAGAAGGAGACGCTGGCGCCCGGCGGCGAGCTGTCGGACGAGGAGCGTGACGTCGTTCGCACGGCGCGTAGCTTGCGCGAACTGGACGACCGCTTCATCAGCCCGCGTTACGGATTCCGCGACGCTGAGGACTACTACTCGCTGTGCTCGCCGCTGCATTACATGCCGGAGATCCGCGTGCCGACCATGGTGCTGGCCGCGAGCGACGATCCATGGATCCCATCCTCCTACTATCGCGGCTTCGGATGGTCGGACAATCCGGCGCTACTGGCGGTCATGGCCGAGGGCGGCGGACACCTCGGCTTCCATGCCGCCGGAAGCGATCGGCCGTGGTGCGACACGGTCCTTGAGAAATTCCTGGAGCGCGTCTGATGGACGGATTGATAGACTGACGGCGTGAGCCGTCCGCCATTCGATCCGCCGCCTTTTCGTCCTCGATTTCCCTGGTGGAGCGGCGACCTGCAGACCATCGCCAGCCGCCTGCAATCGGTGCAGCCGTCGCTTGCGCCGCACCGCAGCGAGCGCCTTGCGGTCCCGCTCCGCGACGGGACGGGCGATACGCTGCTGGCCAGCCTCGACCGGCCTGCCGCGCCGCGCGCCGGACGGCCGCTGGTCGTCCTGGTGCACGGCCTGACCGGCGACGAGGGCAGCCGCTACATGCTTTCGATGGCGCGCCTGCTGCTCGAGCGCGGCACGACGGTCCTGCGCCTGAACCTGCGCGGCGCCGGTCCGTCGCGGCCACTCTGCCGGCAGCACTACTATGCTGGCCGCAGCCAGGACTTCCGCGCGTTGCTTTCCCTGCTGCCCCCGGAACTCATGCGCGATGGCGTCATGGCTGTCGGCTATTCGCTGGGTGGCGCGATGCTCCTCAAGTACCTGGGCGAGGAGGGGGCGGCGACGCCCCTGACGGCCACCGCCACCGTGTGCGCGCCGATCGACCTGTCGGTCACCTGTCGATACATGATGCGCCCGCGCAACCGGCTCTATCACCGCTACATTCTCGGGCTCATGAAGGCGGAAGCGACTGGTGCGGGCGCGGTGCTGTCGCCGCGGGAACGCTCGGCGATCGTGGGATCGCGAAGCGTATGGGAGTACGATGATGGCTTCATCGCGCCGCGCTACGGTTTCGCCGGCGCCGAGGACTACTACGATCGCTGCCGGCCGACCCGCTTCCTGGAGGGAGTCCGCGTCCCGACGCTGGTCCTGGCGGCTCTGGACGATCCCTGGATTCCCGGCGCGCTCTATCACGGCTATGCTTGGCGGACGAACCCGGCGCTCGTGCCGCTGCTGCCGCGGCAGGGCGGGCATGTGGGCTTCCACGGGCGGGCGAGCCGCCAACCCTGGAGCGATCTCGTGGTAGCGGAGTTTCTCGGCCATGCGTGAGGTCGAACCGATGGCAATGATCGTCGGCGTCGCCTGTTCTCTCGCGGCGCTCGTGCTGGCTTGGCGCGCCTATCGAGCCGCCGCCGCGGACCACGAGGCCCGCAAGCGCGAGAAGCAGGAACGCGAGCGCGAATAGGTCGCTGTCGTGTTGTGTCAGGCAATGCTGTTGGACAGGCGGCCGAGCCCTTCGATCTCGATCGTGACTTGGTCGCCCGGCCTCAGGAAACGAGGTGGTTTGAAGCCGATGCCAACGCCTGCCGGCGTGCCTGTCGCGATCACGTCGCCAGGCAGCAGGGTCATCCCGGCCGAGATCGTCTCGATCAGGGTCGGGATATCGAAGATCAGGTCACGCGTATTGGCGTTCTGACGCAATTCGCCGTTGACCCAGCACTTGACCGACAGGTCCTCCGGATCGACCTCGTCGGCCGTGACAAGCCAAGGACCCATCGGGCAGAAGGTGTCGAGTGACTTGCCGAGGAACCACTGTTTGTGCCGCTCCTGCAGGTCGCGCGCGGTGACGTCGTTCACGATCGTGTAGCCGAAGATGTGGTCGTACGCCGCCGATTTGCTGATGCTGCGGCCTGGCCGGCCGATCACGACGGCCAGTTCCGCTTCGTAGTCGAGGCAATTGCTGGCGCCGCAGGGATAGCGGATGTCCGCGCCGTCGCCGATCACGCATTCGGGTGCCTTGGTGAAGATGATCGGTGCCTTCGGGATTGCGTCGGCCGGCGTCTTGGCACTGCTGTCGAAGCCGCTGCGCGTGAATTCTTGGGCATGCTCATGGTAGTTCTTGCCGACGCAGATCACGTTGCGCGGCGGCCGCGGTATCGGTGCCAGGAGGCGTGCCCCGGCAATCGGTGTTCCTCTGGTGCGCTCGATCGACGTCCGCAACTCGTCGATACGCAGGATGACGGAGAGCATGTCGGGTACAGGCTCTCCCAAAGCCGCTTCGAGCGGATAGTAGGAGTCGTTCTCGGGTTCGACGAGGACGACCTTGGTACGTCCTCCCTGTTCGACGGTGGCGAGGCGCATCGCTCTGCTTGACGTTCAGGACTGACGCATTGCGCCGGCCGGATCGGCGTAAGCCACGGCTTCGATCTCGATCAGGAACTCCTCCTTCACCAGCCGGTCGATCATGAGCAGCGTATTCGGCGGGTAGACCGTGCCGCCAAACAGCTTGGGGAACAGCTCGGCCCGGATCTTCATGAACGTTTCGATGTCCTGCGAATGGACGAGATAGGTCGTGAACTTCACGATGTTGTTGTAGGTGAGGTTGGTCCCCTTGAGGACTGCGCCGAGATTGTCCAGCACCTGCCTCATTTGCGCGTCGAAGTCGTTCTTGCCGACCACGCTGCCGTCCAGACCGACCGACAGTTGCCCGGCGATGTAAAGCATGTCGCCGGGCGGTACCTGCGTCGCATGCGAATACAGTCCCTGCGCGGGGCAGGTGTTCGGCGGATTGACATAGGCGATCGTCTTGCTCTCGGTCGGCATCATCTCTTCCTGTTGTTGAACGGACAGCGAAAGTGTCAGTGGACCTGGTTGCGGAATTCGATCCTGAAGCCGTCTGGGTCGGTTAGCACGAGGGCGGCGCCTCGGGGCGATTCCGAAAGCTCGGAGGCAATCCCCTTAGCGGCGAGTGCCTCGCCGGCGGCGGTCACGTCGCTTGTATCCGGCAGGGCGAACGCGAAGCTGAGCAAGCCGGTCTTGCTGTCTTCCGGCACCGCGACGATCTCCAGGTCGTGATGTCCGGCAGTGCCGCCGAACCGCGCTTCGCCCTTGTCCCTTTCCTGTAGTGTGAGCCCCGCGACATCGACGTAGAAGTCGGCCAGGCGGTCGAGGTCGTGCGTGCCCAGCGTCGCGCTGACGATCCGGACCGGATGGAGGGGGGCTTCGGACACGGTGCGAATCGGCGGGTCGACGGGATAGCGATGATCGTCCGTGGGGGGTGAGGCCAGCGGGTCCCACCCGGCCGTTACTTCGTCCTCGAGGTCCAGGTTGAAGACGGTGCGCCAGTCGTCGAGGGAGTCGGCATAGAATTCGTGCATGTTGCCGTCGGGATCCGGCACGTAGACGCTGCGCGAGATGATGTGGTCGACAGTGCGGTAGTTGGCGCCGCTGACCTGTCTTGCACGCTTGTATGCCTCCACCACCTCGCGTTCGCTGGTCATTTCCCAGCCGAGATGATTGAGGCCCACCGACGTTCCCCGGGTCTTCGGGATCTGGAGCTTGCCGTCGCGGCCGTAACGGTCCTGGCCGCGTGAAATCTCGACCATGCCGACGTCATGATGCGTGTTGCCATTCGAGTGGAACCCCATCCTGAGGACTCGTTCGCGGCGCACCAGTTCGATTCCAAGCACCGATTCGTAGAAGCGGATCGAGCGTTCGATATCGGAAACCCAGAGATTGGCATGAGCGAGCCGGCGCGGGCGAAAGGCGATCGTGCTGGACATGAATGATCCCTCGCGTTGTTTTGTAGATTTTATCCAAAACTAAAAGTGAGGCAATAAAGACAAAAAGATTCTTATTTGTTGACACAACATCGAAAACGCCAAAAATTGTATCCAATTTTGATCTTGGGCGGGAAGGCATGCCCCTCTATTCGTCGAACGGCCTCGACCTCCACTACGAGCGACAGGGCAGCGGTGCACCGCTGGTTCTTCTGCATGGCTTCGGCCAGCACGGTGGAAGCTGGGCTCCGCTGGTGCCGTCCTTTGCCCACTTTTTCGATGTCGTGGTGCCGGACCTGCGCGGGTGCGGGCGCAGCCAGGCGGCCGAGCCGGGATTCACGGTGGCCGACATGGCTGCCGACGTCGTGGCCCTGCTGGATCACGTCGGCATCGGGCGGGCGCATGTCGTGGGCTGGTCGCAGGGAGGCACGGTGGCGCTCGAACTGGCGCTCGGCCATGCGGAGCGCATCGCCAGCCTGTCGCTGCATTCGACCTATGCGGGAGGCCGCGACCGCTATCAGGCCAACTGGATCGAGATGCGCCGTCGCATCATCGCTTCTGGCGACC